>OJJU01000042.1_pt1 | contig 54077 bp, 52 predicted proteins | sample 1596141 | NCBI WGS metagenome assembly OJJU01 (sample SAMEA4350150, study PRJEB24818) | metagenome | biome: human; feature: gut; material: faeces | place: Denmark | collected 2013-09
ATACAATCCCATAAAAAGTCATGTATTGTTGAAACTCTCAAATTATTATTTGCGACTCTTCGTTCTATTTCCTTTACGGCAGCATTCGTGTAGGTAATACATGCCACCTTTTTGGTAGGATTCTCACGGATTATCTCTCGAAGGACTTCCACCAATGTATAAGTTTTGCCACTACCAGCACCTCCGCTCAACAAAAAATGATGACCGGCATAAACGTGCTCCATTATTTGTTCAAACTCTGCCATGTTTCTTTATTTTCTTAACCAGAGTAGTCCTTGTTTAATATATGCAGGTATCGTCCAACCTCCAAACGGGTCATTACCATCCCTTTTGCTATTGAGTAATATTTCAAAAGCAAAAGCCGCCTTACTGTTTACTTTTTCAGCCGCTTCGTATGCTTTTTCTTCTTTATCAAAACCGTCTTTGAAACCCGCATCAATCGCACTCTCTGTAAAAACATTGTCTAACATATATTTTTTGTTGAGCGCCATAAAGTCGTCTTCAAAGCTCCTTGGCTGGTAACCATTCTCTGCTATTTGATAGCAAACCATATACATGCCATTGTTTTGGGCTGTCATTTTCCCGTTGACACTATCCCAAACAAACTGCTTATCATTAGCACTCTTGGATGCCAACACATCACTCATCCTTTCACCAAAGAAGTACTTTATGGCAGTATTGGAAGTCACCTGATTCTGGCCGCTCCGGTATTTTGTTTTGGGATGATGGACATCCGCAGAACAGCAATCAAAATCAGTCAGCACCAACACCTTTGTCAAGCCCAAGAAGTTAAGCAGTTTGACAAAGATTTCAGCATGAGCTCCTACCTCTATAATAGAAACATTCTGTGAAAGCAGCGGTTGCTCGGGTTTTGCAGCCACCTCTGTCACATCCAGTTTCTTGATAATTGCCGGTAATAATATCCTTTCTGTATCACCCTCTATCAGAATAGCCTTATCCGCAAAAAACAATTCACTCCTATTGATGGTAATATACTGCTTTAAGAACTTCAAATGGTCTTTGTTATCATAAACCTCACTTAGGGCTTTGAGACTTTTTGCTTCCACCTCATTCTTTCCATCCAACCTGTGCAGATATTTTATATCATCATATTCACTATCTGCAACGATATGGGATGAGTGAGTTGAGACTATATACTGTAGCGGTTTTTTATTGCCATACTCATCTACCACACCTCCATTCAGCAATTCCTTTATATTCTTGATAAAAACATACTGCATTTGGGGATGGGTATGGGCTTCCGGCTCCTCGATAAACAACAGATTAATATCTGACAATTGCCCAACTTCCTTATTCTTCGCAAACCTCTTCATCATTAAATCGATGTCAAAAATAATGGAGATAAGGTTCATATATCCGAGCCCATTGAAGTTTTCTGGCAAATCCTTGTTGTCGTGCTCATACTTTACGGTTGTATTACCTTTCAGCAGTTCACGATGTTGAAGAGAAGAAATCACCTTAATGATAGTGTCATTTGGAGCAAGCCCTCCAAACCGCCTTATCTTTTCAATGATGTCAGAAAAGATATTTGAGTAGATACCTGTCAGTTTTACGTCTGTCTCTTTCAACTGTTCAAGAAAGCCCTCCTTAGCCTCAATTTGTTCTTGACTCTCTTCAATAGCCTTATAGAGGTCAGATGTTTTTGACGAAAGCGTCTTATCTACATCGCGATTGTCAACATCACGTCTAGCCCCAATACTTTGGAATTGGATAACACTTTCTATCCTAAAATTGGGGATGTCAGCAAAATCAACATAGTCAGTTTCATCTAAAACGCCATCCTTATCCACCTTTACGGATTTTCGAATCAACTTAAACTTACCGATAGCGTTGTCGTTCAAGAAGGCCATCACGTCATATTCAGGACGTACTACTCCTTCCTCGTCGCCCTCTGTAGTAACTTCGACTTCTGGGTGTTTGGCATCAAACTTCGCTCTCTGGGTTGCACATTGGCTAAGCAGGTCTTTATATCCTTCATATGGCAGACAATAGTCAAAACCGATGGCAACGTAGTGGTTATCCACATCCAAATCCATCAATAATGGACTTACATTCGACAAATTATCTCGGTCAGTATACGAGATAAGCAGCCTCATAGATATTGCGATTGGTCTATAGGCATCTTCTGTCAACAGCGGGCTTGTCATATATCCTTTCAGTTGCTCCTGCGCATCCAGATTAAGGTCATTGAAACGGAAAGCCCTTTTCCCTTCACCACGCGGGCCTATGAACTGGTCAAGAATAAGAAGAAGCGACGTTTTACCAACGTTGTTCTTTCCTATCACCAGCGAAAGGCTGTCTTCCAAATCAATTGAAAAATCCTTCAACAGTCTAAAGTTTCTTACTATTATCTTTTCTATCTTCATAGTTATACTATTTCTCCAAATACATTCTCAATATAATTCTCTAGCACCTTCCACATCTGGTTCTTGCGCTGGATCATCAGTTTCTTTTCCCATCGCCATTCAAGGTCAACCCTCTTTTTCAAAGCGATCTTAACATCTTCAGACATTTCACCTCCATTGGCAGTGAGAATACGCAACACAAAAGGTAGCTGAGGATAGCTCGTTATGAGTTCGTTCTCAAAGGTATCCTTCTCATCTTTGATAACCTGCGAAGCTATCAACTCCGCAATATAGAAAGGAATAAAGAACTGGTCTTCCTGCATCATAGTGCCGTTCTGAGCATACTTGTACAACAGTTCCATCAATTCTTGGAACCGTGCCTTATCTCCAGTGGTCTCAACTTGCAGTAATAGTACCGATAGCAGAAAAGACTCTCCAAATGCTGCTTCAAAAGCTTTTTCGAGGTCAACTTTATATCCCTCCTGTGGTTTATGCTTCACCCTGAGCAACTTCAATCCCTCAGATTTATCAGCTGACACCAAGCCATAAACCGCTCTTGCTAGTTCTATACCTTTTTCGCTCAATTGCCATTCGGGGCAGTAACTTGTCTTATAAATCTGGGCAATGATAGCCCTGAAGATAGACATCCTAACCTGTTCGCTCAGGCCGGTCTCATCAGCACTCAACGCATAGTTGAATAACGTGGGCAGGTCTTTCTCATTGTAGTTGATTGTGTCAAATAAGAGTTGTTCCTTAGTGTATTTGTCAATTACCGCTAGGACATCTTCCTCATACGTTTTGAATTGCTCTGCTTTTCCTAGAGCCTGCCTGAGCTTCAATCCAATCCATTCACTTTGTTTCTCTGCACCGAATACGTTAATCCATTCTTTTGCAAATCCTTTCAGAGTATTCTCTTTTGTATTCACCCATTGGACAAATAGTTCATTAGCCTCTTTCGCCCAACGTTCATGAATACCGCCTTCTGCATTTGATTTAAGGCATTGTTCCTCTTCCTGTATGATACGAAACACCTGCTCTCTCATCAGATACTGCAATACCTCCTCATGATGGCAACCATGCAAGAGGTTTATCACAGAATTGCACTCCTCTACAGTCCTAACATAATATATCAAGCAACCTTGATATGGATAGAATTTTAGATGGTCTAACACATTAACGAATAAATCCCAACGTTGCTGCATCTTAATCATCCAGACCAATGCCTCAACGTCATCAGGCATTTCGATATATCCTCCGTCATTGTAGTGGTATATCTCTTTTATCAACTCCTCATCGCTATTTGCCTTAGCGTACGCCTCTTTTGAATATGACAGCAATGAAGCGTTGTTTCCTTCCATGTCTCTGGCATTCTTAATATACGAATCCCAGCTTGCTACATCAATATATTGTTCAAGAACTTCACCTGATGGCATATAGCCCAGAAAGAAATCTACCCCGCAATTCTTCCACTTGTCGCCAAGTTCCTTCAATGTCAGGGAAGCTTTCTTTGAGTATTCTCCACTCCCAACCTCGTACCATACTACATCTTGGAGAATCTGTGAATATGGATGCTTTATCTTGGGGAAATACTTAGAAGAATCATTATACAGGTCATAGCGGTCAAACTCTCCCTTAATGCCTTTCTGCACTAATTCTTCAATCAGAGACTCGTGCTTTTTGACAAAAGCCGCATGACTAGCCTCTGGATGAAGAATAACATCCAGGAAAAGCAGTTGAAGTTCTAATTGATTTCCAGAAAACCGTTTGAAGCAGTTCGTTCTATATAGTTCCAAATAATTCTTTAACATACTATGGTCTATTCCTACTCACCTTATGCCTTAACTGTGCATTACCAGTCAAAAGCATATAGCTCTGCAATTTCCTCCGCAAAAGCACCAAATCAGGTCTCTTTGAAAGGAAATGTATTCCAAAACTAGTTTTTGAACCCACTTGATTATTCATAGAAGCCCCCACTAAGAAATAGCGGCTGTCATCGATAACCAAAAATCTATCATGCCACAACATATTATTATACCTGCACCTATCATGAAAAGCAAATATAGTCAATTTGCATGTAGAAACTTCTGGTCTAAGATTAGCCATTATTTTATTAGCAAGATCTCTTACATCCTGAATAGTATTATAGTCTCTGTCACAAATAGTTAAGATGGTTATCTGCAAATTAGCGCACGTCACATCCTTAAAGACTTCGCCATCACACTCGGGCCTAAAATGGGTATCCCATATCTCTATCTTACTTGTCGCAGATGCCAATATTCTCTGATAATAGTCTGGCACAAACTTATTCCTTGCATCATAGAAAGCATAGTCCTCTCCATATTCAAATGGAGCAGACGGTGCTACTGTTGACATGGTTGAAGGAACACTTATTGTCGTTGTTGTACTCATACGATCTTTTCAGAAAGTTCATCATTATTCCACCACTCTTCAATCCGGTTGAGAATCTTCTTGCTGTAGTCAGCAGGCACACGACTAATTGTAGTAGCACGTTTCCCAATCTCATCCAGCGAACACCCCACTAGCCAAACCTGGTCATCAGCTACAAGGAAGCGGTCATGCAAGGCAGCCTTTTCACCTCTCAGCAGGCGGCAGCTCACGTTTACGACATCTTTCTCAATCATAGATTCACAACCCTCCTTAAGGTCTGTTATATCCTGAGCTTTCAGTTCTTCCTTACTTGATAGGATTCTCACTTCCACATTCGTCAACTTCACCGGCATCACAAAGCGAACAAGTGTCTTTACCGTGAAATACATATCGCAGATGTAGCAACGCTTATTAGCCTTGTTGAGTATCTTCATCACCGCTTCAACGGCTTTATGCTCGTTCTCTTCAACCTTGTCCTTATCTCCATCAAAGAATACATACGTCAACGAGTCTTCATGCTGTTGGTAGGTTATCTCCGGGGCAATCTTCTTTTCATTAGCATCCACCTTGGGATTCCCAATAACAAACTGCTCTCCTGCAAACTTTTCTATCACTTTGACAGTATTTCCTATACCATCCTTCACGTAAATCTCCTTTGACTTGATTTGCATATCCACATTGATACGATGGATGAATACCACCTTATCATCGTAATCAATCAAACCTCCATCCGCATCGTACACATCAATATCCAGTCTATGAAAAGAATGTGGGAAATCAAAATGCGCAAGGAAAGCCCCCTCGGGTGAAGAAACCGGGCCTAGTCCTGTTACTGTATTGTCTTCTGAATACAATCTAAATCTAAAGATCAGCTGTTTCTTTGCTTCTTCACGATAATTGATGCGAATATACACACCTAGATTAGAGGCATCTTCTGTCAAGTCGAGTGACTTGTATATAGGATTATAACATGTCGTGATCGTTGCCCCTATATAGTCTGGGTAAAGGTTCAAATCCTTTCCGAGATTTCTTAGTGAAAGTTTGCGGAACTGTTCTTTAATTCTGTTATCCGTCTGGAGGGGCTTTTCAGGTCTGAAGACGTTAACAAATGCAGCCGTGCTTCTTCTGGGTAGAAATGAAGCCATTACACCCTTTTCATCCTTATGCAACGGCACTATCACGGGTCTCTCATATTTCCATTCGCCATCCATATTCTCTTCCCATGGCAACACAGCGTCTTGTCCTATGCAATAGTTATAGGGGGCATCAAGATAGTCTTTAGTCAGTATGGGAAAGTCCACGACAAAGAACACCTTGTCCTTGTCGCCGTCCTCTTCCTTCAAAAAATCTATGTATTCATTTCTCTTATGTGCCTTGAACTCATCATAATCCTGCATGTCTGGATAAAGATATTCCACGACAGATAGCAGGTGGTGGTATTGTCCATCATCCGCTCTCTTCACAAGGAAAGAAATCCTCCTTACTTGCTGTCCTATGTTATCTTCTATAGAATACATGGTCTATTAATACTCAAACGCTAAAACTCCTTGCTTCGTCCGCGTCCACTTTTCCGCACACCTTCATTAACCGCTGATTTCCAGCGGTTTTATTAATATTATTTTTTTGTGATTTTTTAGTTTCTTACTAAAAAGACATATAACATGGCAAGCAGCACGTCAAGTCTTCGCCTTCTTTCGCTGTTCGCAGTCGGCGGAAAAGAGCTTTCAGATAATCTTCCACATTTCGCTTTATCATCTTACAACTCTCGATCACCGAGAACATGAATGCATTATGCTTTGCAGATATTTCTCCTCCTATATTGCAGGCATTCTTCAAGTTCATCTTTATCCTACGCCCACTTCCAAGTAGACGCCCCCCCCCGAATCGCACCATCCGGATGTTCCTCCACTCTCAGATGTTTATTGTCAATGCCTAAGTAACCCCCACCAGATAACACCACCGCCCTACCTCTTCAACGACGCCAAATACTCCTCATGCAAATAATAAAACCTCCTCATAAACACCACATACGCCACAGCCAACACCGCCAACGCCACAACCAAATAAATCCAATGCCAAACCACAAGCGAAAGCCCGCTACCAGCCGCCAGCACAGGACAAAGATAAACAAATCCGAGAGACACCGCCAGCTGCAGCAACGCATAGAGCGATGCCACCTTCACATGCCCTATCTTCAATTCATTCGCCATAATCTGATATGCATGCTTGCGATGCGCTTCTCCCAGATTCTCATGCAACATTATTCGATGACAAATCGTAAGACAGCCGTCCACGCCATAGACCAACAAGAAAATCAGCCAAGTGATATCTCCAGTCCTGAGAATCAATGTCCCTATCAGAAACAGCAGGATATAAGCCACTCCGATTGACCCCACATCACCTGCAAAACACTTCGCTTCGCCCTTGGGCCTGAAATTGAAATGACAGAATACCATGTCCGCAAGAATCACCACGAAGATAAGAGATTGATTCACAAAGTCCATACTCTGATTGAGCAGAGCCAATGGTATAAGCGATGCAAGCGCATACGCCCCCGTGATACCGTTGATTCCATCCATGAAATTGATGACATTAGACGCACCTACGCAAACTATGAGTGCAAGAATCACCACCCACCACATGTTCAGATGCAAGATGTCCAGCTGATAAAACATCATCAGCATAGCTCCGAATTGCGCCACAAGCCGCACGCTGTCCGGCAACGAATGAATATCGTCAATGAAACTCACGCCGGCAACCAACGTCACTGCCAGCAGGAACCAGATGTAGTCCCCAATTTCCAGATTCAACGAAGGTATCCACCCTGCCGCAGCAAAAGCCAACCAGATCCACAACGCCAAAAGAAAAATAATTCCTCCGCCACGCAGGACAATGCTGGAGTGCGACGAGCGCTGATTAGGTTTGTCAATGATATTGAATCTGTCTGCCACCTTGAAATAGGCCAATTCCAAGACAAGAAGAATCAAAAAGATGATTCCGTAAACAAGAAATGAATTCATATTATCTTGATATAACGTTAGTTGATTCACTTAAAAGAGGGCAGGTCCGGAAATCTAAGCCGCATCGAAATCTTTGAAAACATCCAAGACAGTCTCGTTAAAATACCGATCCAGTTCGTCGACACCACTAAACATACTCTCTTTATCTCCACTCGCACCCGCCCCATCATGACTTACATCATTAGCTTCGATAAACTGTTTCTGAAAGAGAGACGCAACATCATAGTTATCGTCAGTCTTCAACTCCGTCATTACTTCCAAAGGAGAGATAATCTTTGTTGGAATTCTAAACTCATGATAAAGTGCGATAGCCTTGAAATGGCGTCGGAAACCGTTTTCATTCCTGTCCCTTATAAGGAGAAAACGTATGAATGCTCTATCCTGCGATATTCAAACCCCAAAGCTTCGATTGCGGGACAAGGGATAATGGCGCCATTATCCGATGTGGCTTTTGATTCAATTTGCAGATACCTGGTATAAGGCCTCGTGTGGATTATGGAAGTGTCTCTATATGGTTCGATCTTGTATGCCATAAGACAAATCCTTTTGGCATAAGCATTCAAGACCTCTGATATAGATTGTACATACATTAAATCCCTAAGGCTGCTATACAATTGAAATTCGCACTTCTCAAACTTCCCTCCTGGGAATGCAGTTGCTCCATCGGTCTCACGTACAATCGCTTTCTGAAGATTTGCAATACTTCCCAACGCAGAGGTCATCTCTATCAGCAGGACAATTTCATGATTATCAATACTTGTCAATATGAAGTCACACTTACTTCTTCTCCTCAAGAACGAAGCGGGACGTTTGCATTGATTTACAAAATTTTCATAATGAATAATCTCCAGATTACCTTTCTCGTTATGAATGGATAACTGCCCTATGCCTAAGGGAAGTATCTCTATCGGGAAATCATCCTTCAAATCGAAATCGACAGAATCAGTAATCTCCGGCACTACCGTCACGCCACGTGAACTAATATTGTGTCCGACAATATAGTCACTTTCCAACAACTCTTTCATAACCGTTCATATTGTTCATATATCTGATCCAGTGGAGCCGAAAGATACTCAGGGTTAATCAGATGAGCATTACGAAGTTTCAGATCTCTGATTTCGCCATCCTCAATAGCCCATACAGAAACATCGTTCCAGTCAAGCGAAGCGAGTCCATCTTCTTTAATGCCGACATCATTACGCTTGACCAATAAATTCAATTGATTCAAGATATATGGACTGTGGGTCGTAAGTAGAAACTCATGTCCGCATTTTCCTTGGCATAAGGAGACTAGCATATCGATAAAACTCATCTGAGTCGAAGGATACAAGTTCTGCTCGGGTTCTTCGATTATGAATATCGTCTTGGAAGGGACAGTCAATCTTTTGAATGCATTTTGATATAACTTCAAAAGTTTCTTATATTCAGGATTCCCACTATGAAGCCCCTCGTTAATTGCCATGATCAATTCACGCCTGTCAACATTCTTGAATTCCGGATCAACACGTTTGAGAACCAATTCATCAACTAGCTTTCTTTGTCTGTTTTTGGTCTTTAAATCCAGATCGAAAGACGTCTTTTCTTCAAAAGCATGGAAATACTCATCCGTATAATACCGAAGCATCACTATCATTGGCACGACGGATTGCAATCCGCTGGAAGCAGCTCCCAATGCTATACCATAAGACATTCCATTTGAATGTTCAATCCTGTCTTTAAGTTTGAACTCGCTGGCTTCATAGAAATACTTTACGCCAAGATTCAGCACATCGGTTTTATTTTCCGGAGCAAAGAATTCTCTTGCATTGAACCAGTCGAACAAGAAACTTCTAAGGTTTGTCTGACCGAACTCAAAACCTTGCAGTTCCGGCAAGGTTACAAGATTTCGTTCGGAAGGAATATAACAAATCTTCGGGCGAGAGTACTTTTCCAGCGCCTTATGAGTAATCTTGAAGTTTCCCGCTTCGTAATGCAGATGGATATAGTCAGATTCGAAGTCGACGAAAGACTCCTCGCCGAAGTAGCCATCCAACTTATGAAAGTTTTCAACCAACTGAAGGAAAGCCTTACCATCAGCGACGACATTTTCATCCAATGCTGTCAAAGATTCCTTTTCAATCCACTTGCAAGTACTGAGAATCTTTGCGATAGTACTCTTACCGCAACTTTGCGGTCCAATCAAGAAATTGAACCTGTTGAGCTCCATATCGACCTCTCTAATCGGGCCTACGTTCTTTATCGTCAAGTGTTTCATCTTCGCACTGGATCAATTACACTCTTCAAATCTAATAATAATTTTCAGCAGTTTCAAATCTATTTCCAATCGTTTGACCGGATTTTTTGTCCGTTTTTCATGGCGAGGATACAGTTCTCTCCCACAAGAGTTCCGCATTGACCGCAAGTTTCAGTGTCAGGCAGCCGCCCTCACTCTGGCAAGTTCCTTTCGGACAAGGTCTTTCTCCTCACAGTTCCCACGTAGCCAGTGTCTCCTTCAGTATCTTGCCGAGCAGGTCAAGCAGCCTGCGTGTAATCTTCCTCGTCTAGCCCCTTCAGAGCCTCCCAGTCCACACCTTCAGGTATCGTAGCCGACTCCGCAGCTCCGATTCCCACCCTCACCAATTGTATGAATAATTTATGTAAATTCGTATCCATCAGCGTTCAAACTATGCCCATTAAGTCATCCAATTTCTTCAAGCACTTTTCCTTCACAAAATGCTCGTCGTAGTATTTTGCAGCATTTGCACCCTTTGCGGCCAATTCCGAGGCATCTTTTCTCGAAAGGTCAATAGCCAACTTCGCAAACCCTTCCGCATCTCCCGCAGCCAGCGTCCATCCACAACCCGCGTCACGAATCATCTCAGCCCCTTCGCCATTCAGCACTGCCACGATGGGCTTCCCTGCTGCCATATACGAAGAAATCTTGGCCGGAGCATACAACTTGAACAACGGATCATCACTCAGCGTCACTAGCATCACATCCGCCTGACCGAAGAACCACGGCATCGCCTCAGCCGGAAACCGCCCAAGCGTATAGACCGTTTCCTCCAGCCCATGCTCCTTCACATACTCACGCACCCATTCCAACTTGCGTCCGTCACCCACAATCACCCACTTAATCTCCTTTTGCTCCTTCGTCAGCCGTGCCGCCTCCATCGTACACTCAAACCCATGTGCCTCCCCAACCGCACCAGCAAACATCAACTTGAACCCCTCTGGCAGCTCAGGCAGGGTATCGTTTTTGTTAACGTTATCGTTAGGCGCAGCATCACTCCACTGTGGATAATACACAATCTTATCCTTGTAATCCCCATATTCGAGTATGCTCTTCTCAAAGCTCCTCGAACTGATCAGTATCTTGTCCGAATGTTTATACTCACTCTTCACATAGTGCTTGAAGAACGCCAGCACATACTTATTATTGATACCCCCTGCTGCCGTCAGGCTCTCCGGCCACAAGTCCAGCACCCACGTATAAAGCGGAGTCTTGCGAATACGCTTGTACAACACCCCAGGCGCACTCATCATCACCGGACTCAGCTGCTGTACAAACACCCTGTCATACTTATGGAACAGCGCATGAAACAGCATATACACCCACCCCACAATAAAGTAGCTGAAATAGTTCAGCATCAGCATAATCTTGTTGTTTCCACGGGGGATGATGGGGAGATGAGTCACCTTCACCCCATTCACCACTTCGTGACGCTTCTTAAACCATCCATATCCTTGATGGAACACACCATCAGGATAATTCGGAATACCCGTCACCACATGCACCTCATGTCCATCCTCTGCCCAGTGGAGCGCGATGTCGTTCCCCCTGAACACCTCCGGGTAAAAATATTGACAAACAAAAAGTATCTTCATTCGATATCGTCATTGGTTCGCTTTCAAAATATACTCATAATACGTCCCCTCCACCCTCGCCGGCACCTTGTCCGGCATATACGTCAGCTTGTGGAAGCACACGCGGCTCACAAGCCGCTGCCACTTCGCCTCGTCGAACGGCCCGCCCCAGTGCATCACCAGCGCCAGGCTGCGGGGAGCATATGCGTAGGGCATCGCTGCAATCTGCTCGGGAAACACCTCCCGCAGCATATCGAAGAACAGGTGGAACAGATAATAGTCCAGCACCACATCGTGCTCCCGCCAATAGGCATACAGCATATCCCGCAGCACCACCAGCACCTCGTTGTTCGAGCAGGCCGATATAAACCAGTTCCCGATGCCACCCCACTCGCTGCCCCCCGGCTGCGTGTACTGGAACATAAACAAATCCGCCTCCAGATAAGCCGCCAGCGGCAAGCCATCCACCGCCTCACCCGTGCACAGCACCGTAGAATCAATCCACGTCCCGCCATACTTGATCAACAGTTCCAACCGCAGCAGATCGGCGAAATGAGCCGGAGGGATCTGCTTCCTCTCCCTGCGACGAATGATATAGTCCAGCAGGTCGATATACTCCCGCCAGTTCTTCTCGTCGATGACCTTGACGTCATAACCATAATTGCCAAAATGCCGCACAAGCGAACTGTAACACGCCCTCACCACCTCCGGGGCATTCTCTATTCCCTGCAGCCAGCAGAACCAAATCCGCTTCGGATGCTCGTTGGGAACGCCGGTCCATGAGCTTGTCGAAGGGCCCGTAACATGCTCCGCCATTTCCCTCATCACCGGCCCATACTCCTTCACTAACAACGGCTCCACCTTCCTCACCGTGTCCAGTTACACCTGTTTATATGTCTGCCGGCTGAACGGATGCCGCAGCACCCGCTTCGCCGCAGGCCACAGCAGCCCCATCCGGGCGTACTCGCGCACCAGACGCAGGCCACCAAGCTGGATATAGCGGGTTTTAAGGAGGGAGAAGAGCATACAATGCTATTAAAACATGTACAACAGGTGCATTCTATTGCTTACATTGACGCTATTGCGTCATCGATTCCAATCCTAAGTACAAGTTCAACATCGTCAGACATCTTCCTTGCATCTATCTTAATCCTATTGTCAAATTCCTCCGGGCCATATTCCATATACAATTTACCGAATACTTGTTGCTTATTATATAATTATATTTCCGCAAGGTGTTAATGATGGCACCCTTATCTTCCAAAAGCTTCAACAGCTCCAAAAACAGACTCTTTCCCGAAGCCTGCGCGCCTACGAGGAAAGCGAGATTTCCAAAAGAAACATCCGCTTCCCCTATTGGTCCAAAATTCTCAACTTTTAGAGTATTCATCTTGTCATACAAATTGACTTTGAACAAAAAAAGGAATATTCTCGGTCAACCCCAAGGCTTTCAAACATCATTATACACAGTCGTATTTCTCAGCTCTTCCTCTTTCATGATTTTCTTGATGCGAAGTTATTCGGAATATACTCTGCAAATATTCTTTCTAGCTGCTCCCGTGTGTATCGATCCTCTTCCGAATATAACTTGGACTCATGCTCAAGTATCTGGTCAATTGTCCAGTAGAACTTGATGAACTTGGCTGGCACACCTCCGCATACGCAGTATGGCGGCATTGGCTTGGTGACAACAGCACCTGCAGCCACTGTTGTGCCTCTGCCGATTGTTACACCTGATAGAAGAGTCACATCTGCACCAATCCATACATCCTCTTCTATCAGAACATCCTTATCGTAACCTTTGGGCTTATTTGCCTCGGTGATGTCAGTCACATACATTCCGACCACACGAGCGTGGTTACCAGTATGCACTGTAAATCTTTCGGCTATCGCACAATGCCCCTTGCAGATGAACTTTGCATTGATTGCAGAGATGTGCGCATGAGGCCCCAGCCCGATGTTGGGGCCAAGAAAGACATTATTAGGCTTTTCTATTAATAATGGAGGAGTAATCGTCACATTATCAGCAATATAACCAAAGCTTCTTGTCCTGATTCCCAAATATTCCTTGTATAGGAAGTAAAGCCCTCTCAAGCTATAATTATTTTTTAGTTTTGCCAACATATTCATTTTGCTCTATAATTTTAATTATTTTCGCTGGTACTCCTCCAACAATCGCATTATCAGGTACATTTTTTACAACAACAGCATTAGCGGCTACAAAACAATTATCGCCAATGGTCACTTTCCCAAGAACCATTGCACCTGGTCCAAAACCAACATTATTGCCAATTATTGGTTTCTCGTTTTCGGAATGATTCGTATTACCAAGAAGCACGCCAGTCTGCAATTTAACATAGTTACCCACCTTCTTTGCATTGATTAAGCAGCCGCCACAACCTGCAATATGCAGGATGCTCAAACCATACCCGCAGATATTTTCAGGGATACGAAGATTATATTTGAATCCCAATCGGTGCAGATGCACTTTGTAGTATCTGTATAATATCCTGTGGTGTAAACCAGTGTTGTTGCAATGATACTCACAGTGACGAAGCGTCTTCAAATATTTATATACATGAGCGGATTCACTGCCGATGAAAAGACGCACCATATATTTCAACGGAGAGCATCCATCCATGCGGTTAGCCTTGGCGTCCTCCTGAAGATAGAACTTCAAATCAGTTTTTGTCGTGATCATGCCAACTTTGAATATAATGACCTATAGAGGTCGTAAACAACTTCTTTCCTGTAACAGGTATACACCTTTTCGTAAGCCTTGTGACACATTTCGTCCGCCTTTTCTTTATGAGTCTGGCACCAGTTGATGGCTTCCACAATGGCATCGGATGACTTTGGAGCGACAAGCATTCCACAAGGCTTTCCGTCAATATCTGTGAGCATGTCCTTTACAGCCGCACGAGGACAGGATATGACCATCTTTGTGAGACTCATAGCCTCAATGATGGAGATAGGGAAAGCCTCCCATGGATAGTAAGTAGGCAATGCCACAATATCCACTTCGTGCATGAATTTAATTGCTTCGGGGTTAGGAAGGCGACCATGTATGAAAATTGTCTTGTCCAATTTTTCGCCAGCGATTGTCTTTACATTCGCAACTACCGCATCTGAACCCGGACCGATAACGTCCAAACGCACATCAGTTCGTGTGCAAGCTGACACCAACTCATAAAGTCCCTTGGTAGGATATAGATTTCCGATAAATGCCAAGCGCTTATAATCCTTAGGAGTCGGATTCATCTTTTCGTTTACATCTATGGAGTTGGGAGTGAGGTACACCTTGTCCATCAGATTTTCTCTGCCTTTAAGTGTATTGTAGGATCGCGAGTCTAGCACCCATATCTGATCAAACTCATTCATCGACTTTCGAAGAAGCTTGCCGACCAAACCAGTGGATTGAATGTCCTCGGTGATGCAGCCATACCTGCAATGCATGATGGTTTTCACACCATACTTCTTGCATAGTTTTGCCACACAATAATCGCGAAAAGAACCGATATTTCCGCTTGTGGTAGTATGTAAGATATCATACTTATCTTTCTTCATGACCATCTTCAGTTCGCGAAGAATTCTGAACATCGCAGAAATGCCCGAGAGCGTACGGAACAAAAACGTCTCGCTCAATCCTCCAGTTCTTGGCACAGAAGGTGAAACATTTACGAAAGTGAATTGATGTTCATTATCTGGAAATGTTTTTGTGAATTTCTTTGTCCAAGAGGCAATTCCACCATTGCCTGTCAGGGGAAACAAACCTATTATCTTCATTTGCTTCTATATATGTCTAAATAACCGTTGGCTGTGTTTTCAATCGAATATTTGGAAAAGGAATTTTTGGCGGATTGTCTCATATTCGCTTTTTCTTGAGTGGTCAGATCGCAGAACTTTCTCAATATTGAATAATACTCATCTACTGATAAGTCTTTCGACATCATTCCATTCTTGCCCTCTTCAATCATGTTGACAATACCTCCAACAGGAGTGCAGAGGGCTGGTGTTCCTACGGAGAAAGCCTCAATGATAGTCATTGGCATGCCTTCCATTTTTGATGAAAGACACATGGCGTCAGCCTGAGCTAAGAAATCACGAACGTTTGCGACAACACCAACATATTTAAACTGATTAACCATTAAAGGAACTAATGAGTTATATAATGCTTTGTGAGTGGCATTACTTCCGAGCCATAGCATTTTAGTGTTGGGATAATCCTTTGTGAGTTTTGCGAAGGCCTTTATTAACAACTCCTGATTCTTGACCGGCTGGCAACTGGCTGGATGAATGAAAAGGAACTGTTCATCATTATCTCTCAAAGGTGTAATACCTTTCCCCGTATAATCAGGAACACCATTGTATACCATTGATGAATCCATTTTGTAGAACTTGTCAAAAGACGCTTTTGATTCTTCTGAAATAGTCACAGGAACACATTTATGGTGTTGGAACATGTAGAGACGGCACCACTTCATGATGGATTGGCCAGCTTCTCTCCTTGCTTCGGAATGAATAGTGGCGACAAACTTCACTTTTTTCGAAAGCAATGTTGAAAGTAGTATGTATGGTATGGCTCCAACATGGGCATGAACCACATCATAGCGACCATCCTTAATAAAGTGATACAATCTGAAGAATAATTTTGTATCAAATCCAGCCTTCTTATTAAGCGAATAGAAATGTGCTTTTGAACAGAGTCCTTTCAATAGATCATTATCTTTTTCGACATCAAACAATGTAATGACATCACATTCGTACCCTTGTCTAATCAGTTCATTAGCCAATCCTATCGTGAAATGTTCAGCGCCACCTTGTCCTAATGTTGAAAGAACTTGTAAAATTCTCATTTTCTCAGCATTCTTGAAAGTTTATAAATCAGTGGGTAGTCGTACTTTTTATAGTCAATCACGAATGACCCTTCGAATGTGTTGAATGTATGTATTCCGGCATATTTATATGTGTGTGGTTGTATTCGACAGAGTTGTTCATGACCGTCATACATTATCACGGCTCTGCCATAGCCACCAAAACAATCCTGCGCCGGTCGAACAATATGCCCGTCTGCACTTTTTAGAAACATGCCGGCCATACGGGCGGTATTCTTCTTATAGATTTCTTCACCTACATGCCTGTAGGGACCGAGAAGAGCCTTGGATGAATATTCATGAAGAGTGTTTCCATTGGTTTCAGGAACACGTGTGGCAAACATACGATAGGTATCACCATCCTTACGAATAATAGCATCCGTAATAGGCTCGTCAACAATTAATTTAGGTTCTATAAGTTTATCACATTCCCGGTCATATCGATATATATAGCTTGCCCCGGAGGCGGAGTTTTCCGGATGCACGTAGATTTCTCTACCCACACGATAGATCACAGGGAAAGAAAGGTGGGTGGGAAGGTCAAGGATGATGGAACACTCCACAATCTTATTGTCGTTCTTGTTGACTGCCAATCGTGCGATACGACCTCTTCCCACTTCATAGTCAAATTCCTCTACAAGAAACTGTATTCTTTTATTGTCCTCCTCAAGAATGAAGGGGTCCGCAAACCATTTATTTTTATAGGGATTCCTGACTATGTTAACCTTTACTCCTTTCAGACCTTCCGATATGATTTTGTCGGAATATTCACCGTAAGCGATGTCCCACGCATAGTGGCTCAGTTTGTCTTTTAGTAGGCTCATTTGATTATATGTAGTTTTCTGAAAAACAATTTGAAGTAGTTTGAAAACTGTTGAAGTAATCCCACATAAAATGGTTTCATGTCTGATTTGTCATACTCCATAAAACAATCTGTTTGCCGAACATCTCTAATCCATTGTCTTAATGATATATTACTTTTAAGGACATTGACAAAATCATCAAATTCGGGCATTACAAGAGTTTCTTTGATTGTTTTTTTAGACTCTTCCATCCATTCTTTCTTTCCAATGTTATAATTGTACCATATGAAAGGAAGATTGACACCTGCGGATGTGACACAAATAGAATTCCCGTCATTTCTCATGTTGATCTCCATAAAATAGTCTTTACCATCTTTGCCTCTCAGAAATTCCATACTAAACAGACCGGAATATCCTATGGTCTGGATAAACTTTTTGCATTTTTCTATTTCATCAAACTGGAACTCATCAAGGCTGATATATTTGAGGAAGCCAGTATTGGTATTTTCTGGTTGCCTTAAAATGATTGAAACTCCTGGGATAATGATTGTTTTACCTTCATTCAGAGAACAGCCGATTAACTGAAACTCTAGATTCTTTTCGATGTATTCTTGAATCTGAAATTTTTCGCATTGGGTATACGATAGGAATGTATTCAATTCCTCTTTACTTTTTACTACTGCAATATCAGCCTTTGATCCTTCTATACTTTTCAGTGGCTTGAAAATGTATTTTATATGATTAGAAAAAGAAACATCATTAATCATAATAGTCCTTGGAGTGACCAAGCCACACTCTTTTGCAATATTTGCCATCGTGTCTTTGTTCATTACCTGAACGATATTGCCTTTTCCAACAGGTAAGTGATAAAATGCTGACAATTGTTCTTGATGAGTATCCAAGATGGCGGTAACATAATCTGCACAAGAGATGACTACTTGTTTTGAGTCATAGGTACTTTTAGTTTTCAAAAGATAATCAACAATATCATTGGCGGAAGTGAGTATATGATATTGTTGTATATATTTACTATAACTTACGTAAGGTTTTTTGTGATTTGTTACCACCACTAAATAAGGATACAGACCCTTGTATCCTAGCGAGCGGATAACACCAAGTGTATTATGATGGTCGCCGCCAATGACAATTATATTATTTTGTTCCGTTCTCATAGAGGCTGATAAATTTGGCGCATACATTCCTCGAATCATACTGTTCTATATTTTTAATTTTAAATTGAGAAGAATAGTCTTTCGTGATAAATGCTTCGAAATTAGCGCGTTCTTGAACGGAAAACTCAGTGGAAATATTCAATATAGGCCTCTTAGAGATACTATAGTCAATTAACTTGCTTGGCGTTTGAACTCCTGAGTTATTATTTAGATTAATAAGAAAATCCATTGAGCTCATAACTTTCACCAATTCGGCACGAGGAATGTATCTCCTGATTTCCAGTCGATCACCTAACTTCTCCTTAAAGTCACTAAACACAGTGTCTGATGGCACATACACTATGAACTTGAATTCATAGTCAATAGTAGTGAGATACTCCAAGAAACTTCTTGGGTCTCTCATGTTCGGATATACAGCACCAGAGTAGCAAAAAGTAGGAATGGTATTCTGTGTGTAATCAGCAAGAACGAAAGAATCAAAGTCTACGCTTTGAGGTATTATGCTAATTTTATTGCGCACCTCATTGTAATAGGCTTTACGTCCGTTCTCAACGGGAATCACAATTCGATCAGTCATCTTACCCCAAAAAATCTCTATCGGTTGTTGGAATAGTTTCCAACGTTTTACGTCAGGATCACCCATAAATGGATCACCGCAATCAGATACCCAATATTTGAACTTTAGGTTCTTCATGTGTGTGCTTTTATAGTATGCTGCACCCCAATGAATACCATAAGGGTGAGCAATGGTAATGAGGTAGTCAAACGCTGATTCTGCTTTCAATGCCTTAATAGTCTTAAAGTAATATTCGCAACGAGGATAGTCGATGATATTATATAATAACCGTGTCAAAATTCTCTGGATAATGTTTTTTTTAAGATGACCATCACTATCTGGGTTACCAAAATATGACTTGCCTAACGTTTTAATGTGTAGGTTTGGTAAATCAGCCCGTAGCTTAGAATAGTCATACTTGCCTAAGATAGTGTAGAGCGTCACGTCATGTCCCATTTTGGCAAAACCTTTAGCAAGTTCTGTGGTGCGGAAGGAACGTGCTGATATATGTGGGTACATTGTGCCCGAAATAATTACAATTCTCATACAAATAGGTATCTGATAAATGAAAATATAGGAGTTAACAGAAATCCGAAATCAAGTACTGTGGCCACGTCCTTATAGAGATAGAATAGATTCATGAACCATACGACAGGTAGTGCATATACTAGCCTTTGATATTTAAAATCACCAAAAGTTACAAGAAAGGAATAAGCTATAAGGGAGTAATTAACCACAAAAAAACGACCTCCAAAGGTAGGAATAAACATTCCTAAATTGGCTGTGATGGCTAAAATTAACATGAAACGTGTGATAGGGATTGCTTTCTTATTATAGATATTGTTTTCATTTAATGCTATTATTAGGATCAGACAATCAACGTAGTTCCTGAGCAATATCTTAAATAACTGGCTAACCCAAAAAAAACCTGTTCCTTGCGAGAGCCCTTGTATATATTGTTGATCACTATAATAATCTATTTTTCGACTGATTGCATATGGAAGATTAATGTCACCAAATGGTTGAATCTGAAAATCTTCGGCAACTATGGAAAATGCCCAACTGATACAGAATAGAATGATTAGCGTATTCTTGAAATTCTTGATAAAGTATGCTACTACAAGGATTAGTGGCAAGATGATAAATGACGCATGAATCATTGGTGTACAAAATGCCAACAACAAATATAATGGCTTTTTGTCATAAAATAGTTTGAATATACAATAAATACTTACCCAAGAAGCAGTCCAGAATCGCGCTCCGTTAATATTATAGATATTATTCCATAAAAATAAACATGTTAATATAATACATATTGTAGAATTGGTGAAGTTGTCTTCTTCAATAAAATATCGTAGGCATTTTAGCTGAAAAAATGCAAATACAAAAGCCAACGCCAAGAAGAAGAAATGGTAATTGTCGGTTACACGGCCCACAAGATAGGACATTGTTACAATATAAATATCCTGTGCGCCAGAATCGAATTCAAAGTAATCAGATAGGCAAGATCTAAACTCTGTTGGAGATAGATTCTTGTTATACTCAAACTCTATTCGCATAGAGATTCCGTCTGCGCTCCCTTCTGTGCGTTGTGTGCCAACACTGAAACAAAAACCAAAACAAAGGCAAAATAGCATGATTACATGCCTTGCTTGTTTACTTTTAAGATTCTTGAAAGCGTCAATAATGCCAAGGATGGGAGATATCCAGAATAGTATTGTGCTTTTATTTGAAGTCATATGAAAACAATATTGGTAGTATGAACATATTATGGAATGAATCGAATATATTCATGCAATTTCCCTTTTCCAGCCAAGAATCCACCAACAATATCTCGATATGAGATCTTGCATATCCAACACAAAACGTAATAGTCAATCAAGAAAAATCCCAAACTGAGGAGCAAGGCCAGCCACTTGTTTATCTCGACAAAATGTAGCAGTGTGAACGGAGGCAAACATGCGAGTGACGTCACCAACAAGAGATATCCCATAGACTTAGGCGATACTAAATCTGTTATCCTCTTGTGAGTATAGTTGGCGATAACACGCATCATAAGCCAGAGCTTCAACAGATGACACATTTCCGAGGTTATAGCAACATAAACAGCAGAATTACAGGTTTTGCATACAACATATTCCGATATCACGACAACAAATGCAATTGCCATGTGCACATTGGCATACACATTGGTTTTGCCGATTGCAAGGATAATTGGGTAGAATGGTATGATTACAAACAAGCCGCTGATGTTTTTTATCACAAAATATATCGCGGACTGAGAATATAAGTCACCATACATGCAAGTCATGATTAGTTCGGCAAAGAACACGCTGAATATCAGCATAGGGAAGATTAGCTTTGCGGACTTTAAAAGTACAGAATACCATACATTTAGCGCATCGTTTCCCATTCCGTTACCTTTATCCATTCCTGAAAAAACAGGGAGCAAGACGGCGGAAATCGCCCCTATGATCATTCCGGTAAATGGCAGTTCCATAAATCCATTGGAAAACTCGGCGAAAGTCTCGTTTCCAAAATAGCGGCCGATAAAGAACTGGTTTGAAGAAGAGATAATCATCCCCCACAATGATGCATACAATAACGGTAAAGCAAACCGAAATATTTCCTTGTTTGTTAAACTACTCTTCTGATGTTCAACATTCCTTATCGGCCATGATTTGAGATATAGCGCAATAAAAAAAGTGATGAATGAGGCAATGTCGAAGCCAATGAGGGCATAAATATAACTTCCAGAGAACAATACAACCGGAAGCACAATGCACACTATGGTCAGCGATCTGGTCGCGATGGTATAATAAGCCAGATATTTGGTCTTTCTAAATGAGGCATAGATAGCATCCAAACCCATTGTCGGCAGCAGGAGGAAAGGCGTCGGTGAAAAAACAATCAGTGCCATTTTCAGGTCCGGATTGTTCATCACATTGGCTATTGCGCCTGAACAACATAGCAGGAATAGTGAGAATACGGCTCCAAGGATAAAAAAGATATTGGTTATCTTAGAGATTATGTCACGGGAATATACCGATGCATACTTGGGTAGGAAATAGGCGTATGCTTTAGGCAGTCCAAGCGTAAAAACTGTAAGAAGTGTATTATACACATACATCACCTGTTTGTAGGTTCCATAGTCCCCTTTGTCGAAGAACCGACTCAAGATCATTGGACTGACAGTTCCCACTATGAATGAGAAAAAACTGCCTATCGCTACCCACGCAGCTTGTTTTGAATTTGATGTTTGCTCTATCGGCATTATTATATATCCAAATATTTCTTTCTTACGGATTCAAACTTCTCTTTAGGTATGTATCCGTAATATTCGTTTTCCAAGTGCTAAGGTTGGAATTTATCCTTATCAAGATATTTTACGACCTTTGCCGGGACTCCCGCTAGTACACAAAACCCTTCTGGAAAACTTTTTGTAACCACCGCTCCAGCCGCCACTATAGTCCTTGGTCCCAACGTGACACCAGCGGTCACGATACTATTCATTCCTATCCAGGAATAGTCACCTATCACTATAGGCTCTTCGTTGAACTTTCTCTGATCGTACAAGTCGTGGTTTGCGCTAAGGATTCCGACATTCGGTGCCAACCGAACATAGTCCCCAAAATATACTTTGCCAGCTCCCTGAATATAGCATCCCGGGCGCGCGATACTTGCATTGCACCCGACAAAAATTCTCCTTTGATTCGCAATAGTACATGTTGGATGTACGGGATAATACCCTCCCCCTGAGCAACTGCCCGATAATCTAAATCTCACATAACTCCAATACGTTTGATTGTGTATTGTTGACCTCGAAGACTTGGTATACGAAGAATAAAAGGGAATGATGGATTTAATAATTTTCTTGATTGTATTCATCGTTAATAATCTCTTTTATTATGGATAATGAAAGTTTTATAACAAACGAAAACATTTCGCAATTGGGAGATGAGTAGTGTCTCATTTATCAAAATAACATCTATTATTATTTGAACTGGCAGGAAGTATCGAACTTCGAACTTTGGTTCCACCTGTGCTGCCAGTTTTAGAATAAAATTATATGTGATTTACTTTTTCAAGTTTGTGCAGCACATTGCAGCAGTCAAGAACGACCTTTCCCTTAAGACGCTCCTCGTGATCAAGGATATGCTGATGCTTGACGAGAACGACCACCATGTCAATGTCCTTGAGGAACTCGTCGAAGTCGGAGTACTGGTTCTCGGCGATCCTGTGGTTCTCAAGGAACGGGTCATAACACTTGAGAGGCCTTGCGAGGTGACGCTCCTGCGCCTCAAGCATCTGGAGGGCAGGGGACTCACGGAAGTCATCGACGTTCTCCTTGTAGGTGAGGCCGTAGAGACCCACCCTGCGGTTGTCGGTGATGCCGTTCTCCTTCATAATCTCGTAGATGCGGTTGAGGACGAATGTGGGCTGGCTGTCGTTGGTCTTCATGGACTCGTCTATGACCTTTGCAAGCTGAGGGTAGTCGCCCACGAGGAACCAAGGGTCAACGGAGATGCAGTGGCCGCCCACGCCGGGACCCGGCTGAAGAATATTCACACGCGGGTGCATGTTGCAGATCCTGATGATCTCGTACACGTCCATGTTGTCGTGGCGGCAGATGCGTGACAGTTCGTTGGCGAAGGCGATGTTGACGGCTCGAAAGGTGTTCTCCACGACCTTGGTCATCTCGGCGGTGCGGATGTCGGTGACGACGATCTCGCCCTGGCAGAAACTTGAGTAATATTCCTTGACCTTCTCGCCGATTTCCTTGTTGTCCGCGCCGATCGTGCGGTTGTTGTGAAGAAGCTCATACACCATGTTGCCGGGGATGATCCTTTCAGGGGCGTGGACAAGGTTGATGTCCTCCCCGATCACAAAGCCATTCCCTTCGATTATCGGACGCACAAATTTGTCAATCGTGCCGGGGCTGACGGTCGACTCGATGACCACTGTCGCTCCTTTGGGGCAGACTTTCATGACATCCTTCACCGCCTCCACCACATAACAGGCGTCAACCTTCTTGGAGAACTTGTCATAAGGGGTCGGCACTGAGACGATGTACATGTCGGTCTTCTGGTACTCGGTCGTGAATCTGATTCCTGCCTCAAGGGCATTCCGGAACAGCTCGTCGAGGCCTTTCTCCTTGAATGTCGTTTTTCCTGCGTTAAGGGTGTCAACAAGCTGCTTGTTGTAGTCTGTGCCGATGACCTCCACACCGTGGGACGCCATCATGAGGGCTGTCGGAAGTCCGATGTAGCCCAATCCAATTACATTGATCATATCGTTTATTAGTTGTTTTATTTCACATCATATCTGTCTGTCTCCTTGCCCGAGAGGATGTCCGCGATTCTGCGGCAAGCCTGACCGTCACCGTAAGGATTGACCGCCTTGGACATCTTTTCGTACGCGCAGGCGTCATCAAGGAGAGTGCTTACCTCATTCACGATCTTGTCATAGTCAGTGCCCACAAGGTGAACGGTACCGGAGGCAAGGGCCTCCGGACGTTCCGTGGTGTCGCGCATCACGAGAACCGGCTTGCCTAGCCCCGGAGCCTCCTCCTGAATTCCGCCCGAATCGGTGAGGACTATGGTAGCCTTGCTCATCAGATGTACAAACTCAAGGTACTGGAGTGGCTCGATGAAGAAGAAATTCGGTCTGGTAAGGTCTTCTCCGAAAACTTCATGAATAGGCTTGCGCACATTCGGGTTGAGGTGCATCGGGTAGACGAAATCCACATCCGGGTACTTCTCCGAGAGGTCTTTCATCGCGGTGACCATGCGGATGAAGCCGTCGCCGAAGTTCTCTCTCCTGTGGCCGGTGATCAGGACGAGTTTCTTCCCGCCGCTGAGACGCTCGACATTATACCCCGCCTGGGCCAGTATGTCATCCTGCTCCTTCGCAAGACCGGCGTCGGCCTTGAGTTTGTCAACTACCATGTGGAGAGCGTCGATGACAGTATTGCCTGTGACATAGATGTGTCCATGCGCTTTTTCCTCAACGAGGTTCCTCTCGGAAAGTGGGGTCGGAGAGAAGTTGTAAGTGGCGATGCGGCCGGTGATCTGGCGGTTCATTTCCTCCGGCCACGGGCTGTATATGTTATGGGTGCGGAGTCCCGCCTCCACATGCCCGACTGGAATCTGGGCATAGAATGCGGCGAGCGCTCCCGCCGTCGATGTCGTGGTGTCTCCATGGACAAGCACCACATCAGGGCGGCACTCCTTGAACACATCACGGAGGCCGGTGAGCACGCGTGCGGTGACATCGGTGAGATCCTGCCCCTGTCTCATGATGTTCAGGTCGAAATCAGGCCTCACGTCAAAGATGTCCAGCACCTGATCAAGCATCTCGCGGTGCTGCCCAGTGACACATACGACCGTGTTGAATTCTTCCGGACGCCTTTGGAATTCCTTCACCAAAGGACACATCTTTATCGCCTCCGGACGGGTGCCGAAGACTAGCATTACTGTCTGCATAAGAGTAATTTTTATTATTTGTTTCGATTAGATTCTACCACATCTTGTGGCAATCGAAGAATAGTTTGTTAGTACGCGTCCACTTTTCCGCAAGCTGACGCTTGCCGCTGATTTTCAGCGGTTTCCTTAAACTTATTTTTTCGATTATTTTGATTTTTTTGCTATGCGGGCAGATAACAAAGCAGGCAGTTCGTCTGGTCGTCACCGTCCCGTGCCGTCCGAAGCCGATCCAAAAGGGATTTCAGATAGTCTTCCACGTTACGCCTCACCATCTTGCAGCTCTCGATCACAGAGTACATGAACGCGTTGTGACTGGCCGACCTCTCGTTTCCGATGTTCCCGGCGTTCTTCAGGCTCATCTTTATCCGACGCATCATCTGCCCGCTGAGGTTGTTCGACAGTTCCACGTCGCCACACTCAAGTACCCTCTTCATCGCAGGCCATTCTCCCATCGCATATTTCAGGGTCTTCCTCAGCAGTTCGCCGCAGCCCGCGAAGTCAGACTTCCGGAACACCTCCAGACGCTCCTTTATCCTCCTCATTATGTCCGCCATGTTCCCCCGGCTTAAGGCGTTGCGCAAGTCTCTCTGCGAACTGAAAGCCCCTCGTCATCCTTGCCTCGGCCGGCGTTACGCTCTGATTTACGCACGAAGTTCCTGCCACTGAACACGTAGACGCTCTTCGCGGTGTTCGGATTAAGCCTCATCTCATCGCGGACGATACCGCTCAGGCCGGATATTCCCTTGCGCAGGTCCACCTTCTCCCGATACAGGTAGATGGAATATTCACTTGACATCGTCACCATGGCACCACTATCCAAGCATCTTCCTGACCATGCCGAACAGCTCGCTGATGTCGCCCTCGCACTGCGACAGCTCCGTACCGTTCGTGAACCGCACACGCACGTCGCGGATGCCGGGGCCTCCTTCCGGCATTCTGTCTACGACCAGCGGGATGAACCCGCCAGACGACAGGCGATCGTCGGCCTCCTTGAGGACGCAGTAATCTTTCTGGCCCCTGCGTGAATATTGCATGAACTTCTCATAGTCATACCCATCCTCCTCGCAGAACTTCTTCATCGAGCGGCCACGGCCGTTCTGGTTGTAGTGCTTGAGCGCGAACGCGTAGTTGATTGTCGGATCTTCCTTCATCTTTGACTCCGTTTTTTTTTGATTCGTGACAAAGATGAGCAGACTTGTTCAGAACTCAATGCGGAAATATGGACGCGTACGGTCCAAAATTTGACCACTAACCATTAAGTTCCATTGCTATTGTGTTAATATATTTAAAGATCCATGTGGTCAAAATAGCTGCGTCTGCTATCAGTAATTTAGGCCGAAAGACCAAAGGGGTAGCGTGTTGCCGTGAGCGAATTCAATGTCATCCTTTACGACATAGGAATCCGGAAGGTCCTCAATCTGTCTTTTTCCTTTATTCCGGCCACCGATCTCAAATGTGAGGTCACCGATGACGAAATCAGACTGACGTGAGGAAACCACATCATTCTCCACACGCATCTGGTTGTAGAAAAAAGTTTCCCTCATGTTCCCTATGTCAGCTTTCCCTCCGGACAAGACTGTCATCAGACTTGGGTTGTCAATATAGACCTTCTCCACTTTGCCCAGTCCCCTCATGCCTCCCGTATCGTCCCTAAGTTGACCTATCAGCTGAGCCTTCTCCAGCAACGCGAGATAGTCTGAGACGCTGTTTCGGCTGACTCCGATTTCAGACGCGAGGCTATCCGCATTAGGTTTATACGGAGCAAGTGTCGAGATAACAGCCAGCATCTTTTTTAGTTTTTTTGCTGTCGGTGCCTTTAGTTCGACATACTGTGCGATGTCTGATTCTATCGTTTTTGTTATGACATTCTGCATCCTCATCGGGAAATCTCCCTCCAATGCAAATGGATAGTAGCCCTCTGCAAGGTAACGTCTGAAAAGAGGGAGAGGATGAAGCACACCGTCAATACGTGACTTGCCCGCGAGTATCTCGTCAAGTGAATACTTAGATGCGTTTATGTTGTGAAACAGTTTCAGATACTCTCTGAAGGACAAACCATACAGCGTATAAGGTAGTACCCTTCGACTGAGATCAGCGACACCGTCCATGATGTCCAGTATGGAAGATCCTGAGAAAATCACCCTCATGTCAGGATGAGTGTCATATATCTGCTTGAGTTCGCGGGACCAGTCAGAATACTTGTGAACTTCGTCTATGACGAGCAAATGGCCAGCATCCTTCGAGAACTCATCCGCAACCTCGACGAGAGAGTGAGTGCTGAAATATGTATGGTCAGCGGATATGTATAGAAACTTGCAATCCGAAGCCTGTTCCTTAAGATATTGCAGGATCATCGTGGATTTGCCGACTCCTCTTGCCCCTGTGATCGCGATCATACGGGAAGTCCAGTTCACACGTTCATAAAGATACCTGTGAAAACTGCTGGTCGTAAGTTCCAGCTGCAAACGCATGTATTCGTATAACGCCTCGTCAACCATACTCAATTAATTTTGTATATCTATGCAATACTATTGCAAAGATAGCAATCGCACTCAAAAAGTGCAATTTTTCCATGTATCATGCACCCATATTGTGCACAACATTTTGCATGAGTTTTATGACTTCCTCCAGACCATCCTGTTGACGATGCCGGTGTAGGACTGGATGATCTTGACAACCTTGGTGGAGACATTCTCGTCGGTGTAGGTCGGGACAGGAAGGCCGAAGTCGCCGGAGCGGTTCATCTCCACGGCGGTGTCCACGGCCTGCAGAAGGCTGCGCTCGTCAATGCCGGCGAGGATAAAGCAGGCCTTGTCAAGGGCCTCGGGGCGCTCGGTGCTGGTGCGGATGCACACTGCCGGGAACGGATGGCCGACGCTCGTGAAGAAGCTGCTCTCCTCAGGCAGAGTGCCGCTGTCGCTGACCACAGCGAAGGCGTTCATCTGGAGGCAGTTATAGTCGTGGAATCCGAGCGGATCATGCTGGATGACACGTGGATCGAGCTTAAAGCCGCTCTGCTCCAGGCGTTTGCGGGACCTCGGGTGGCATGAATATAAAACCGGCATGTCATACTTGGCTGCCATCGCGTTTATCGCATTGAAGAGGCTCCGGAAGTTCTTCTCGGTGTCTATATTCTCCTCGCGGTGGGCGGACAAAAGAATATACTTTCCCTTCTCCAACCCCAACCGCTTATGAATATCCGAGGCCTCGATCTCGGCGAGGTTCTGGTGCAGCACCTCAGCCATCGGCGACCCGGTCACGTAGGTCCGCTCCTTCGGCAGGCCGCACTCGGCGAGGTACCTTCTCGCGTGTTCTGAATATGCCAGATTGACATCCGAGATGATGTCAACTATGCGGCGGTTCGTCTCCTCCGGGAGACACTCGTCCTTGCAGCGATTGCCGGCCTCCATGTGGAAGATCGGGATGTGAAGACGTTTCGCGCCAATGACAGAGAGACAGCTGTTCGTGTCGCCGAGAACCAGCACTGCGTCCGGTTTGGTCTGGGCGAAAAGCTTGTATGAACAGTTGATGATGTTGCCGCACGTCGCGCCGAGGTCGTCCCCGACGGCGTCCATATAGACCTCCGGTTCAGCGAGTTTGAGGTCTCTGAAGAAGATGCCGTTCAGGTTGTAGTCGTAGTTCTGGCCTGTATGGGCGAGGATGACATCGAAATACTGGCGGCATTTGGTGATGACCGCCGCCAGGCGGATAATCTCAGGGCGCGTACCTACTACTATACAGAGCTTGAGTTTGCCGTTCTCCTTCCAGTGAATATCAGAATAATCGAATTTAGGTGTCTTTTCCATTTCCTTATTTCTCCACTTTATCGAAATATGTGTCTGGTCTTTCAGGATTGAAGACTTCGTTGCAATACATTACGGTCACGAGGTCTTCAGTCTGGGAGAGATTGATGATGTTGTGCGTGTAGCCAGGCAGCATGATGACGGATTGGATGCGGTCACCGCTGACTTCATATTCAATGACCTCGTCACTTCCCTCCTTGCGCATCTGGATCAGGCCGTGGCCGGAAACCACGATGAACTGCTCCCATTTAGAGTTGTGCCAATGCTCTCCTTTCGTGATGCCAGGCTTGGAAATGTTGATGCTTACCTGACCGCAATTCAGCGTGTGTACCAGCTCGGTAAAAGACCCGCGCTGATCCTCGTTCATCTTCAAATCGAAAATCGCCTTTTCTTTCGGCAGGTAGCTGAGGAATGTGGACATCAGGCGATAACGCAGACCGTCTTGCGGCATTTCGAGAGCCGTCGAAGATCCTTCCGCAGAATCCGGCACTGCACGTACTGCACGTGCGCATTCATATATGGTATCAACGATTTCTCCAAGCGTAGTCTTGTGAGTGACAGGGCAATAGCAATAACGTCCTTCAGCGGATGGCAGCACGTCAAGTCCCTCGAATTCACAATGATGTTCCAGACCTTTGAGCGCGCAGATCATCTCCTCGACCAGATCGTCGATGTAGAGGACCTCCATCTGTACGCTTCTGTCATTGACCTTGATTGGGAGGTCATTGGCGATATTGTTGCAGAACGTGGCGATGGCCGAATTGTAGTTCGGACGGCACCATTTTCCGTAAAGGTTCGGGAAACGATAGACGAGCACTTTCGCACCGGTCTCCTTGCCGTATTCGAGGAAAAGGTCCTCGCCGGCTTTCTTGCTCCTGCCATATTCGCTATTTCCGAAACGTCCTGTCAATGAGGCTTGTTGTGAGCTTGAGAGCATCACAGGACAAGTGTTGTGGTGCTTTTTCAATGTATCAAGCAGCGTGGATGCGAAACCGTAATTGCCCTTCATGAACTCGTCATTGTCCTTCGGCCGGTTCACGCCCGCGAGGTTGAAGACGAAATCGCATTCGCCGCACCAGCTGTCCAGCTGCTCTGGAGTCGAGTCAATGTCATATTCAAATACTTCATCGACCTGGAGGTCTCCATAGCAGCGGGCCTTGCCTTCTTTTATGTTGTTCAGTTGGCAGCAAAGGTTCTTTCCCACGAATCCTTTGGCGCCGGTAACCAGAATCTTCATTATTTCGCGAGATTTTCAACTCCGTTCAATTCGTTCTGGATATATTCCAGAGCACCGATTTTGGCGATTGTTTCTTCCAAGTTCAGACGGTAAGTGTTGTCAGAATTGAACTCCTCTATGGTGGCACGTTTTACATCACCTTTGGTGAAGTACTGGTCGTAGTTCAGGTCGCGGTTGTCCGCCGGGACACGGTAGAAGTTGCCCATATCCTCTGCTTTGGCGCATTCTTCCTTGGTAAGGAGTGTCTCGTACATCTTCTCGCCGTGACGGATACCGATGACCTTGATGTCCTCTTTCCTGCCGCCGAAAAGGTCGCAGACAGCTTCTGCCTGTGTCTGTATGGTGCAGGCCGGTGCTTTCTGAACGAGAATATCGCCATTGTGGCCATGCTCAAATGCGAAAAGTACCAGGTCCACAGCCTCTTCGAGGGACATGATGAAACGTGTCATCTTAGGCTCCGTAAGAGTGATAGGGTTGCCGCTGCGGATCTGCTCGATCCATAGAGGAATCACGGAACCACGAGAACACATGACATTGCCATAACGTGTGCAGCAGATCTTTGTGTTGCGGGAGTTACGGCTCTTGGCTACGGCTATTTTCTCCTCTATGGCCTTGGTGATGCCCATAGCGTTGATCGGATAGGCCGCCTTGTCGGTAGAGAGACAGATGACTGCTCCGACATTGTTTTCGATAGCTGCCGTAAGAACATTGTCAGTGCCTATCACATTGGTCCTCACTGCTTCCATCGGGAAGAATTCGCAGCTAGGGACCTGCTTGAGGGCGGCTGCATGGAAGATGTAATCTGTGCCTGGCATCGCCGAGCGCACGCTTTCCAGACTTCTGACATCGCCGATGTAGAATTTTATCTTGTGTGCAACGTCAGGGAATTTCGCCTGATACTCGTGGCGCATGTCGTCCTGTTTCTTCTCGTCGCGTGAGAAAATCCTGATCTCAGCAATGTCTGTTCTGAGAAAACGCTTCAATACTGCGTTTCCGAAACTACCGGTACCTCCGGTAATCATCAATGTCTTTCCAGCAAAAATGCTCATGGTATGTTAAAATTAATAATCGTCGTTTAATGTTTTCAATATGCCCCAAGCCACAACCAGTCTCCACATATCTGTGGCCTGATTAAAACACACTGCATGAGAGCGAAAATATGTATAATCATGCTCTCAATGAGTGCAATATCATCAAGAAAGTCTACACTTCACCCGTTACTCGATTTTCTTCACGTGCTTCGCCACCAAAAATCTGTGTCAGTTCAGAAATATCCGTATTGTTTGTCCAACAAATATTTCAAAGTCATCTTTAGCGCTCTGAATTCAGAGTTGCCGTTAATTGCTGCGAATAAGTTCTTGAATCGCTCATCCGTGTTGGAGGTGACTGACTTGGATAGTATTGAAGAACTTATCTACACCATTATCGTAAGCTTCGTGTATCTCCTCATCATTGAGCTGCTTTACGGAAAAATCTCTGCTGGCAGGCTTCTGTGGATGAGTGAACATTACTGACAATTCTTTCGGGGCTGCCTTGATCAACTGATTCAGAACATACGGACTATGCGTCGTGATGAAAAGCATGTCTCCGTGCGTTTATATCTGTTCCAGCATCCAATTCACGAATTGGCATTGAGTCGGAGGGAACAAATTATCCTCTGGCTCTTCAAGGAATATCTCGCTATGATCAACATTGATATACTCCTGACAAATCGACTTGAACTTCTTCGCCTGATCTGGCTTGGAAAACAAATAATCTACACCATCAATGGTGACGACTTCTATCGTCTCGTCATGGTTGAAATCCTTTTTGTAGAGATTGGCGTAAATGTTCGACAATAGATTTTTGCGCTCTTCTTTCTGTTCATACGAGATCTTGCCTGCTTCTGCATTGTATTGGCCTGCAGTAAGATAATCGAGATGCACATACATAGGGAGGAGCGATTGGATACCGCTTGAACTCTCCTTCAGTTTCAGCGGAGTTCCGTTCTCCAGTCTTATGTTGTCCGTATGAGTCTGTGAGTCATAAGTATAAGACATGCCCAGATTCAAGAAATTCTCCTCGCTCTTTACAAACTTCCTGGCCCTGTCCCAATCTGACATGAAGTCAAGCATGTTGCCATCCAATGGAAGGAAACTCCACCCCGGGATTGAAGCCACCAAATTTCTGTCGGCGGGGACATAACTTACCTTTGGCCTTTTATAGTTCCAATGATCATTTTTCCATCTCATCGTAAACTTCTTTTCTGAATGGCTGTATGAGAAGAATACATGTCCGGTTTCATATTCGATGTAGGTATCCGGATGGACGTATCCTGCCATTTGATAATAGCTGGTCATGGTGTCAATGAAGGAAGAGCCGTTACCGAAACCGTTGACCTTCTGAGACAATTCAAGACGTTTTTCAACCCAGGTACAATAGCACGCCGTCTTAAGTACGCAGCTCTTGCCGGAACTCTGCATACCTATCAATACATTTACCTGTCCAAGTAGAAGGTCCGCATTGCGAATCGGACCGAAATTCTTTATGACCAAGTGTCTCATATTGTTGGGCATTTTAATCAATTAATACTTCTGAACTACTCGTTACAATCCCCTGAACTTACTTACAAAAATAACAAAAAAAGTTCCAGCCCTACCATCTAGTAGTTCAGTCCGAAAGCCCAGAGAGGAATGACGTTGCCTTGGGCGAACTCGATGTCATCTTTCACTATATATGCGTCAGCGATATTTTCAATCTGCTTTTGCCCTTTCTTTCTGCCGCCTACTTCGAAGGTGTATTTCCCTATGACAAAATCAGATATACGGGAGGATATCACATCATTCCTTACTCGCACCTGATTATAGAAGAACGTTGCCCGCAGATATAACAAATTTCACTCCTTGAGTGCAGGCTCTATATTAAAATTGCACTATTTGAGTGCACTATTCCAGACATAACCATTTCCATATAGGCATTACATTGATGTGATGCCCATTGATGTCGATAGTTTGCTCATTGTCTCTGGTGATGACTATTGCGGTAAAATCCGGATAAACGTTCAAGAACTTTTCCAGCGCGCCTAGTTCTCGCCTATAAGTCGCATTATCTGCTAAACTGTAAGATACTTGTATTGCCATTTTGGCAGACGGAATACAAAAATCTATCTCTACGTTTTTATTATAATAATAAACCAGCGTTTCTTCGGGGGTGTTTCTGTATTTTCTAATCAATTTGCAAGCTACTATATTCTCCAACAGCTTCGTTTCTCCACTGAAAAGAAACAAGTTAAGCAATCCATTATCCACAATGTATCTTTTCCGGATTGTGGACTGCTCCGATATGGATGAACTCATATTCGGGATAGAGAAAAACAGGTAGGACTCTTCCAAATACTCCAAATAATCTTTCAATATAGGCAGGCTTATGCTATCTCCGCTGGAATCAATAATATGTTTTAACCTGCTGAGGGATGACGGTTGCATCACACTGTCTGCCAATTTTCTTGTGAGAAGACGAAAAGCACGTGCATTGCGCACTTTATTCCGCTCCACTATATCGCCAAGCAGTATCTTCTGACATAATGAATTCAGATACTCCCTCTTATCTTCAAGATTGAAAGATTCTGCAAGGCCGCCATTAGTGAAATAATGATCGAAAGTATTTGATATCTGAGAGCAAGCACCTTGGTCATATATCCAATTTCTGTCCAATTCTATGCCTTTGTACTCTAGATACTCTCTAAAAGAAAATGGAAAAACTTCCTTTGGAATATATCTGCCACCAAGTGTAGTTGCTATTTCACTGCTGAGCATCTTGGCATTGCTGCCAGTAATCATAACTCTATACTTAGAATCTGCAAGTCTTCTTGCAAATTTTTCCCACCCGTAAACAACCTGTATTTCATCAAGGTATATCAGTGGCTTTTTTTCTGGATATAACTCGAAATAGGCATCCAATATTTCTCCCAAACTGTCTGAAGAAATATCTGACAACCTTTCATCCTCGAAATTTATGTAGAGTATGTTTTCTTGTGTCAGCCCTGGACTCTTCATCATATTCTGGGCATCCTGATACATCATAAAGGATTTTCCAGCACGCCTTAAACCGACAAGCACATAGTTTGCATGAGTATCAAACTGGATTTCCCTTCGAATAATAAAGAATTCCGGAATGGCCTTTTGCTTCTCTATTATTAGTTTTTTTATAATCTGTTTATCCATAAGAGCAAAGTTTACTTTGCAAATATAAGAAAAAACATTAAAGTATATTTAATGGTTTAAAATATCATTTCAAAGTCGTAATGTTTTTTAAATTCAATTCCAAATTGCTAATTGAAACAATATCCTATGGCACACAGAGCCAAACTCACGCCTTGTGGTCAAGGACGGTGTACTTGGAGTGGTTGGAGATGTACTCGGGGACCAGGCGCTTCATGGAGGCTACCACGGCCATGTCGTCGTAGGTGTGGGACTGGGCGATCAGGGCGTCTATCTCGCGGCTCACATCGGACCAGTCATATTCACGGACACAGGCGATGCGGATCTTTTCGTGGAACGACGGCTTCGTCGCCTCCGACTCACTCAGGACCTCCTCGTAGAGCTTCTCCCCGTCCCTCAGGCCGGTGTACTTGATCTCCACGCCCTTCGCCCCGCTCAGCTCGATCATGCGACGCGCCAGGTCGGCGATGCGCACCGGCTTGCCCATGTCGAAGACGAAGATCTCGCCGCCCTCGCCCTTCGTGCCGGCCTCAAGGACCAGCTCGCAGGCCTCGGGAATCAGCATGAAGTACCTTATGATGTTGGGGTCCGTCACCGTCACCGGGCCGCCGGCCTTGATCTGGCGCTCGAAAATCGGAATCACGGAGCCGTTCGAGCCTAAGACGTTGCCGAAGCGGGTGGTGATGAACTGGGTCTGCCCCTTCACCACGCCGTCACGCTCCGCCTTGTTGAGGCTCTGCACATAGACCTCGCATATTCGTTTGCTGCATCCCATCACGTTCGTCGGGTTCACAGCCTTGTCGGTGGACACCATCACGAAGCGGCGAACGCCGTATTTGACCGAAAGGTCGGCCAGGATCTTCGTGCCGAGGACGTTGTTCTGGATGCTCTCGCAAGGGTTGTCCTCCATCATCGGAACGTGCTTGTACGCCGCGGCGTGGAAGACATATTCAGGAAGGAAGGTTTTGAATATGTTCTCCATCCTGTCAGCCTTGGTGATCGACGTCACCACGGTGGCGCATGGCACAGACGGGAAGTCATGCGCCATCATCCTGCGGATGTCGTGCTGCGGAGTCTCCGCGGAGTCGATCAGCATAAGGGACGACGGGCTGAACGACGCCACCTGGCGCACTATCTCGCTGCCGATGCTTCCGGCGGAACCGGTGATCAGGATGCGCTTCCCACGGAGGGACTCGGCCACGGATTCCAGGTCGACGCAGATCTCGTCACGAGGCAAAAGATCCTCGATGCTGACCTCCTTCAAGGTCGGCGCTCCCTTGATCGCATCATGCTCGGTGTCAACGACATTGTTAGCCGAGAATATTCTTGCGCCGCTTTGCAGGATGTAGTCCTGAAGAGCCGTGTCGTTGCGGAACTTGCCGATCCTGCCCGGAGCGACCAGCACGGCGGCGATCCCATTGCGGCGGATCTCATCCGGCAGACTGGCGTCAACCTCGTAGACCGGCTCGCCCATCAGGCGCGTGCCGTTGGCTCCAAGCGCCGGATCGTGGGAGATGAAGCCTCGGAGACAGTAGCGCATCGGTTTCTCGCTGCGGATCGCCTTCGCGAGTCCGATGCCGCCGGCGCGGATGCCATAGATGAAGACATTCTTCGCACCCTCCGTCCGGAAATAGGTGTCGTAAACCCATTTGATAGAAACGCGAAGCAGCCACATCAAACCGGTCGCGATGGCTTCCGCAATCAGGATATGCCGCACCTGCACGTGGGCGAACACCCGAGACGGGCAGCTGTTCGTGAAGAAATGGACGGCTATCACCGCCAATGCGGAGCATCCCATCGCCAGCGCCACACGGATGAGGTCGTTGAACGATGAGTAGCGGATGATTCCCGAATATGTCCGGAAGATGGCAAAGAATATGAAGTGGACGCCGACGCACAGCAGCATCAGGTAGGTCAACGGCCAGAAGTTCAGCTGAAGGGCGGTGCCGCGGTTGAAGCACCAGTAGACGAACACTCCGGACAAAAACAGAATGGCACTGTCCAGAAGCAGCACGCACCAGTGCGGGAACGTGCGCTTCGAGAAGTACGAGTCAACTATCTTGCGGATCGACAGCATTATGGAAAATAATTTTGATTAATAGGTATTACGGTGAAGTAGGCGGCTAGTCTCTCTCAAAGAGGTCGCGGGTGTAGACCTTGGCCCGGACATCGTCCAGGACGCGGTCGTAGCGGTTGGCGATGATGGAGTCGGCGCGGCGCTTGAACTCGGCGATGTCGTTGACCACCTTGCTGCCGAAGAATGACGCGCCGTCCTCCAGCGTAGGCTCGTAGACAATGACCTCGGCGCCCTTGGCCTTGATCCTCTTCATGATGCCCTGGATGGCGCTCTGGCGGAAATTGTCGCTGTTGGACTTCATCGTGAGACGGTAAACCCCGATCACGCATTTCTTCTCGCGGGCGCTATCGTACTGGCTGTTCTCGGAATAATAGCCGGCCCTCTGGAGCACCTGGTCGGCGATGAAGTCCTTCCTGGTGCGGTTGGACTCCACAATGGCCTGGATAAGGTTCTCCGGCACGTCGGCGTAGTTCGCCAACAGCTGTTTGGTGTCCTTCGGGAGGCAATAGCCGCCGTAGCCGAAGGACGGATTGTTGTAGTGCGAGCCAATGCGAGGATCCAGACACACGCCGTCGATGATGGACCTCGTGTCGAGTCCCTTCATCTCCGCATAGGTGTCCAGCTCGTTGAAATAGCTGACGCGGAGGGCAAGGTAGGTGTTGGCGAACAGCTTCACCGCCTCCGCCTCCGTGGAACCCATGAACAGCACCGGAACATCCTCTTTCAGAGAGCCTTCCTTGATGAGTGCGGCAAAAGTGCCGGCAGCCTCTTCGAGAGCGGAGTCTCCCCTGCCGTAGCCGACGATGATGCGGCTCGGATAGAGGTTGTCGTAGAGCGCCTTGGACTCACGCAGGAACTCAGGAGCGAATATGATGTTTGGCACCACCACCCTCATCGTGCCGTCGGCGAGGCGTTCCCTGTACGAGAACCTTTCCCGCACAGAGGCGGTGTAGCCCACAGGGACGGTGGACTTGATGACCATCACTGCATCGGGATTAACCTTCAGCACGAGGTCGATCACCTCCTCAACGTGCGACGTGTCGAAGAAGTTCTTCTTCGGGTCGTAGTTAGTGGGAGCGGCGATCACCACGAAGTCCGCGTCCCTGTAGGCGGCCTCACCGTCAAGCGTGGCGGTGAGGTCGAGTGGCTTCTCGCGGAGATACCTCTCGATGTACTCGTCCTGGATCGGGGACTCGCGACGGTTTATCCTATCGACCTTGTCGGCGATCACATCAACGGCAGTCACCTTGTGGCGCTGGGACAGCAGGGTGGATATGGAGAGGCCGACGTAGCCAGTACCGGCCACGGCGATCCTCAACTCTTTCAGATTTTGCATAAGATATGTTTTTTTGGGGTTATGGTTTCGCCGGCGCGCCGGCGAAGTCAGCGGGCGGATTTACCTGGCTTTGTTGTCGGAACTGTAGTAGGAGCCGCCATTGTGGCCGTAGTAACCGTAATGGCCATAGGTGCCGTAGTTCCCGTAGTAGCCGTCGGAGGACGCGGTCCCGTTGAGGACGCAGCAGAGTCCCCTGTACTCCCCGTCGCGGTAGAGCGCGTCGAGGTCCGGGAGCATGGCCTTGTCGAACAGCCCGGCCCTGACGACGAAGAGTGTCCTGTCCACATAGTCGTTGATGACGCGCGCGTCGGTGACGATCTCCACCGGCGGGCAGTCGATGATGATCACATCGTACTCATTCCTGAGGACGGCGATCGCATCGGCGAGGCGCCTGTCGGCGAGCAGCTCAACCGGGTTCGGAGGGATGGATCCCGCCGGAAGAGTGTCAGGTACCGTCATCGCGTCCTTCGAACGGACAATCACATCGTGCACATCGGCGACGATCCCAGCGAGATAGTCGCTAAGGCCAGGCTTCGGCGAGCCGACAAGCTCGGAGAGCGTGCCGTGGCGCAGGTCGCCGTCGATGGCCAGAACACGCTTACCCTTGATGGCAAAGCTGACGGCCAGGTTGGACGACACGAAGGACTTGCCCGAGCCCGGGTTGAACGAAGTGACGGCGACGACCTTGCTTCCTAGCTCGCGTATCATGAACTCGAGGTTGGTGCGGAGCACCCTGAACGCCTCGTTGACCACATTGCGGTTGCCGTGACGGACCACGATGGAATCGGCGCCACTGAGGGTTTTCCGCTTTCCGAACGCCTTGGTGGCAGTCTCGGCAGAGAGCGGAATCTCGCCGGCGAAAGGCACGGAGACTCCTTTGAGGTCGCGGCGGGAGCGCACCTTCGTGTCGGTCGCCATCAGCAGATAGATGATCCCGGCAGGAATCATCAGACCCAGGAGAAACGCCATCATCATGATCTTCATGGACTGCGGGGAGACCGGGAATATTCCTGAAATAGGATGCTTGATGATCCTTGTGTTGTAGGCGGTGAACGCCTGCGAGAGCTCGTTCTCCTCGCGTTTCTGCAGGAGGAAGAGGTACAGAGCCTGCTTCACGGTCTGCTGACGCTCGACCGAGAGGAGCCGCTTCGCCTGATTAGGATTCGCGGCGATGCGCGCGGTGTTCTGGCGGGCGGTGCCCTTGAGATTCTCGTATTTCGTGTTGAGGGCAAGGATCTCGTTGTCTATGGACCGGGAGATCGACCCCCTCATCGAGGCCAGAGCCTGGTCGAGATCCTTCACGAGCACGTTCTCCTCGCCGGAGTTCGCCACAAGGTTGTTCCTCTGCAGGATCTTGGAGTTGTACTCGGAGATGCCGTTCTCGATCGTCTGGCTGCTCAATCCCATGTTGGCGGGAAGCGGCTGGTTGCGGTTGTCCTCCTTGCCGATGTAGTCCTTGATGTAGCGCGCCATGTAGAGCTGGTTGCTCACGTCCTGGAGCTGCTGGTTCAGCACCGTGCTCTGCTGCATGTACATCGTCGCTGCGGCACCCACGTCAGGGATCATGTTCTCCGACTTGTAGGCGGAGATGTCGGAGTCCACGCCCGCCAGCTCGCCCTCGATCACCCTGAGACGGTCGTTGATGAACACAGAAGTGGAGTTCGCTATCTGGTTCTTGTCACGCACCCAGTTCTCGTTATAGACGGCGATCAGGGTGTTAAGGATGTCCTGGGCACGCTGGGTGGACACGTCCTTGATAGAGAGCGAGATGACGTCGGCGTTCTTGTCGGCGAGGTTCACCTGGAGTCTGTTCAGGTAAGACTGTGTCACGCCGCGCTGGCCCGACTTTCTGACGTTGACCGGCTTTTTCATCGCCTCCCCGGAGTAGTCCTTCGTCTTCTGAACGATGATCCTTCCGACAGGAGTCTGGAGCGTGTCGCCGTAGTGTCCCACGACCGGCTTGCCGCCGACCTTCTCATTCTTATGGATGAAGTCATTCAGGGTGACTCTCCCGCCGTTCTCGCTGACGGTGAATCCGGCTCCCACGTTCTCATCCACGTCGAGCAGGTCGGCGGAGATCGGCAGCGACGTGCCGTAGAGCACGTTCCTGTGGAAGGTGCCGTCCACCGTGTAGCTCATGCACAGGCGAAGCCTGGCCACCACCTCGCTCATGATGTCCGGGGATTCGAAGGCGTGCAGCTCGTTGTTGACGTTTGACTTGACAGCGAAGAGGCCCATGTTGCCGAACTCGCCGATGTCCCCCGGCATGGACGCGCCCTTGGTGTTGGACTTGATCTGGATGTCAGCGGAGGTGTTGTACGTAGGGGTTGACCTGAGGATGTACAGGACACCTAAAGCCAGGCAGACCGCCAGGCTCAGGGCGAACCAGTACCATCTGGACAGGCAGCGGCGCACAAGCTGGCTGATCTGCACGGTCTCCTCCTGCTGCCGGGTATTGTTATCCGTGTTGATGTTGTTCTCCATTGTTTTGAATCGCTTTGATGTTTGGGTGTTTCTTCACAAAGTTCACGGGCGGATCATTTCCCCGACCCGCTCCTCGTGGCGATGATCACGATCGTGTTGGTGATGGACGCCGCGAGCGAAGTCAGCGAGATCCAGAACGAGGTGGAGCGGACATTGTTGCCGTTCACCGTGGACTGCCTTGCCCGCACGTCGTTCGGATCGACGTAGATCACGTCGTTCTGGCGGATGTAGTAGGCCGGCGAGGCTATCAGGTCGGCGGCTGAGCAGAGGTTCACCTCGTAGGTCAGCATCTTGCCGTTCTCGTTGCGCAGCACCTTCACGTTCTCGCGCTTTCCGTAGATGGTCAAGTCACCGGCGGTTCCGATGGCGTCGAGAATCGTCACGGCATCCTTGTCGATGGCGTAGCGCCCCGGCTTCTCAACCTCGCCAAGCACCTGATAGTACAGGTTCATGAAGTCAACGGTCACCACGGCGTCCGTCGCCTGCCCCTGCTCATTGAGCTCGTTCTTGATCACGGAGGCGATCTCGTCGCGTGTCAGCCCCGCCACGGCCACCTCGCCGAGGACAGGGAAGTCGATGCAGCCCCGGTCGTCCACCGTGTAACCAGAGATGTAGCCCTGGCTGTAACCGGAAGTGATGGTGCTGCGGGTGTTCTCACCGAGACGCTGCGTCACGTACGGCAGGTTGAAAAGGGCTGTCAACTCGGGACTCTTGCAGTTCACGATGATCGAGATCTTGTCCTTCGGCCGCACCGTGATCCCCTTCGCGCCACCGATCCGCTGACCCTCCACCGACTCGAGGTCCTGGAAGTAACTGATCTCCTTCGGCGTAGAACAGGATGGAACTGCCAAAATGCCTATGGCCAGAAGCCATAACAGTAGTGATATTCTTTTCATATTCATATTCTTATTCTTAATGAAAGATTATAATTCGACTATTACTTATCTGTCTCCACTTTCTCCAAAAAAGCGGGAGGAATGAATTTGGTTGCGAAAGCGGCAACACCCTCAATGGTAACTATAAGGCGCCTGTCGTGTTTGATGCGCTTGATGTGACCCTCATAACCTTTGAATATGCCGTCAATGACTCTCACGCGGTCACCTTTGTGGAACTGCGGGCCATCCTCTCCCAGATACTCAAGACCCGAGTCCTTAATGTCGCAGAGCTTTATGAACGGTTCCATTTGTTCATCCGGAATGATCAATGGCTTTCGGGTCCGATGGTCAAAATACGGAGATACGCTGCCTACATGTTTCAGTCGGATCATGTCCAGACTCTCACAAGTTGATCTTATGAAAATCAACGACTTGATAATTGGCTCCTGAACATAATCAAGACCACCATCCGAACATTTCTCCACCAAATGATGAGGGTAGAAATAGCGGATCGCGGCAACGTCCAAGGTTTGTCTCAGGTGTTCAATCCGATTGTAAAAAATGCGAAGCGCATACCAATTAGGAATCGAACTATACGCAAGTCTGATGTCATCTAATGGATTAGACCCATCAAAAGCCAATTGTGTCATTGGTTAAAAACAAGATGCATAAGCAGTTACAAATATGAATACGAAAATTATCCCCTCAGCCTATGAGCAAGGGTAAGCCCTACGGTTGTCAGCATAAGAATTCTGATCTCGAAGGACTCCAATCCAAGAGCCGCTTTCGTAACCTGCCTATACTGGACAAAAGTAGCATAATTCACACTCAAAAACAAGAGGAAGTGAAGATAATTTCAATATGCGGACAGCATTTCACAATCATGAATTACCCCCCCCATACGAATTAACAATATAACTATCAATTAGTTACACCCTACACCAACTCGCACTAATCTTCTATCCACCTCAATAACAACATCAAAATGAACCTTAAATGAATCTGATTCAGCCTTCCAAAATCACTTTTGACAAGATTTCAGGTGTATCCACAATGGCCGAAGGAGTGTAGGCAGCAAGTTCTTCCTTGCTCCTGAATCCCCAAGTGACTCCGATTGTGCGTACCTGAGCGTTCGCTCCGGTCTGCATGTCCACATTCGAGTCTCCGACATAGACAACCTGCTCTTTCGCGACCTTTGGAACATCAGCCAGAATCTGATCCACAATCGCGGGATCGGGTTTGATCGGCTGGCCGTCGCGTTGGCCGAGAATCTTCACGAAGTCATATTCACCGAAAAAGTGACTGACGAGTTTCTCCGCGCCGTCCTGATACTTGTTGGAGGCGACAGCGAGGCGCACTCCCCTGTCAGTTATTGTCTTCAACATTTCGGGGATGCCGTCATAGGGGCTGGTGCAATCGCATTTGTGAGTGTCGTAATAGGGAATGAAATATGATGCCATCCTCTGTACGTTGTCTTCAGTGGCATATTCAGAAGGAATGGCGGCGCGGAAGAGGTTGTAGATGCCGCGGCCTACCATCTGGTAGTAGGCCTCGATGGGATGGGTCGGAAAGCCGCACTCGGTCAGGGCGTGGTTGGTGGCGTTGCCCAGATCCTCGACGGTGTTCAGCAACGTGCCGTCAAGGTCGAAAATCGCTAGTTTTGTCATATCCTATTCCGCATTCTCGAAGCCGAAATATTCACCTTTATCCTCATAAGGGACACCAGTCTTCATCCAGGCTGGCATCGGAGCACCTTTCAGGTAGTAGTCGAAGAACTGCTGAAGCCTGATGGACAAGTCCTTGCAGTTGCGTCTCTGGACGAGGTTGTGCGCCTCCTTGTTGTACTGGAGCAACCATGCCGGTTTGTCAAGTCTGCGGAGATCCGAGAAGAACTCGATGCCCTGATACCACGGAACGGCACCGTCAGCGTCGTTGTGCATGATGAGCACCGGAGTCTGCACCTTATCGACGTGGAACACCGGAGAGTTCTCGATGTAAAGGTCAAGCGCCCCCGGCTCCCACATGCTCTTTCCGATCCTGCTCTGACCATGCTCATACTGGCCGGCGCGGGTGATGCCCGAGCCCCAACGGATGCCACCGTAGGCCGATGTCATATTCCCGACCGGTGCTCCGGAACCTGCCGCCGCGAACATATTCGTACGTGTTATGAGCCAGGCTGTCTGGTAGCCGCCCCAGCTCTGGCCCTGGATCGCCATCCTGCTCTTGTCGGCGATGGAATATTTCTCGCAAAGGGCCTCGGCTCCGGCGCAGATGCAGTTGTAGGCGCTCTCGCCAGGGTGTCCTACCTTATATACAATGTCCGGAACGAAGACTATGTAGCCTCTTGAGGTGTAGAAAGGAATATTCACGATCGAGCGTGAAGGGGCAGGTGTCCAGAACGAATAGAGATTGTTGGCGTTCTTCTCGTAGAAGTAGATCATCACCGGAAGCTTCTCGCCTTCCTTCACTCCGTCCGGGATAAAGACGAGACCTTTCAAAGGAGTTCCGTCGTAGGCGTTCCAGTGGAAAAGCTCGGCGCGGCCCCAACGGTAGTCCGCCATCTGAGGGTTGATTGCAGAGACCTTTGTGGATGTCTTGAAATTGTCGTCAGTATAATAAAGGTCATAGCAGTTGCGGAAGTTGCCCTTCTGATAGAAAAGCCTGTCAGTGGTCATGGTTCCGGCTACATACTTGAAGCTGACTGTGTCAGTGAAATACTCAAGAGTCTTTGCCGGCTTGGCAAGGTTAACACGTCCGAATCCATTCTCCTGACTTTCCTCGTTGAACACACTGAGATAGACAGTCTGCTTAGGATCGAGCGGTCTGGCCACTCCGCAACGGCGTGCGTTAGGCTTCCTGGTGTCCGGTTTCGGATCCATGATCTTGAAACGGTTGTGTGTCTGACGGCCCACACCCCCGGTAAGGTTGACAGCTGACGAGCCGTCAGGAGCGAACTTCCAGATGTCATAGCGGTCGATGATCAGCACGGCGTCCTCGTCCTTGAACCATTTCGGAGAGAACTCGTGCGCCGGCGCGGCGGTCGGATGATCGTCCTCCTCATCGTAGAACGGAACTCCGGTCCGGGCGGTAAGGTTGACCTTCTCACCGGTCTGGGTATTGTAGGTGAACCAGTTCATCTCGTCGTTGTCGAACCAGACAAGGTACTTCCCGCTCGGCGACATGTCGAAACGTCCGACGTTAAGCCCCTCCGCGACAACCTTCCTGGAACCGTCCTTGACATTCACAAGGGTGAAGTCGTAACGGTTGTTATAGTCCCAGACAGTGGTGCGGGCATACTTAGCGTTATCGCTGGCAAGCACCCATTCGGAGAGTCCACCGTTCATCAGGCGGATGCCGGCGAACTTAGAGGTGGTCAACGGCACGATCCTTCCCGGCTCGGCGAGATCGATGGTGGCTGAATATGTCTTCTTGAGAGTCTTGTTCACATTAAGCCTCTGCTGCGGAGGAGTATAGACCGCGTCCCAGTTCCAGATGTCCAGCTGTGCGGTCTCGAAGTCCACGATCGTGGTGTCCTTAGGAGGACGGATCGCACCGATTCCGAGGAAGAGACGTTTCCCGTCAGGTGTAAAGTAAAACTCTGTGTTCTCGTTAAGAGTCCAACCCGGGGTGCCTTCAACCTTCGTTCCCTCGGCGACGATCTCTTTTGTTGAATATGCCCATCTGCCGTCCTTGCTGATGACGGTCGTGCTGTCTGTAGCCTCCACAACCGGTCGGTGAGCCTGTCGAACCGTCTTTCCTGTCTTGATCGCTTGAATGCTTGTCAGGTAGAGGGCCTGGCACTTGTTGCGGTTCTTGCTCTTGTCCTTGGAACCGAGGAAAACCAGCTGGTCCTCAGCGTCGTTCAGAGTCAGGCGGCTGTAGGACTCAGCCCCTTTGGCCAAAGTGTCAAGACAAGCGGGAGCGTGCGCGATCATCACAGCCGTGACGGAAAGCGAATCTTTCTTGTCCTTCTTCGAGGTCATCAGAAGCACGGTGCCGTCCTGGTTGAACGAATATGCATCGATGTACTTGAGAGTGTCCTTCCTGTCTGTGGCCGGGTTAAGGATGATGAGCCCGGACTTGTCTGTGCCCTTCTTGTCCGAAGTGTCCTTGTAGTGCTTCCAGGTGGACTTATAGGCAACGTAAGGCTTGGCCAGGGCGCCTGTAGTGTAGGAATCCACACGGCCGTATTTCTTGACAGTCATAGTCGTGAGATCAACGGCGGCGAGTGTGTCCTTCGTCATATCCTCGGCCTTCTTCTTGTCGATCTTTTCCTGACGTGTCTTGGCGAACTGAGGCTTGACGCGCAGGTAAAGCCACTTGCCCTTAGGGTCAAGGGACGGCTGCGATCCACGAGGTATGCTGATCTCACGGCATTCCGGCTTGCCTTTCCGCCTCGGGGTCATATTCCTGACATAAAGGGTTCCGTCCCCTTCCTGAGGGTTGACGCACCAGACCAGAACGTTGCCGTCATCACTTTTCTGGATGTCCGAAACGCTCTGCCACGAATCATAGACACTGTGGTCCATCTCTTTCTTCTGAGCCGACGCTTCTGTCACTCCAGACAGGAGAGCGGCAATCGCCAGTAATGGCAATGGTTTGAAATTCATAATATTCTTAAATCTGTTTTTACTTGTTGGATTGATTTGTCACTTCGACAGGCTCAGTGACCTGACTTGCGGATCCTCTCATAGTAATCATGGCGGGCCGGATTCTCAGGGAACCACCCCTTCAACACGCGTTTTTCCTGCTCGAAAACCTCCTGGATGCCCCAGAAGCAGGAAAAGGCGGCGGCGCCAAGAACTGTGGACGCGACTTCATGATTCACGAATATCGAAGCGGCGGAAAAGGCCAGTCCTGCCACGAGCAGGATCCACCAGCTGCCCTTGCCCCAATGATATTCCATTTTGATGACAATAGGATGACATATCCCTATTATAAGAAAGGTCGCCGCACCGACGATTATTCCACTGAAGTTCATGCTTGCTTACGTTTTCAAAACAACAAATTTACAAAATAATATTGACTTCCAAGTCCGGTACCTACGATTCACGATAGGGACAAGACAGTTTACCTACATGTTGGTATTGTGAGAGAAGGCGTCTGGCGGTAACTTTGCGGTCGGATAGTGATTATCGTCACAAAACAAGAATCTTTTAAGCCAAATGAAATGAAAAAGGCCCGCGGTCGAGAGACTCCGGGCTTTTTTTTGAAATTTTCTGTAACAATCAACGGAAATATTCGTTTATATTGTGAAACGAAAAAGAAACGATGACAAGAGAAGAGTCCATAACATTCTACAAGGAGCACGCCCGGAGGCTATACAACACCAGCCTGCGAATAGTCCGCGACAGCGGCGAGGCCGAGGAGATTATGCAGGACACCATCCTCAAGTTCATCTCATCCGACATCGCTCCCAAAGATCAGGCGCAAGTGGCGATGTGGCTCAGCCGCACCTGCATCAGGAAATCCATCGACGCAGTCAGACGGAAAAAGCGCGAGAGGCTCTTCCTTGATGAATATGCCGCCGACGCTTCTGAATATGACAGCGACACTCCGTTCGAGCTTCCCGGGACTATGGCCGCCGTCGCCCAAGTACGCAAGGCCATAGAGGAATTGCCGGACAACTACAGGCTGGTTTTGAATCTTGTGCTTCTGGAAGGCCTTGACTACGAGGAGATCGCCAATCTGACAGGAGAACGGGAAGGCACTATCAGGACGCAGTACTCAAGAGGCAGGGTGAAACTGGCCGAAAAATTAAAGAAATATGAATATGACAGACTTTAAAGAATATATCGACAATAATCCGGAGATCCTGAATGATCAGGAACTGCCGGCCGGACACGAGGCCCGGTTCGAGGCAAGACTGGACGCGATGCTGGACTCCAGACGCAAGACCTGCCATCGGAAGAGGCTGTTCACGGGCATATTCAGTGCGGTTACAGCCGTGGCGGCAGCCGTTGTGGCCGCTGTGATATTCATAGACCGCCCGGCAGAAGGTGAGGTTGATTGGTTCGCCGGAGTGGCTGATGACCCTGTCGCGGTGTATATGGCATATTCAGAGAAAATCGCGGTGATGTACGAAGAGATATTCACAAAGGATCTGGATGAGAGGTGGGAGACGACGGTGGGAAGCATCACCAATGAGAATGTGGCGATGATTGACCAGCTGCCGGATGAGCTTGACGACAAGACCAAGGCGCATATTCTGAAGGAATACTATGGAGAGCTACTTAATGGATTAGATAAAATCAACAAAATAAAAGAGTTATGAAAAAGTTTATGTTTATCGGAGCCGCCGCGCTCGCAATGTTCGCCGCGACCGGCTTTACCGCCCCCGTGGGGTACCCGGCCGAATCAATGTATCTGACAACAACCTCAAAGGTTGATGCGGAATACACCACTTGTAAGTTCAACTGCAAGGATTTCAGCGGGTTGGAATTAAGTGGGATAGTCGAGGTCAACCTTGTCAGATCAGACTCGTACAAAGTGGAGATCACTCTGCCGAACGTGCTTCAGGAATATCTTCAAGTGTATGTCAATCACGGTATTCTGAAGATCGGGTGGAACAAGAATATTCCGGCAAATCTTCAGAAAAAGTTGGGAAACTGGACGTGCAAGGCAGAAATCGCGATGCCGGAACTAAGAAAGTTGGATATGTCAGGAATCACAAGCTTGAAATGCGATGACACTTTTGATCTTGGGGACGAGGAGCTTTCGTTGGACATCAGCGGGGCAAGCAAGATCAAATCACTGAGTGTCAATGCAAGGAAGTTGGACGCTGAGATCAGTGGAGTGTGCACCTGCAAGTTGTCCGGAAACTTTCCCGAAAAGGCTGAACTCGATCTATCCGGAACGTCCAAAACTAGTTTCCAGATCAACGCCGACAAACTTGAGGTTGACATCAGTGGAGCCACCAAGACCAACATTGACGGGAAGTTCGGTAAAGTCGAACTTGACGCATCCGGGACAAGCGAGGTCAACCTGAACGGGAAAGTCGGCACACTGGAGGTTGACGCTTCAGGAGTATCTAAGGTAAAGGCTATGGACGCCGAGACCGAGAACGCTATCCTTGAGACATCCGGAACGGCGAATTGCAGTGTGAACGTAACCCGTTCCATAATGATCGAGGACGCGACCGGTGTGTCCAGCATCAACTACAAGGCTCCTAAGGATCTTGGTGTGATGATTAAATCGATCGGAAGATCCGCTTCGGTTCAGAGGGTCAATTAATTTCAGCCTGTCGAAGTGACCGCTAAAGGGCTTGCAGGGAGGCGTGGCAAAGTGTCGCGTCTCCCGTTTTTGCCATAAAGAGGTACTCCTCGTCACTGGCCTTGCGGATTCCGAACGACACATCATCGCCGCGATGAACCTCACGCCGGAAATTGATGTCTATCCTGGTGAACAGCCCGCTTGACAACACGCTCTCCGGCAGGAGGTTATAGAACATCTCTATGTAATGGGTGTTGTTCAGATGCCCGTTGAAGTCACACTCACTGTAACCGACCTCCTTGTGCTTGATGAAATCCGGCAGGAAATCGATTATACGCCTTGGACTTTTGCAAGGAATAGGAATATCCACGTCCGTAAGCCCGAGCTCAGGGAAAATCGGCTTTCTGGTGTGTATGTCGATCACGCACCACTCAGTTGTCCCTCGGCCGATCTCCTCTCCTTCCGCGTCCGTCAACTTGACGCATCTGTTATATGTAAGACCTTTGCCTTTCACCGGCCAAACCTTGACGTTATAGTTGTCGTAAAGGCTTGGCCGGTCATCTATCTCGAAAGCCGAGCGGAGCAGGACCCACGAACGCCCCGCTTTTCTCATCACATCGATTCCGCAGCCTTCCTTGCGGATGTTCTGTCCGATCGCGTTGATGATGCTGCCACAGATGGAAGGCACGGTGGCGTGACCCTGATAGTCTATGTTCTCCGGAGCCACGGAATATTCAAAAGTGTTTATGATCTGTTCCATAATCATTGTGTTTGATTTCTCGTCTGCAAAAGTACCGTATTTGCTCCTTGTGACGAAGAAAGTGTTTTCAGAGGTATGAAAAATGACACAAAACCCTTGTTTGGCGGAAAAATTGCTGTATTTTAGGGACGAAAATCCAGACTCGGGAATTTCGTCCCGGCATATCACGGGACGGTTTTGACGGGATTGGGACAAGTTTTAAGGCTATGAACACACCATTGAGGGTCTCGAAAGGCTACGCCAGCCAAGTAAAATACGCGGTGCTGATGCCGCTGTTCTTCTTCGTGTTTTGCTTTGTCTATAATCCGTTCTCTTTGTCGGATTTTTACGACATCGGAGGAAAATCGTGGACATTCCATCTGCTGATGCTGTCCTGTATTATGATCGGTGTACTGGCCCTGACACGGCTTGTTTTCTCGTTCCTCTACAAGTATATTCCTTTCAGATGGTGGCATTATGCGGTCTGGTGCTTCGGAGAAGTGCTGGTAACGTCGTTCTTCTTCGCGCTCTACACCTCGCTGTTCTACAAGAAAGCCGGAGGTATGCCATATTTCACGGCACTTTCCTACTGTTTTGAAGTCGTGTGCCTGACGCTGGTCTATCCATACCTGCTCTGCATTCTGCTGAGGATCATATCCAACAAGAACTACGATCTGGCCAACGCCGGGCAGGCTCCGGAGGAGTCTCTGGTAAAGTTCTACGATGAGCACAAAAGGCTGAAACTGACGATAGACCCTTCGGCCGTGCTTTATGTCAGCGCGGAAGCCAATTATATCAACATCCACTATCTGGAGAACGACCGTGTCAAGACATACCAGCTGAGGAACTCGATGAAAAGCCTTGAGACTGACGCCCTCAAGCACGGATTCGTGCGCTGCCACAGGTCATATTACGTCAATCCTCGCCACATCAAGGTACTGAGCAGAGACAAGGACGGTGTCATCTACACGGAGTTCATCCGCGACGGAGTCGGGCATATTCCCGTCAGCAAGCAGTATTACGACAATCTAGCCAAATTACTGTAAATAACCAAGAATCCTGACATTAGGGTCACGGGAAAGCTGGCCGGGGTTCGTCCCGGGCTCTCCCTCAGGAACCGTCAACCCACGCACCTCATAGAATTTTGTCCAGAATTCAGTCACCCTTCCGGCGCTGTCGTGAAAGGACATCGGAATCGTGCCGAAAACAAAATGCTTATCCCCGCTCCCTGTTACTTTCGGATTCATATCTTTCACATCATCACGCACCACCGCCATTCCTTTCACATTATGGTCACGTTCTTTTAACCTGTCTTTGAAAACAAACGACTTCTGCACGAGTTCCGAACAATAGATCGCGCTGTCACTCGGCATAAATATGTCATCGTAGGGCCTTCCGAGGAACTTTCTCGCATTCGCCACACTCTCTTCAACGTCCACCCCTTCAATCCTCCCCACAAGCACTGACTCCCTATCACTCAATCGGACCAGAAAACTGTCCAACGGGTTTTCCACAACTCCATATTCCGGAATAGCCTCAACGACGTTCCCGTCTGAGAAAACCGCGATATGATCGATTCCAAGTCCATCCACCCCGTCCGTCACATCCGTGATGTTGTTCCCCTGGCCATTGACCACGAACAACAGGTCCCCATTCCTCAAATCAGTGATTGTAATGCCTTCTGAGCATGCGACAACGCCAAAGGCAAGCACCAAAAGAAGTGCTTTTTCCAATATCTTATGAAGATAATTCAACATCATTACATTTTTCCGGACACAAAAATAACGAAAACACCCCACACATAAATCATAATCAGATAAATTCAATTGAGTACGACATATTGAAAAAGCTCTTTGGATGATTAAACGTATCGCTAAAGCGGTTCTCCAGAAGCAAGATTAACGGCGAAGGGCGCCTGTGGAAGAATGATTTGCACGCTACGAGCGTGATTAATAGTGAAAAACGCTTGTGGCGGACGTGTAAATCCTCCACGGGCGGTTTTAATGGGGAAACACGCCTGGCGAGAATGGGAAGAGATGATAAGGGAAAGGATACAGAAATGGCCTGAAATCCTACTGGAATCCAGGCCTTGAATTGTTATAAACTATATTCCTGACTATTCAGCGGAATCGTCATCTCCGCCGTATTGAGAGATGTTGTCATCCGGAAGGGTGGTGTCGGCCGGAGCGTCAGCCGAAGATCCTGCAACATCCTCGTTCTCGGCGTCCTCCTCTCCCTCAAGCCATCTCTCAAGAGCCTCGGCATCATCGGTCTTCACCTTGATCTTCACAAGGTTGATGGAATCATCCGTCTCGACGGTAACAGCATAGAAACTGGTGCCGTCAGGTTTTGGATACTTGACAAGGTCAGGGAGATAGTCACTGAAACCTCTTGGATATTTCTCATTGAACGCTGCGGCAAGCGCCTCGGACATGTTCTCGTAGCTTACCACGTGTCTTTTCTTCTGATCTGGTGCCATACTCATATAAACCAAATAAAGATTGTTTATCGTTTTCGGGTGCAATATTAAGACATTTTTCCGAATTGAGAAGCAATCCGCGAACTATTTTCTGAAAAAAAATGATTTCTGCCTCTTCTTCTTCTCCGGATCACGCTCCACAAAGACCGGCTTCATCGTTCGAGGATCGATTCCGGTGTAGTACATCACGGATGAGGTGGTCATCGGAGTCGGTGTGAAATCCTGCACCTGATCCATATATATTCCTTTCAAAGCAGGATTTTTGGACAGGTTCTCCATATCCTTCATCGTGCAGCCTGGGTGCGAGGAGATGAAATATGGAACGATTCCGGTGCGCCGTCCGTTCTGGGCGCAGATCTTGTCGAACTCATAGCGCAATCTCTCAAAGAGCTTGAAAGACGGCTTGGCGATGTACTGGAGCACCTTGTCCTCGGTATGTTCCGGAGCCACCTTCATTCGGCCGGAAGTGTGGTCAAGAATCAAAGTCTTGAGGTAAGGCTTGGATGTCTCGTCCACAAAGCCTTTCTCATCGAGGAACAAATCGTAACGGATCCCGCTGCCGATGTAGGAATGGCGTATTCCCGGCACGGCATCGACCTTCCGGTACAACTCAAGCACCTGTTTGTGAGAGCGGTTCATATTCGGACACGGAGCCGGAAACAGACAGGATTTCCTGCGGCATTTGTCGCAAAGGTCCGGGTTCTTGCCACGCATCATATACATATTGGCCGTAGGGGCCCCGAGATCGGAGATATTCCCCGCAAAGCCTGGCATCTTGGCCAATTTCTTAACCTCAGCGACTATGGACTCCTGCGAACGGGACTGAATGAACTTACCCTGATGCGCGGCGATGGTGCAGAAATTACATCCTCCGAAGCACCCTCGGTGAGTGATGATGGAATCCTTGATCATGTCATAGGCCGGGATCCTCTTCCCCTTGTAGCGCGGATGCGGCAACTTGGTGAAAGGCAGGTCCCAGAACGAATCCATCTCCTCGGTAGTGGACGGTGAATATGGCGGATTGATCTGCACATAACCATTCCCGACAGGCTCGACGATCGTCGCCGGATGCATCATATTGGCGTGAGTCTCAATCAGATGAAAGTTCTCGGCGAACGCCTTCTTATCCTTCTTGCACTCCTCGAACGAATGAAGCACCAACGGCTCCTTGACCTTCCATTTCCCGCTCATCAGAAAGGCGATCTGCGGGATCCTATGGATTTCGTGAATATTCCTCTGCGCCTCAATGGCTCTCGTCAGTTCCAACATCGGCTTCTCCCCCATCCCGTAGCAAAGGTAGTCAGCCTTGCACCACTGCAATATGGACGGAACAAGTTCATCTTTCCAATAGTCATAATGGGTAAGCCGACGGAGCGAAGCCTCGACTCCCCCGATGATGACCGGAACATCGGGATAGAGTTTTTTTAATATGTTCGTATAGACACTGACCGCATAATCCGGCCTCTGTCCGGCCTTGCCTTCCGGCGTGTAGGCGTCATCGTGACGGAGACGCTTGCCGGCAGTGTAATGGTTCACCATCGAATCCATAGCACCGGCGTTCACTCCGAAATAGAGCCTCGGAGCGCCTAACTTCTTAAAATCCCTGAGGTCATCCCTCCAGTTAGGCTGCGGAACGACAGCGACCCGGTAGCCGAAATGCTGAAGCCAGCGGGCTATGCAGGCCGTGCCGAAAGAAGGGTGGTCCACAAAGGCGTCACCCGTGAAAAGGATGATGTCGATGTAGTCCCACCCTAAGGCTTCAACCTCCTTTTTGGAGGTCGGGAACATATAATCCGTTTCGGACATCGGAAATATTCCTACATTCTTTCAGGCAGTTCGATTCCGAGGATGCCCATCGCCTTGCGTAGGACGGCGGAAAGCGTGTCGATCAGCACCAGACGCATCTTGAGCACATCCTCGTTCTCCTCCTTCAGGATCGGAGTGTCGTGATAGTACTGGTTGAACTCCTTGGCGAGGTCGTAGGCATAGTTGGCGATGACGGCCGGTGAATATGCCTGCGCGCCTTCGGCTATCTTGGCCGGGAAGGCGTTCAGCAACTTTATGAGTCTGATCTCCTTGGCACTGAGCTCGACCTTCGGCAGAGGAGAGGCGGCATATTCAATGCC
>OJJU01000046.1_pt1 | contig 52573 bp, 47 predicted proteins | sample 1596141 | NCBI WGS metagenome assembly OJJU01 (sample SAMEA4350150, study PRJEB24818) | metagenome | biome: human; feature: gut; material: faeces | place: Denmark | collected 2013-09
AATGATAACCTATGCAGCGCATTCCGCGCTCCCGGTGCCAGCGGTCAATATCCGCTACGGTGAAGTTGCGACCTTCCTTGGTCGCACTGCAATGAATGATGATTTCCTTTATCTTACGCATGATATTGAATATTAATTATTGAAAAATAAGCAGATAATTGAGGGGGATTTCGTCAACACCCCAATCCCTGATAAACAGATTGATTCTGCACGATAGATGCTTTTTCTTCATCCTCTTGAATTCCTCATTCAACAACTGGCAAAATTCATTATAGCATTCTTCTGATTGCGTAACGATTCCGGTATAATGAGACTTGCCCAGAATGATACTCTTGTTTCTCAGACGTAGCGGACCGTTGCCAGGCACGAAGCGAGCTCTGCGCCTAACAGTACGAGGCACGTAATGGGATCTTAACAGAATAACAGGCTTGATAACAATTTCATATTTTCCTCTTTCATACTTATTTTTCTTCTTTGTCTCCGACACCTTCTTTTGCTTGGTAGGAATGAGAGAAATCTTATAACGTCCTGCTGGCAAATGACGGTTAGGACGTTCTAAGGTGTCGCAGAAAATCTTGCCACCTATAACCATTGTGCCATCCACACTCCATGGAGTGAAGCGACGGCGGAATATATTGATGTTCATGATAATTTACAATTAATAATTAAAATAATTGGGGCAAGGCCGGCCATTAAGTCTGATTTAAGAACCCAAAAACTTGATGACACTTAGTGACCTTGACCCTTAATAACCCTCCAAAATTATATGGTAGGCGAAACTTTCTGATAATGTCTGTCTGGCAATACGCTGATTAAACCCTGGCGTTTCCAGTTTTTCAGCATCTGTTTCACTGATTCATGAGTGGCACTTGCCCCCTTAACAGCAACGCTCTGCTGCTCTGCCTGTTCGAAGGTGAAGGTTACGTCCAGACGTTCGAAGATGGAATCATTCTTACCCCGACGACAACGGTCCCAAGCAGATTGGCAGCAATAATCCTTTGATGAGAAAGCCTCTTCAATACGGCTACGGAAGAAGTAGAGCGCATTATCCAGCTGATAGTCAGCCAGCACATCAAAGACATTCAGCATAGTTGGTGTCTGCATCTTTACGAGCATTCCCTTCCACAAATCAGGTGACTCCTTCAGCTGTTTCTCGGCTCCATTGAATCCATGCTTCTGAATCAGCGTTTCCAGAACCTTGCAGAGCATGATGCAGGTCATCATTCTCATGGTGGTCGGACAGATACGGAAACGCTGGCGGGCTTTCACCTTGTCGTCATTTTTCATCGTTTCCAGTCTTATCTGTTCCAGCCATTCCCTACCTTTATCCTCCAGCTTGGGCAGAACCACCTCACCGGTCAGCAGCGGCAGCAGATGAGCTATCTGAATAATGCGGTCGCGCTGACGTTCGTTCATTACATACATGTTGTCAGAAAGTGGAGTGAAGGTATTATCGGGCGTTTTTGCCACGATGATACGGCTCTGGAAACCATCCGTATAATTGCTTACCACTCGATAGAGCGCATCAGGCGTTCCACACATCACTACGTTCCATAACAGTCTGTCTATATGAACATTCACTGCATCCGCACTTCTTGCTTCACGCTCATAGCTTGTTCCGTCGTAAGCCTGTCTTAACATAACGGAAAAGTCGCTCATCGCCGATTTCCACTTCTGCGCTACGGTGTCAGCTTCCGGAGTGAACGAGAAAGCGTGCTTGCCTTCTGTGTTAGCCAGTCGTTCAGCCAGATTCGCCACCGTATTGTTCAGTGTCAAGCATCTTACAGGCAGTTTCGGCTCTTCCGGCTGCTCCTTCTTGTTCTTGGCTGCACGTTTCTTGGCTCGCCATTCATCCTCCTTCTGCTGGTACATTTTGTCCATTTCCTTCACTTCCGAAGTCCATGCGTCAATCACGGGGTCAATACTTCCCTTGCCAGATGCAAAATCACCGGCAATGTAGGAGATGAGGTTCAGCGAGTTCATCTTGCCATGAACGGAAACCTTCACGCCCGTTGCGAGCATTCCGATGGCAGGACAGATGGCTGTGATTACCGGCAGTGCCAGTGCCGGACCCACTGCGCTGATGGAATCCCGAATGCCTTGCGGCAACTTAGGCAGCGCATTATAATAGAACAGATCATCCTTGGCGTTAGCCTCGTCCAGCGCATTTACCAGCGCCTCATTGTCAGCCGCCGAACCACCACCCGCATTTCCTTGCTTCATTCGTTCCTGACGGATGGCAGAGAGCACATCCTTCAGCCGCTTAGGCATTTGCGTGATTTTCTCGTTCAGCGCCGAGTTGATGCAAGCCATCTTTTCCTGCTCGGGAAACCCATCGTAGCAGGGAATAATCTGAGCCAGCAGATTGCGGTCAAAACCACAGATGTGGCGCATGTTCACAGCCAGTTCGAAGGTCAGCGTATTGCGGTTAGAGCGCATCGGCTCCTGCCCATCATTATACAGTTGCCACCACTTCTTAATGATTTCCCCATAAGGAATCCCAAGATAATTGTCCTGAGCAGCAGAAGTAGTTGAAGCAGAAGAAGCAGCAGAGGAGGAAGCAGCAGAAGATGAAGGAGCAGAAGAAGATGAAGGAGCAGCAGAAGAAGAAATTCTCGAATTCTTAAATTCCTGACTCTTAAAAACCCCTTGAGAATCCTTCTTGAATTCTTCCTTCCAAGGTTCATAATGCTTGTTTGCCTTGTGCGCCCCTTCAGGCAGTTCCTCCTGTCCGTATCTTTCACGCTCTTCTAGAACTTTCCCTTCAGCAGCCACAGCAGTCTCATCATATTCATCCTTGAAGAGCCGTGGCGAAAGGAAGAGCAGATCTTCGTCATCCGATGTAGTAGTGAAATAAACCCGATTAATGTCGTGAGCCGAAGTATCCATTTCGCACTTGAGCATCGAAGCTATCCTCACCTGGTTCTCCAGAATCGTCTTGCCTTTTTCGCGTTCAAACACCGCATGTCCACCCTGTCTTGCACTACGTTCCAGCATCAGCAGTCCGTACTTGTCCGGTTCCTTCAGCAGCAGCTTGGCAGCCTTGGCGAAAGCCTCCGGCTCATCCATATCAAATCCGAAAGCACAGCTGGGCAGTTTCATTCCCTTCACCACGCCTTGCGGATAGTGGCCGGAATAATTAAACTGCACAAGTCTTCTTTTGGCAGCATCGTTTCCTGCACGAGCCAGGCGAAGATTCGCCTTCTGCTCGTTGCTTCCACGCAGCTGCTTATACTCCTCTTCCGAGGTGATGGAGCGGGCAACCTTGTGCCCGTTCTCCACCTTTATTAAATAACAACTCATCTATCTGTTTCTACTTATCGTTTTTAAGTTGAATACAAAATCCTAATGTTTCAGTTGGTAATCCACTACCGCATCAGCACCTTCAGCTGCCTCAACAGCCAGCGTTCGGGCGATGTTGATTCCCTCATGGCAGAACACCTTTAAGGTAAGCTGAACAGCACCGTCCTTGGTCTTGCTCACACGACCATGCGCCAGTTTCTTAATCAGTTCCGACTGAGTTCTGAGGCGGTGCTGCACTACGAAATCAAACGTTCCGTCTGGCATTTGCTGAGCCACGCCCATCGAACGGAAACGAGGAACCTTATTCACCCCCGATTCCTGAGGACTGAAGAGGAAATACTGCTTAGCATCATAGTAAGCCATTCCACCCAACTGCACATGCTGACAGTCATTATTATTCACCTGCTGGTTCTGAACATTATTCTGAGCATTGTTCTGAACCTTGTTTACTTTCTTAACCATAATCTGAATTGAATTTTTAGGAGAAGAAACATCCGGATTGTTGCGCGCTTTACCATGGAAAATCCTCCTCTGTCCCAACTCAGTTAATAACTAAGAATCTCCGCAATAAGTCTCCAAGCGAAGCCTCCCTTTTTACCTTTTTACTTTTTTACCCTTTTACCTTTTCTATGTCCGTAACCAGGATATCCTGATGAACCTGACCATTGTGCTCATGGGTAGTAAAGCGGAGCGTAACAGCCACCAGCTCGCCCGGAGCATACTTACATTGCGCCATATTGCCCAACATTGCCGCAGCATACTGGTTCTCATACTTGCCGCCCATCTCCTGGAGAACGATGTTGCATTTCATCATCTGTCCGTTCTCACTTTTCTGACTCTGCACAGCGAAGGTCTCGCCCTGCTGCACCACTCTCATAATCTTACTGTTCATAATAAAACAACTGCAAGACCTAGCCTTCCTTTCAAGGCTCATTAGTTCCAACTCCGATCTTGCTGAAAGCTGGTGCAAAGATAGCAAGTCTTTCCATGCACCGGAATACTTGGTGAAAGAATGCCCCCTCATCTTTTCACCACTTTTCTTTTCGAGCCTATTTCCTGACTGTTTTCTGATTGTTTTCAGCCTTTCATTCCAGCCTATTTCAACTCAGCTTCAAGGATGTTTTTCATCACGATGAGCAGGCTGCCGGCTCCTACTCCACCACTGGCCATTCGTTGCTCATATTCCTCATTCATCAGATCGAAGAAAAGTTTCAGATAGAATCGTTCCGTTGCTTTCTTCAGTTCCTTCCCGTCTCTGATACTTCTCAGAGTAGGAAAGTTTACGCCCTCATTGAGCTTTACCAGCTGGCTATGCGTATAGCCCAGTTCCACTACGGTCGCATAAGCAATGCCCAGCGCCGTTTTCTCATGCTTCTTATTATCTGCCATGATTCCTGATCGGTTTGCGAGAGAAGCCGTGGATCACCGATGGCCATCTTCAATCACATTGTGAGGTTCCTCGCCTCCGCTCAGGTTATTAACTTAAGTGCAAAAAAAAGCACCCGACATCTTTTGTCGAGTGCAAAAATACAATAAGGTATTGGGAATACCAAAGAAAACGGACGGACAGAAAAGTTGTCCGCTAGAGTCCGTTAAAACGGGAAATCAGATATGAAATGAGTATTATACTTTTCAAGAATATCTTCTATGATAGAACGCTTGCTCAAAACCTCTTCTTCATCAAAGCATTCGCCTGTTTTTACAGGTGTGAGTTTGAATTTCATAAACTTACAGTAATTGGAATTAGATGATGCTCCTATATCTTTAAATTCTTCCCGCATCTCCTTCCATGTTGGTTTTCTACTAAGAGCTTTTTCTTCCAATAAGATAAGAATATAAGGAACATGTTCCTTACACTTATGTCCATCAATAAGCTTGTGTAGTTCTTTTAGAAATTCCTCTGCCTTGTATCGTGGATTTATTAGGCTACGGAAGCCCGTAACTCCTGCATCTTTTTCTTCTGCATTTTTTTTCAACATCTTATCAAGTTCTTCTGCTATAGGATATTCTTTAAATGCATTTAATTTAGCATTTAATAGGTTCAAAAAGTCTATTGCTTTAGATGCTTCGATAAGAAATACAGGCTGTAACAATCCTCTTTTAGATGCGGCAATATAATCCTTATATTTAGACTGTTCTATTTCTAACAATCTAAGAGATGATTCTATATATTTTGTCAGTTCTTCTTGTGTTTTAATCAAAGTTCTATACTGATCATTTATATAGTGGTAAGCACTTTTATAGTTATCTAACTCTTTAATAATATACCTGCCCTTCAGTTGAGCTATTTTAGCTTCATAATCAGCACAATATGTTGCAAATCTTATTGACGAGTCACGCACTTTATCTTCAAGTCTTTCTATTATGCCACGCAACCTCTTGTTTTCGTTTTGACATAATAGCAGTTCATAATCATCCATATTTTTCTTATTTTAGTCTGAGTTTTGAAGTAATCATTATAAGATCGCTTCAATAAGTATTAAATAGTCAAGAGAATATAACTTTTACTAAACTAAAATTATAATTCTCTTGACTCTTTCTTGTGCCAAACTCTTTATAAGCCTAATCCGCTTTTAGAGTATAATCCATTATTATATATAGAAGTAAAACTGCGCTAAGCATAAGCCTGCTTGATAAGTTTACCTATGGTAGTATCCGTAAAAGTTCGCCAGATCTTCAATTCTACAGGCTTATAGTCATCGAAGAGCTGCTTTACAAACTCCACTTCAAACACCAGTCGTAGATCATTTCTGTCTTCTTCTGCTGTTCCTTCCTTACGATAACCCAGACGGGCTATTTTGATGAAGAATAAATCACGTACACCCTTACCTTTTATATAAGGCATGAAGTAGAAAAGCTTGTTGAGAGCCACCGATGTAGGGAACTTCTTGCCTGTATAGTAGATGGTGGCAGAGCCGTCAAGAAACATCTTCTCGTTGTCTTTCTTTACCAGCGAAATGAGTACATTCTTGGTTTCTTCCACCATAGCCGCCTGCTGCGGCTTTCCACCATATTTCTCCCAATTAATATCATCGTGCACCATACTATTGTCAGTAATAGGTTCATCACCGTATTTTTCAAACAATGAGAAAAAATCTAATTGATGATACTCAACCTTCTTTTTTAATCTAACAGGAACTTGTGTCAACTTCTTTTCCTGCGTCTTATCAAAGATAAAGTATGCAAAATCACCTCCACCTTGCCAATTAGAGATATCTGATATTCCACCCTTTTCTCCCATTATTACACTTTTTAAACGATTAACAACCAATTCCGTCATTTGCTCACCAATCTCTATACCGATATAGTTTCTTTTGAGTTTGTGAGCTACTGCCAGTGTCGTTCCTGAGCCAAGATAACTATCTAATACCAAATCACCTTCATTGGTTGCTATTTCTAGAATTTGCCTAATCAACTCCTCAGGTTTAGGAGTATCAAAAACTTTTTCCTGATGTGGAAACAATGACAATAAATGCTTTTTGGCACTATCAGTTGTCCCAAAATCATCACCAGCCCATAATGTTTGCGGAGTTAAACCTATTTTAGCTGTAGAAAGAAATTTTTTTATTCGTGGAGCATTCAGTCCCTCTAACCCGAACCAGATGTTTCCATTAGCAATTTCTTTTTTCATACGTTCTTCGTTATATGCCCAACATCTCCCTTTAGGAGGATTAAACTCAATTCCTGCAGGCGAAACTATTGTATAGAACTGACTAGGAACAGCATGTCCCGCTTGGACGCTAGCACTTATAGATTGCCATGGTCCGCGGGGGTCATTATCGGGGTTTTTATATTTGCTATTAATAAAGTCTTCTCCAACAGGTAGTAAGTTTCTAGATTTCTTAAATTTCTTTATATCTTTTGCATACACCAATATATACTCATGATTACAAGAAAAAACGGCTCTATTTTCTCTTGTCTTGCGCTGCTGCCACACAATAGTTCCAGCAAAATTTTCTCGCCCCAATACCTTATCTGCCGCAACCTTCAAGTATGCCATTTCGCTATCGTCAATCGAAATCCATATACTGCCATCTTTTGTAAGCAGCATCTTAAGATACATTAAAACATAACTAATATCTTTGAGCCAGCTTGTCTCAGAGATATTATCATTATAGTAATGATACGAATCTCCATTGTTATAAGGAGGGTCTATATAGACACACTTCACCTTTCCGCCAAACTCTCCTACGAGTTCTGGCAAGATATCCTTATTATTTCCCTTAATGAGTATATTTTTACTATCGGATGTACCCATTGAGGAATTTGCTTCATATATGAATTTGATATTTGGCTTCATTTTATTTATTTGTACAAACTATGAGAACTTCAGCCTCATCAGAAGCATCTAGAAAATGCTCTGACGAATTTAACTTGTTATGCTTAAACACACCAGCAGAAACCACATGAACATGTAAGAAATATTCCTTAGCCCATGTTATAAGCTCCTGCATTGTAACCACCCGTGGGTGTGTTTTTTTCGTTTCATCATATGGTGAATACGAAAGTAAGAGATTTCTTCCTCCTTTTGATATTATCTCAAACATACTACGGAATGCTTCTGGAGCCTTACTCTTTATACAAAACGGTGATTGATGTCTATCCTTTCGATAAATACCATTACTAATATGCGTCTCACCATGAATATTTGTAGTAGATAACTCTGGCGAATCTCTAAGCGTGATAGTTTCCAACACATGATAGAATCTACTATAATGATCTCGCGTATAAGGAGGATCTGCATATACAGTTCTTACTGTATTGGGCAATCTTCGTAAACATTCAAGATAATCTCCTTGCATCGCACAATAACCATATTCGGATCTAGGTAAGGTCAAATAGCGCAAAAGCCATTCTTTATACAAATCCAACACAACAATTGTCTTGTCTTTTACAGCTTTATTGTACACTGTCTTTTTGATATTACCTTTTGAATCCCTAGCTTTTATTGGTTGGGCAAAATGCTTACCTACAGTATCTACTATATCACTTGCAGTACTTAGTAACGCTGCTAGATACAAGTCACGTTTATCTTGGGCAACATGTTCATTTATAACTTCAAGTATCATATCAATCCACACTGCTTGACGATATGAAAAATAGACCCCTCCATAATAACGACTTATCAAAGACTTCTCATTCAACAATCCATTTCTCTCAAGATTAGAATAAACCTCTTGAAGAGGAATACACAATGAAGTTCTTCTCTCCTCTATATGATAAACTTCAACAGAGCCATTTTCCAAAATCTCTGTAAGCATTTCCAGATTTTTCAACTCAATTGCTTGCTCTTCAATCTTAATAAGTGGAGAAAAACTATCGAGCAGTTTACTATCATTACATACAAGAGAAATAAAAATATCAATTTCTTCTTCCGTTATCGAATATTTCTTTAATATAGCATTGCTTATGATTTGAGAATACTTCTGAATATCACAAGATAATACAGAAAAATGATTTGATAGCTTATATGAAACACAGCCAGAGCCTGCAAATAAATCACAGACTCCCTCGCCTTCCTTTGTCACATTGAGAATATTTTCCTCAATGAAATCAAGAAGGCGGAACTTACTACCTAAATAATTTAACGTTCTAAAATTGTATTCCATATTTATATAATAAGTTCAGGGTAGAGTGCATGTATAGCCTCTACATCAACAATAACACGTTTTAATTCATTTGCGCGCTTAGATTTCGCTTCAAGCGTTAGATAATTCCTAATTTTGACATAAGCAGGATAATCTGGCATCAGAACCTGGTACAAAAATTCAGCATCGCCAAGCTTTATAAACAAGCCTATAGGACGTTTGCCATTTTCTGGATATTTCCCATCAGTTTCTTTGCATTTTATCTCAAACCGGAAATTATTACTCCTTACAGTTACGGCCTGTCTTATTTCAACACTACCCAAGGTACCGTCTTGTTCTATATTCATAAGTTCAATTTTGTAACTATTATTACCACGTTCTGCCCCGAAGAATTCCTCAAATATTTTTATAGGAAAATTCACCTGTTTCCAACGGGGACCACCTCCAATCTCAGCAATAAGTACCTGTTCTCCGATATTGCGTTCCTCCTGTGTTTGCTTATAAGAACTTGATGTTTCATGCCTAACCTTTACTTTGATTTTTCTTTGTTTACGTTTAGGAGTTAATCCCTTCGGTAACTGCTGAACACCCTTTTTTAGAAACGTGATTTTCTTTTCAACTCCATCGTTAGGAGACTCATCTTCTCCTTTATCATATCGTGCTTCACGTTCGGACTCAAGAGTGATTATTTTATCATTATAAAGAGCATCTATCAATTCTTGTGAAATAGGATAAAGATTAACTTCTGTCCCATTTAAGATTCCACCCCAGTAGTCATAAAATTTAGCCAAAACCGGATTACTTTTAATGTCCTTTATCATTAATGAACATTCTACATTCTGCACTAATCCTGGTATAGTAAGGTTATTCGAACCGACTATCAGCGCAAAAATATCTTCATTTTCGAATAAATATACTTTAGGATGAAATATATTGGAATCATTAGTGTGATAGATCTTAGAATCTACCCCCCAGGAAAGAACCTCTTCTAAAGCCTCCTTAGACGTTCCTTTTTGATCAACACCAAGAATTACTTTAATATTGACACCATTAGCTTTGGCTTTGAGTATTTCTCCACTCAAAGCACTAACACCTCTATAACTTGCAAATGCAACAAGACATGTAAACGTAGAAAATCTACGAGACTTAAACAATCCTATCAGTTCTTCTCCAACAGATGAATTATCTTCAAGATTATATCCTTGTCCTATTATAATTGTATCCATAATTATTTATTCTTAAGTTATTACATAAAATTCTGCTCAAATAAATTCTCAGCAAAACTTTCTTCAGAATCCTCTAGAAAAATATGCTCACAACATAGATATTCCAAGTCTTCTTTTGATGCACTTCCAAATTCCTTCTTATATTCTTCTAAGGTACTTTTGTCTTCATCCGCAAGATTTACTGTAGACGAAATCATCGAATAAGACTTATTCAGTTCTACTAAAACATCAACACCATTAACTATTTTATTATGCTTACAAGCAGCTATCAACCCTTCAGGATTCCCCTCAAATATGCTATTTATCAAAATATTGGTAATCTGACAGAATTGCCAAACTCCATCAGATTCCTTTTGCGCAAATCTGAGACTATCAGGATCTACACATTTCATTTCTTCAAAATCACACGATGCTTTTGAAGCATATTTTTGATTATTTTTTATCTGCTCTATCATATTTTTATTATTTTATCTGCACATTAAATGCAAAATTGTCCCAAAGTTACAAAATAAAAACGAAAAAACTACATTTTATTATATATGTTAACACAAAAAAGAGAGAAAGTGGGTAATTTTATCACATTATTCAACGGAAAGATCAGATTCCCCTTGCACATATCTGCCTGATTTCTTCTGCTATCTCCTCTACTGGTTTCTGTATGAGTTCGCTCCCATCAAAATCTCCTTCATCAAGAACTTCTCCCATTGCCTTGAGCAGACGAGCATAAAAGTTCTTGTCTCCCGTAAGATGCTGCCAAAAATCAGAACCGCACAACACAGGATAATGTGTAGCTATCGCCTTATAATAATCAGAAAGATTATCTTTCTCACCATATAAAACTCCAACTACAAGATCCTCAAACTGTAAGTCTAAACTTGGCTGGCTTATAAGAGGTTTGAAATGACAGAGAACAGAGGCGATATCATTCTTGTTTATCGTTTTGACTCCTGCCTTGAACTGACAGAATTTACGGCGACCATCAACAGCATCAACAAATTCGAAATCAATACCATCAAAATTGGATGCTCCTCCGGTAACTTCCTGAAGCAGGGAAACTAATGACTGAACATCTTGTTCGCTACTTGCATCAATAACCTTATCAAATATATATGGATAAACTAAAGCCTTAGCAAAACCAATAATTTGAGAATCTTCCTTTATGAATGCTGCAAGATAGTTGATTAGAAACGGATTTATATCAAAGCTACTCAGATGAAGCTTATTCAGATTCTTCAAATGATTAGGAATGATAATAGAACGGAAATATTGCTTTCCACTTTCTATAATTGCTTGTTTTTGCTGTTCTGTCATTTCTTTATATATTAAATTTTATATTTATAGCCTGCTTTTATAGCAGAATTGCCTCCAAAGGTACAAAATAATTGCGAAAAAATCTACATTTTATTATAAATATTAACACAAAATGTAGAAAAGACTTACCTAGGGATTTTAACCTTTTATACAAGGAAATGAGTATAAAAGCTGATTATGTAAGCAATGTTTACCGCCCCCAACAGAGCAATATTAAAGGAAGAAACTATGCAAAAGACTAATGATATAAAACACACTTATGATAGCTATGTTCGATATTTTTACTCTTCTATATAAAGAAGCAAAAGAACTGATATCAAAGTGGGTTTATAGATTTCCAAATGGAAAACGCAAAAAATAAGGGGTTAGGAAGGTATTTTACCCCCTCTTCTAAGGGTAAAAAATGCCCCTCCTCGGACTCTAAATCATGCTCCAAAGGAAGGTATTTTTGACAAATACAATGACTTGGGGATATAAAAAATGAGTACTAGAGCAGTGCAATGTACAGTATTTCGCACCAGAGAATATAGATTATTATTATACACATACAAATGAAGAACAACTGATACAAACTTTCGTAATCATCTCATACACAAGTAATTTAGAACTATCACATACTCTAGCAAACAACCAATTAAAGCATTACACTTAGTGGGTCATTAGGTCAAAGTCATTTAGGGTCATTATGTTTTCCGAGAGTTAAAAAGTCACTATAGATATATATAAATAAATATTTATATATACTATAGCAGCAAAAGTGACATTTACTTTTTCAAATGACCCTAAATGACATTGACACCAAATGACCCCTTTTCATTTCTTCAGCTACTTCCGAGTCTTTTCTTGCATTTTCGTTGTTTTGCAATAAAGTTCAGATAGAAAATCAATAGAACTTATTGTATTACAGCCACTTATAGCATTTCTCGCATAGAAAGTCAGGGTGAAAGCTTGCATTCTGCCCGAAAATGTTGTATCTTTGCACCGGCAATCGAAAGAACAGCCTTTTGTGCCTTGCTCGGGTCTTCTCTTAAGACCAACACGGGTCATAAATGATGGCAGGCGCCGGTCATCAATGAAGACCCCGAAAACGGCAGGAACGGGGCGTTCTGGGGAGTTGCAAAACAAAGGACTCTAAACATACTACAAACGACTATGATTAATTACAGCATCGTAATGCGTAGCGTGAACGCAAATCTTCTGGAAATCAACCAGGCGAAGTCACGCATCAACCAGGCGAAGAAAGAGGGTAAGAATCCTGACCCAAAGGACCTGGAACTCGTGAAGACTGAGAAGCAGAATGCTTTTGCTATCTCACAGTACACCGACATCATGACCATCGAGAAGTTTGCCAAGCACATCACCTCTCATGGAAGTGTTTATTCGAGAGCCGACATCAGCGCCATCCTCTACATCGCCGTAGACTGCATGCGTGAGATGTTGCTTGAGGGCAAGAAGATTCGTCTGGGCGATCTTGGTGATTTCTCTCTCCTTCTCACTTCGAAGGGTGCCGAGGATGCCGACAAGTTCACTTCGCAGAATATCACCGGTGTAAGGGTTCAGTGGGAGCCTGGTCAGGAGTTCAAGAACCTTCGTGATGACGCCGAGTTCAACCTCGTAGCCAGCCGCAGCGCTCAGGCAGCCGTTATCAAGGCGATTAAGGAGGGTAAGACCAACGTTGATCTCAACGCGCCAACCACTCCGGATAATACGTCTGGCGGTGGTTCAAGCACTACCGAGGGCGGTGGTTCAGGTAATACTGAGGGCGGCTCCGACAATACCGAAGGTGGTGGTTCAAATACCGGTCAGACCGGCAGCGATGGCCAAGGCTCTGAATCAGGCTCAGACGGCAATATGGGTTAACCCCCAGCGGCTAGGGTGCTAGCCCCTAGCGAACTTGCGCCCCAAAAAGTTAACATTTAACACTTAACATTTAACATTAAAATGAAATGAAAGCGAACACTTGGAAAACAATTCTGCAGATAGCCATCAGTATTCTGACCGCTATCGCTACTACGCTCGGAGTAACGAGCTGCATGGGATAAAGAACATGGAGTCTACCTTTTATAATAAGCAGGTTCATCCATAAATAAATCGACCGCTCACCTCTGAGTAAAAATCATGAGGAGAGCGGTCTTTTTCGTTTCTATCGAGAAAGCCGGTCATTAAGGTCAAGGTCATTAAGGTCATTAAGGATATATTTAAAAACAAAAAAGAACAACAGAGATAAGTTCTTATGAATAAGCAACTTACTACCATTGTTCTTCCACGCTATTTTGTACAAATAAGTTTTATTTTGCTTATTTTGTGATTCCGTTGGGGTTCGAACCCAAGACCCACAGCTTAGAAGGCTGTTGCTCTAATCCAACTGAGCTACGGAACCAACACTTTAAATCGCAAGCAATCTAACTAACCAATGTCAGATAGCCATTTTTCTTATTTGCGGCTGCAAAGGTACATATATTTTTTGAATACACCAAACTTTTTCTCACTTTTTTCTGTTTTTATGCTTAAATATCGCAAAAAATAACTACCTTTGCATCCGTACAAAGCAAGAAACAGCATTCTTGCTCCTAAAGAAGAAGAGATTTTTATAACGCATATTGAAACATAAAACATACGCAAATGAAAAAGTTAATCTTTTCAGTAGCCCTGCTCTCGGCAGCACTCTCTGCCAGCGCAGAAGACCATCCGCTCTGGATGCGCTACCCAGCCATCTCGCCCGATGGAACTACCATCGCCTTCGCTTATAAAGGCGACCTCTACAGTGTTTCTGTCAACGGCGGTGAAGCACGACAGCTCACAACCCATGCAGCCTTCGATTCACATCCTGTATGGAGCCCTGACAGCAAGAAAATTGCCTTCCAGTCTAACCGCGAAGGAAGTCTCGACATCTTCGTAATCGATGCAAAAGGCGGTGCTCCTACCCGACTCACTACCAACAGCGGCAGCGAAACACCTATCGCCTTTGCAGACAACGACCATGTGCTCTACTCTGCCAGTCTGCAGCCTACAGCCCAGAGCATCATCTTCGGCGACAATACATTTCCACAAATATATAAGGTAAGCACCAAGGGCGGAAGACCGGAACTCTTCTCTACCCTCACCATGGAGAATATCAGCATCGCCAAGAACGGCGACATTCTCTATCACGACAAAAAGGGATATGAAGACCCTTGGCGCAAGCACCAGAAATCACCTATCGCACGCGACATCTGGCTGAAGAGCAACGGTAAGTTTACCAAGCAGACTACCTTTGCCGGCGAAGACCGTTCGCCTGTATGGACATCAGACGAGAAATCTTTCTTCTATCTGAGCGAAAAGGACGGCACATTCAATATCTACCGCCGCAGCCTCAACAGTTCAAGCGACAAGCAGATTACCCACCACAAAGGCAATCCGGTAAGATTCCTCACCGCATCCAGCGCCGACCTGCTCTGCTACGGATATGATGGCGAAATCTATACCGTAAAAGAAGGTGGAGAGCCTCAGAAGGTGAACATCTCCATTACAACGGATAATGATGCTCCAAGCCTCGTACGTCAGATTAAAAGCTGGGGAGCTACTGAGATTTCCGTTTCGCCAGACGCCAAGGAAGTGGCTTTCGTGATGCATGGCGATGTATACGTTACTTCTGTGGAATACACCACTACCAAGCGCATTACCGACACACCGCAGCAAGAACGCGACCTGAGTTTCTCGCCAGACGGCAGAGCCCTGGTCTATGCAGCCGAGCGCAATGGCGTATGGCAGATTTACCAGTCTAAGATCAAGAACGAGAAAGAAAAGAACTTCACCTACGCTACCGACATCGAGGAAGAGCAGCTGGTGAAAACAGGCATTACATCGCAGTATCCCCAATACTCTCCTGACGGCAAGGAAGTGGCTTTCTTCGAAGACCGTGCAGCACTCCGCATCGTCAATCTGAAATCGAAGGAAATACGCACCGTGCTCGACGGCAAATACGTCTACTCTTACAGCGATGGAGACATCGCTTTCGAATGGTCGCCAGACAGCAAATGGCTTCTTTCTACCTATATCGGCAACGGCGGCTGGAACAACCAGGATATTGCGCTGGTAAAGGCTGACGGCAAGGAGGTTCACAACCTGACCAATTCCGGCTACAGCGACAGCAACGGCAAATGGGTGCTCGGCGGCAAGGCAATGCTCTTCCAGAGCGACAGAGCCGGTTACCGCAGTCATGGAAGCTGGGGAGCTGAAGACGATGCCTACATCATGTTCTTCGACCTGGACGCCTACAACCGCTTCAACATGAGCAAGGAAGAGATAGAACTGGCTGACGCCAACAAGGACGAAAAGGAAAAGAAGGAAGACGAAAAGAAGGAAGAGGCTAAAAAGAAAGCTGACGAAAAGCAGAAGAAGACCGGAAAGATAGAGGTGGAAAAGGTAAAGCCACTGGAACTTGACATCGAAAACTGCCGCGACAGAATCGTACGCCTCACCGCAAACTCTTCGCACATGGGTGATGCTGTTCTCTCTAAAGACGGCGACAAGCTCTACTACCAGGCAGCCTTCGAGGATGGTTACGATCTCTGGCAGCACGACCTGAAGGACGGCTCTACCAAGCTCGTAATGAAGGGCGTAGGCCAGGGCAACCTGCAGACCGACAAGGATGTGAAGAACCTCTTTATCTGCAACGGAAGCAGCATCAAGAAGGTGGATCTGAGCGGATTCAGCACCAAGAACATCAGCTTCGAGGCCAACTTCAACTATAAGCCAGCCGAGGAGCGCCAATATCTCTTCGACCACGTATGGCGACAGGTGAAAGACAAGTTCTACGACCCTAAGATTCATGGTGTTGACTGGGAAGGTTACCGCAAGACCTACGAGAAGTTCCTGCCTTACATCAACAACAATTTCGACTTCCAGGAGATGTTGAGCGAAATGCTTGGCGAGCTGAACGCTTCGCATACAGGAGCCCGCTACTACGCTTCGAACAGCGCGCTCACCACAGCCAACCTGGGTGTATTCTTCGACCCTCAGTATCAGGGCGACGGTCTGAAGATTCAGGAGATTATCAAACGTGGTCCTTTCGATGTGAAGAATACAGGTGTAACAGCCGGCAGCATCATCGAGAGCATCGACGGCGAGGAGATTAAAGCCGGAATGGACTACTTCCCATTGCTCGACGGAAAGGTTGGCAAGAATGTAAGACTCGGCATCAGAAACGCCAAGGGCAAGAAGATGGAGGTTACGGTGAAGGCTATCTCTCAGGGCAGCCTCAACAACCTGCTCTACAAGCGATGGGTAGACCGCAACCGCGCTTTCGTTGACAGCATTTCGGGCGGTCGCATCGCTTATGTTCACGTTAAGGCGATGAATTCGGAGAGTTTCCGCACCGTTTACAGCGAACTGCTGAGCGACAAGAACCGCAACCGAGACGCAGTAATCGTAGACGAACGACATAATGGCGGTGGCTGGTTGCACGATGACCTCTGCACCCTTCTCAACGGCAAGCAGTATCAGGAGTTTGTGCCTCACGGTAAGGTAGTTGGCCGCGATCCGTTCAACAAATGGGTGAAGCCATCCTGCGTCATGATCTGTGAGAACGATTACAGCAACGGTCACGGTTTCCCATGGGTTTACAAGGAACTCGGAATCGGCAAGCTGATCGGTGCTCCTGTAGCCGGAACCATGACAGCCGTATGGTGGGAAACGCTGATGGACAACACGCTGGTATTCGGTATTCCTCAGGTAGGCTGCCGCGACATGCGTGGTGTGTTTGGCGAGAATACCCAGCTGAACCCAGACATCGAGGTTTACAACAGTCCGGAAGATTTCATCAACGGCCATGATACTCAGCTCGAAAGAGCCGTAAAGGAAATGATGAAGAAATAAACAGAACGCCCTGCAAGGGTCAGAAGTAGAACCGCTTTTGTCCTTTGCAGGGCGATTTGTTTTTTGCAGCAGACAACATTATTTATTAAACCTTATTAACCCCACAATATCGGTAAAAACCCTTCTATCATGACATCAAAGCCTCTAAATCTTTACTTTTTTTCTTGAAAAGGGAGAAAAAGCAAGTGAAAAAGCCATAAAATAAAAAAAAATGAGTATCTTTGCAGAAGATAAAAAACAAGATTATGGGATTATTCGGATTATTCAGCAACAAAAAGAAGGAAACTCTCGATAAGGGCCTTGAAAAAACCAAGGAGAGTGTGTTCGGCAAACTGGCGCGCGCCGTTGCCGGAAAGTCTACCGTCGACGATGATGTGCTCGACGATCTCGAAGAGGTACTCATCACCTCAGATGTAGGTGTAGAAACCACTGTCAAGATTATCCGCCGCATCGAAGAACGTGTGGCTCGCGATAAATATGTTTCAACCAACGAACTCAACCGCATTCTGCGCGAAGAAATCGCCAATCTCCTCTCAGAGAATCACAGCGATGACCTGGCAGACTGGGATCTCCCTGCCGACCATAAGCCTTACGTTATCCTCGTAGTAGGCGTAAACGGCGTGGGCAAGACAACCACCATCGGCAAGCTGGCTTACCAGTTTAAGAAGGCTGGCAAGAAGGTTATGCTGGGAGCTGCTGACACCTTCCGTGCTGCTGCCGTAGAGCAGATTTGCATCTGGGGCGAGCGCGTGGGTGTGCCTGTAGTGAAACAGCAGATGGGAAGCGACCCGGCAAGCGTGGCTTTCGACACCCTGCAGAGCGCCAAGGCAAACGGCGCCGACGTGGTGCTCATCGATACGGCAGGACGACTGCACAACAAGGTGAACCTGATGAATGAGCTCAAGAAAATAAAGGAAGTGATGAAGAAGGTAATGCCAGAAGCACCAGACGAGGTAATGCTCGTGCTCGACGGAAGTACCGGACAGAATGCATTCGAACAGGCTAAGCAGTTCTCTGCCGTAACCAACATCTCTTCGCTTGCCATCACCAAGCTCGACGGAACCGCAAAGGGCGGCGTTGTCATCGGCATCAGCGACCAGCTCAAGGTGCCTGTAAAATACATCGGACTGGGCGAAGGAATGGAAGATCTGCAGCTCTTCAACAAGACAGAATTCGTAGACTCGCTCTTTAAAAATTAGAAAATGAAGAAAAATCAGATAGATATTATTACCCTGGGCTGCTCGAAGAATCTCGTAGACAGCGAGTTGCTGATGAAGCAGTTTGAGGCAAACGGCTACCATTGTGTTCACGACTCCAAGCGCCCTCAGGGCGAGATTGCCGTCATCAACACATGCGGTTTTATCGAAGATGCTAAGCAGGAAAGCATCGACACCATCCTGGAGTTTATCCAGGCTAAGGAAGAAGGCCGACTCAGAAAGCTCTACGTAATGGGCTGTCTTTCACAGCGCTACCAGAAGGAACTGGAAGAAGAAATGCCTGAAGTGGATAAATTCTACGGCAAATTCAACTACAAACAGCTTCTGCAGGAACTCGGCAAGGCTGAAGTTTCATCCTGCAACGGCCAGCGCCATCTCACTACCCCTCGCCATTATGCCTACATCAAGATAGCCGAGGGCTGCAACCGCCACTGTGCCTACTGCGCCATTCCTATCATCACCGGCAAGCACGTTTCCCGACCAAAGGAAGAGATTCTGCAGGAGGTGCGCGAACTGGTAGCTGAAGGCGTAAAGGAGTTTCAGATTATCGCTCAGGAACTCACCTACTATGGTGTAGATATTGACGGCAAGCATCATATTACCGAACTCATCAGCGAGATGGCTGATATTCCGGGCGTGAAATGGATTCGCCTGCATTACGCTTATCCGAACCAGTTCCCGATGGATCTTCTGGACGTGATGCGCGAGAAGCCAAACGTATGCAAATATCTCGACATTGCCCTCCAGCACATCAGCGACCACATGCTCACCAGCATGCATCGCCACGTAACGAAGCAGGAAACCATCAATCTGCTGAAGGCTATCCGCGAACGCGTGCCAGGCATTCACATCCGCACTACGCTGATGGTCGGATTCCCAGGCGAGACAGATGAGGATTTCCACGAACTCCTCGACTTCGTACGCGAACAGAGATTTGAGCGCATGGGCGCCTTTGCCTACTCTGAGGAAGAAGGAACCTACAGCGCCACCCACTACGAAGACAATGTGCCTGCCGAAGTAAAGCAGCGCCGACTGGACGAACTGATGATTCTGCAGCAAGACATCAGTTCTGAGATTGAGGCTGATAAAGTGGGCAAAATCATGACCGTTATCATCGACCGCAAGGAAGGCGATTACTACATCGGACGAACAGAATTCTGCTCTCCTGAAGTAGACCCTGAGGTTCTGATACGTGCTGATGAGAAGCGTCTGCGTGTGGGCTGTTTCTACCAGGTAGAAATTACTGCAAGCGAGGAGTTTGACCTCTATGGCAAGGTGGTGAAATAATCATTCTCTCCCCCTTGCCTGGAGTTTTAGAAATTTTGACTACATATTAAATAAAATATGAACAACAAGGAATACATCGCAGAACTGGCTCAGCAAACCGGCTATTCGCAGGAAGACACCCAGAAGTTGGTGCGCAAGGCGATAGACGCTATGATTGCCGAGTTTGAGGATGGAGAAGCTGTCTCTATCCCCAATTTTGGCACCTTCGAAGTGAAGAAGCGCATGGAGCGAGTGGTGGTTAATCCTACTACCAAGAAGCGCCAGCTGGTGCCGCCTAAGTTGGTGTTGGGTTTCCGACCGGTTGCTTCGGTCAAGGAAAAACTAAAGAATGGAGGGGATGAGCAATGAGCAAATTCAGTTTAAATACACTCGGAAAACTGCTTGCTGACAAAAGCGGGCTGAGCCAGGTGGAAGCAGAACTCTTCATCCGGAAGATGTTTGATGTGTGCAACCAGGGACTCGAAGCCGACAAGCAGGTGAAGATAAAATGGCTGGGCACTTTTAAGGTACAGGCCACGAAAGACCGTGAGAGCATCAATGTGAACACGGGCGAGCGCTTCACCATTGAAGGCAGAGACAAACTCACCTTCACACCCGACAACATTCTGAAAGAAATCGTGAACAAGCCATTCGCCCAATTTGAAACGGTGGTGGTAAATGACGGTGTAGATTTCGATGAAATCGATGAGAAGTTTGGAGAAGCACAGACAGAAGATGCTCCTTCAGAAGTGATTGATTTCCTGGACGAAGAAGAAGCTGCAACACCCAACCCGGATGTTGTCGTAATCGAATCGGAGAAGAAAGAGGAAAAGGAAAAGGAAGACGAAGACGAGCTGTCTAAGCAAATTGCTCTTGAACAAGCTAAACTGGAAAAATTAAAACAAGCCAAACTGGAGCAGGAAAGAATACAGAAAGAAAAGCTTGAAAAAGAAAAGCAAGAGCAGGAAAGGCTGGAACAGGAGAAACTCGAACAGGAAAGACTGGAACAGGAGAAACTTGAACAGGAAAGACTGGAACAGGAGAAACTTGAACAGGAAAAACTGGAACAGGAAAAACTGGAACAGGAAAGACTGGAGTTAGCCAAACAGCAGCAAGCCTTGAAAGCAACTGTTGAACCTGCAGTTCCTGCAACAAACGAAACAGAAGAAGAGGATGAAGAAACTTCCAATTCTCATCATATTGTTATTCCTCGCTATCTGGTCGTTGCAGTCTGTCTCATCGTAGTAGCTTTGATAGGCGGAATGGGATGGTTTGCTTTCAACTATGGTCAGATGACTGCCCAGCGTGATCATCTAGCCATGCAGCTAAGCCAGTATCATCAGGCTCCTGCCAAGAAAGCCCCAGCTAACGCAGTTGCCGCCCCACTCTCTCAGGAACAGAAGCTTCGCCAGAAAGCGATTGAAGACAGCATACGTATGGCTAAAACTGCAGAAGCTGTCAAACTGGCGGAACAATCTGATGAAGCAAGCGACAAGGCTGAAAACGCAAAGCAGGATGAGGCAAAGGCTAAAGCAAAAGCAGCAGCAAAGGATGAAGAAAAGGTTGCTTCAAAAACTGAATCTTCAGCCCATTACGACAAGGACGTACGTGTACGCACTGGAGCTTACCGCATCGTAGGAGTTGCCCAGACTGTTACTGTTGGCGCCGGTCAGACCCTCGAACAGATCAGTAACCGCTATTTAGGTTCCGGCATGGAATGCTACGTTGAAGCCCTGAATGGTACAGGCACCGTAAAGGCTGGACAGAAAATCAAGATTCCGAAACTGGAATTGAAGAAGAAAAAGAAATAAAAATACAAACAAAAAAATCGCCCTGTAAGAGCAAATATAATTTTGCACTTACAGGGCGACATTGTTTGACGTTAAAAATATTACTTGCCCAATACTTCATCAAGCAAAGTATAGAAAGCAGGATCCTCACCAACGATGGTCTTGATAATCTTACCGTTAGCATCAATCACAATCTTAGTAGGGAAACCCTGAACAGCATAGTCGCTGAGAACCTTACTGTCCTTTGGATTGTAAACATGAATCCATGGCAACTGATGCTTCTCAACAGCAGCCTTCCACTTAGCCTCTGTATCATTACAATCTACACCAAGAATTTCAAACTTACCCTTGTACTTCTCGTAATACTCCTTCATCTTAGGCATTCCCTTGATGCACCATCCGCACCATGAACCCCAGAAATCGAGAACGACAATCTTACCGCGAAGGCTGGAAAGTTTGAAATCATTTCCCTTAATATCCTTCAGCGTAAAGTCAGGAGCCTCAACACCGGCAGCCTGCACCTTCTTAGCCTTCTCCTCAGCCTCAGCACGCTTCTTAGCCATATCAATCATTGGCTGGTAGAAAGCCTTCATTCTGCCGTTCTTCACATTCTCTGAGAGCAAGCCCAGCAGTTTCTCCATCTTTGCAACATCATCAAACTGCTCGAAGATAGTAGCACAGGCCTCATAATCAGGATGCTGTTTTACGAAATCGAAAATCTTATCGTCCTTTGCCTTTTGCAGGGCAGGAGCCTTCTGCTCATATTCTGCCATGACAGTCTGCTGGGTCTCACCATTCTTGATTCTCTGGTTCAGAGAAGCTTCATAATCTCTCAACTCCTTATTAGCAGTCTCCAGCAGGACATCTACTTCATGATACTGCTGATAGAACTTAGAACCCGAAATATCAAAGCGGGTCTTTGCATCGCCCTTAACTTCAGCCTTCTCGCCAGGAACACAAGGCAGATTGAACATAAACTGACCTGCGCCACGATAAGTTTCAGGTGAGAGGAAAACGTATCCGGCAGCCTTATCAAGGTTTGCAGAATAGGTAAACTTGCCATTCTTCACCAAAACCGTATCCATCTTAACATTTCTGCCCTTGTAAACAAGTACAGAATCGGAATTGAAATTCTTCAAATCCACCTTCAACTGGAAGTTGCTCTTCTGAGCCATTGCAACGGTTGATGCAAGCATCAGAGCCGCAGATAAAATCGCTGTTTTCATTTTTCTTTTATTATATTTATTCTGATTACACCTTATTATATATAGGGAACGAAGAACGCCTGATTCATCTTCATCCTTATTCTTCATACTCAGTAGTATCCTCAATACCCGCCTCGGCCAATGCCTCCTTGCGCTCAACGCAGGTTCCGCATTTGCCACAATGCTTCTCACCGCCCTTATAGCAGCTCCAGGTTTCAGCATAGTCAATGCCCAACTTCTTACCTATCTCCGCAATCTGCCCTTTGGTAATATTCGTATAAGGAGCCACCACGCGCACATCAACGAACGTTCCTGCTTCAGCAGCCTCATCTATCGCCTTGATAAACTCCGGACGGCAGTCTGGATAAATCGTATGATCGCCACCATGGTTAGCAATGAAAACTTTCTTCAGATTGTTACTCTCAGCAATGCCGATGGCAATGCTCAGCATGATTCCATTACGGAAAGGAACCACCGTACTCTTCATATTATCAGCAGCATAATGACCTTCAGGAATCGCATCGGCACCTTCAAGAAGAGAACTTTTGAAATACTGATGCATGAAACCCAAATCTATCGTAATATGCTTGATTCCCAAACGCTCACAATGCATCTTGGCGAAGGGAATTTCACGCTCGTTATGATTACTTCCATAGTTAAAACTAATGCCGAGTGCAATCTCGTCTTTCTTATCGTAGAGCAGCGTGATGCTATCCATGCCGCCGCTCACAATGATTACTGAATCCTTCATTTTATTTTGAACTTTAAATTATGAACTTTGAACTGTATGATTACTTTTTACTTCACCCGAACAGACAGCGGAATGCTTCTTCCACCTTCCTGACGGGATGAATTTCTATCTTATATTTCTTATGGTCGAAACCATGATTGTTGTATTTCGGGATGATGATGTGCTGGAATCCCAGTTTCTCAGCCTCAGCAATACGCTGCTCGATACGGCTCACCGGACGGACTTCACCGCTCAGACCTACCTCGCCCGCCATACACCAGCCTTGCTCGATAGGCGTGTCAACATTGCTGCTCAATACGGCTGCCAACACACTCAAGTCCATGGCAGGATCGGTTACTCTCAATCCTCCGGCAATATTCAGGAACACATCCTTCTGCATCAGCTTGAACCCCACACGTTTCTCCAGAACCGCCAGAAGCATGTTCAAACGGCGCTGGTCAAAACCCGTTGCCGAACGCTGCGGAGTTCCATAGGCTGCTGTTGAAACCAAAGCCTGCGTCTCTACCAGGAACGGACGAACACCCTCGATGGCTGCGCTGATAGCTACACCCGAAAGTCCGTCATGATCTTCGGTAAGAAGCAACTCTGAAGGATTGCTCACCTGTCGGAGTCCGCCTTGCATCATCTCATAGATTCCCAACTCAGAAGTACTTCCAAATCGGTTTTTGATGCTTCTCAAGATGCGGTACATATAATGCTGGTCGCCCTCAAACTGAATCACCGTATCTACGATATGCTCCAGAATCTTTGGTCCGGCAAGCGTTCCCTCCTTATTAATATGTCCTATCAGAATAACCGGAATGCCACTCGTCTTGGCAAAACGGAGCAGGGAGGCTGCACACTCGCGAACTTGGGAAACAGAACCTGGCGAACTGTCTACTTCTTCCGTAGCAATGGTTTGGATAGAATCTATAACTATCAGCTGAGGAGCCACTTCCTGAATATGGCTAAAGATTTTCTCCAACTGCGTTTCGCAGAGAACCGTAATATGCTCAAAGGCTCCTTCTGATGAAAGAGAAGCCGTTTTCAGTGTGTCAGCAGAAGAACCTTCTCTGAGCATCGCCTGTCCTTTAGCCAACCGGTCGGCACGGAGCTTGATTTGATGGGCACTCTCCTCTCCGCTCACATACAGGATGCGGCGGTCAGTCATGTTCAGAATAGTCTGCAAGGTGAGCGTACTCTTACCGATTCCCGGTTCACCGCCCAGGAGCGTGATGCTGCCGGGAACCATTCCGCCACCCAGCACACGGTTCAGTTCCTCGTCCCTCATATCGATGCGCGGTTCATCAATCGCAGAAATATCGCGAAGTTTCATCGGTGCAGCATCATGCTCGCTGTGCTGCCCGCCAAACATCGTGGCAGCCCCACCATGACGCATGGTCATTCCGGCATTCTTCGCAGCCTGCGATCCGGAATCGGCAGCAATACGAATCTCCTTAAATGTATTCCATTGTCCACAGCTAGGACATTTGCCCATCCATTTGGCACTTTCCTGTCCGCAATTGCTGCACACAAAAGCAATCTTATCTTTCGCCATTTTATCTCATTTATATGTAATAACGTTTTAACTGCGCACAAAGGTACTATTTATTATCGAGAAATCCAAAAAAAAAGTAATTTGTTAAGAATATATTTCATTTCTCTCCATTTTGTTTAACAAATCTAGCAGAAGAAAGCGCAAAACACGAATTTTGCAAACCCGATATAGCAAACTAGCGATTTCATCTACTAAAAATCATAAAAACCGCTACTATATTTTGCTGATTCAAATATAATTTGTATCTTTGCCTTCGGTTTTTGAAACCAGCAGAAAGGTTTAGAACAATAAATTAGTACATAAACTAAATAAAATTTAGGTAAAATGAAAATTGAAGATTTTAACTTTGCCGGTCACAAGGCAATCGTGCGCGTTGACTTCAACGTGCCATTGGATGAAAATGGTAATGTAACAGACGACACTCGTATCCGCGGTGCCCTTCCTACATTGAAGAAGGTACTTGCAGACGGCGGTGCGCTCATCATGATGAGCCACATGGGTAAGCCAAAGGGCAAGGTTAAACCAGAGCTTTCTCTCTCTCAGATTGTTAAGAACGTATCAGACGCTCTCGGCGTAGACGTTAAGTTCGCTAAGGACTGCGGTAACGCAGATGCTGAGGCTGCTGCCTTGAAGCCAGGTGAGGCTCTCTTGCTCGAGAACCTCCGCTTCTACCCAGAAGAGGAAGGCAAGCCAGTTGGCGTTGAGAAGGGTACTCCAGAATTCGATGCTGCTAAGGCTGAGATGAAGGAGCGTCAGAAGAAGTTCGCTGCCAAGTTGGCTTCTTACGCTGACGTATATGTAATGGACGCATTCGGTACTGCTCACCGCAAGCATGCTTCTACAGCTGTCATCGCTGATTCTTTCGACAAGGATCACAAGATGCTCGGCTTCCTGATGGAGAAAGAGGTAAAGGCTGTTGACGCAGTTCTCGGCAACATCAAGCGCCCATTCACAGCTATCATGGGTGGTTCTAAGGTTTCTACTAAGATCGGTATCATCGAGAACCTGTTGACTAAGGTTGACAACCTGATTCTCTGCGGTGGTATGACTTATACATTCTCTAAGGCTCTCGGTGGCAAGATCGGTATGTCTATCTGCGAGGATGACAAGCTCGACGTTGCTCTCGACGTAATCAAGAAGGCTAAGGAGAACGGTGTAAACCTCGTACTCGGCACAGACTCTATCTGCGGTGATGACTTCAAGAACGATTGCAATACTCAGGTTTGCCCATCTAACAACATCCCTGACGGATGGGAGGGTATGGACGCAGGTCCTGAGACTCGCAAGGCTTTCGCAGCTGCCATCAAGGGTGCTAAGACTATCCTCTGGAATGGTCCTGCAGGTGTATTCGAGTTCGACAACTTCGCTGGTGGTTCTAAGGCTATTGCTGACGCAATCGCTGAGGCTACTAAGGAAGGTGCATTCTCACTCATCGGTGGTGGTGACTCTGTAGCTTGTATCAACAAGTTCGGTTTGGCTGATCAGGTATCTTACATCTCTACAGGTGGTGGTGCTCTCCTCGAGGCTATCGAGGGTAAGGTATTGCCAGGTGTAGCAGCTATCGAGAAGTAATCTTATGTTTAAAAGAAAGCCATTTGTAAAAAGGGCTTGATTTTTTACAAGAAAAATAGGTTGGAGGGCATCCTATGTGATGTCCTCCAATTTTCAGTTTTAACTGAATCCCATAATAATCTACAGATTCTCTCTATAAACAGAACTATATCCTTCAATTAAAACAAGCAACAGAAAACATAAATTCTAAAATGATTTGGTAAACTACCGGAATATAATTTTCTGATTTTAAAACGAATACATGGATTGGATTGTTAATCTCTTTGCCAATACCGAGTCGGTGGCTCACATCGCCCTACTCTACGCTATCGTGATAGCTATTGGTGTTTACCTCGGAAAGATAAAGATTGGCGGCATTTCGTTAGGTGTCACCTTCGTACTCTTCGCAGGTATTTTGGCTGGCCACGTTGGCTTCACCGGTCCAAAGGAAATTCTCACATTCGTGCAAGACTTCGGCTTGATCCTCTTCGTCTTCATGATTGGTCTCCAGGTAGGACCTGGTTTCTTCGAGAGTTTCAAGAAAGGTGGTGTTACGCTCAACATGCTTTCGGCTAGCGCTATTTTACTCAACATCCTCGTGATGTTTGGTTGCTATTATCTCTTCTTTGATACGAGCAACCCTAACAACCTGCCTATGATGGTAGGTACTCTCTATGGTGCGGTTACCAATACTCCTGGTCTTGGTGCTGCCAACGAGGCTTTGCTCAGCGTCTTCCCTAATGGTGCTCCAAGTATTGCCAACGGTTATGCTTGTGCTTATCCTCTTGGTGTAGTAGGCATTATCGGTGCTACTATCCTTATCAAGTACATCTGTAAGATTAATACTGCTGATGAGGAAGAACAGCTTAACGAAGAAGATGCTGCAAACCCACATGCTAAGGCCCACAACATGCACTTGCGCGTGGAGAATGCTTACATTACAGGCAGAACACTGAGAGAAGTTTCAGAATTCTTGAACCGTGACATTGTATGTTCCCGACTGCTCCACAATGGCGAGGTAAGTATTCCTAACAGCAAGACTAAATTTGAGGTTGGAGATGAATTGCTCGTTGTATGTGCAGAGGCCGATGCTGAAGCCATCAAGGCTTTCATCGGACCAGAGGTTGAGGCTGAATGGGACCGCGAGAAGGATGAAGTACAGCACTTTGTTTCTCGCCGTATCATCGTTACCCGTCCAGAAATGAACGGTAAGACCTTGGGTAAGATGCACTTCTCCAGCGTATACGGCGTTAACGTAACCCGTATTTCCCGTCAGGGAATGGACATTTTTGCAGGCAGAAACCACCACTTCCACGTAGGTGATAAGATTCTGGTTGTAGGTCCTGAAGAGAATGTGAACCGTGTGGCTGAAATCATGGGTAACTCTGTAAAGCGCCTCGATGCGCCTAACATTGCTACTATCTTCGTTGGCATTATGGTAGGTATTATCTTCGGTTCTCTCCCATTTGCCATTCCGGGAATGCCGGTGCCTTTGAAGTTGGGTATTGCCGGAGGTCCGCTGATCATCGCCATCCTCATCGGCCGTTTCGGCTATCGCATGAAGCTGGTAACTTATACGACGACTTCGGCTAATATGATGCTGCGAGAAATAGGACTTGTACTCTTCCTGGCGAGTGTGGGAATCAAGGCTGGTGCCGGATTCTGGGACACAGTAGTACAGGGTGACGGTTTGAAATATGTGGGATGCGGTTTCCTCATCACAGTTATTCCTATCCTCATCATCGGTACGATTGCCCGCCTGAAGTTTAAGTTCAACTACTTCACCATCATGGGTATGCTCGCCGGTACTTACACAGACCCTCCAGCATTAGCTTATGCAAATGCTTCTTGCTCTAAGGAGGCTCCAGCTGTAGGTTACTCTACAGTTTACCCTTTGAGCATGTTCCTCCGTATCTTTACAGCCCAGATTGTGGTGCTGTTCTTCTGCGGAGCGTAAGACTTACAAAAGTTAACAAAACAACTGGAAATAGTTATAAATTATAAAAGAGGTGCACAAAGATAAAAATTTGTGCACCTTTTTTGTTGTCTTTTCAGAAAATCTTCGTACCTTTGAGCACAAGAAACAAACCTAATGAATCTTCTAGGAACAGCAACAGTTCCTACATGATGCAGTTTTTTCGAAACATGAAACAATAACCCTATAAACGTTAGTAAGCGTATGAAGAAATTGGGATTTCTGATAACCATGCTAGTCATCACTTCCTTGCCCGCTTGGAGTCAAGGAGCCAAAAGCATCCGTATAACGGAGGTGATGACCGACAACCGTACCAATCTTGTAGATGAGTACGGGCAGCACAAACCATGGGTGGAATTGAGCAATTCCTCCTTTACCACGTATAATGTACGCGGTATGTTCCTAACCACCGACCGAAGGGTTCTCGACAAGAACCTGTCGCCCGAAGCTCGCCGACAGCTGATGTGTCCATTGCCTAACAATGAACCACGAACCACACTGGGAGGCAAGAAGAGCATCGTTATCTTCGACAGCAGTTCCTGGTACCAGGATGGCAGGAACGGACAACATTGGAAGGCAAAGAATTCTTCCAACTCGGGACCTTTTCATCTCAATCTTATTCTACAGGAAAAGATGCCCAACTGGATAGCACTCTATGACGGAAATGCCGTTGACCTTATAGACTCCGTAAGCGTGCCAGTGTTGGCTGCCGATGAGAGTTTTGAACTGAGTAAGGACTTCAAGACATGGGAGAAAGCCATTGCCGGATCAGTAACTCCAGGCTATCTGCCTCAAAACACAGGTTTGAGTAAAGCCCAGCAATTGAAGAAAAGCGACCCATACGGAATAGGAATCGCCGTACTTTCAATGGGAATCGTATTTGCCTGCCTTGCTCTCCTCTTCATCGTGTTCTGGGTTTTCGGAGCCTACATGAAACATAAACAGCGCATCGCCCGTGCTACAGAGAAGCACGCCACCTTATTATATAAGACAGGAAAGAAGACCATCGAGGTTACTCAAGACCTCAGCCATAAGACCAATGTGATTCTGAAGGATGGTTTAGAAACCAAGGGTATTGATAAGGAGATTTACATGGCAGTCATTTCCCTTGCACTACAGGAATATCTGGAAGATGTTCACGATGTAGAATCAGGTATTATCACCATCAAGCCAAAACAGACCAGATGGAATGCTCCGAAATTCAACAACAACAATAACAACGTTAAAATATAGAAACTATGGCAAAGTACGAATATAAGGTTAAAGGCGTAGATTACGTCGTTGAAATACAGGATATTGAAGGCAATATCGCCAATGTTACCGTGAATGGAATTCCATTCGAAGTGGAAATGAAACAACCGGTTAAGGCTGGCAAGCAGAAAGTAAAGTTAAGTGAAGAGCGAAGAGTGAAGAGTGAAGAATTCAACAGTTCTTCTTCTACAACAAATGCAAGTTCTGCAACAAACGAAAGTTCCGCACCAACCACCAAACCAGCGGCAGCCGCTGCCTCTGGCAAGCCAGTGGTAGCCCCTCTGCCTGGCACCATCAACGAAATCAAGGTAAAAGTCGGTGACAGGGTGAACGCAGGCGATACTGTTGTCGTTCTCGAAGCCATGAAGATGCAGAACAACATCGATGCAGAAACCTCGGGAACCATTGCCAGCATCAACGTAAATAAGGGAGACGCTGTGATGGAAGGAGACACGCTTGTGACAATCGCTTAATAAGCTGTTTAGACAAAAAGCTAATGATTACTCTTCCAATCAAAAGACTAATCATAAAGTTCAATGTTCAACTTTCAAAGTTCAAAGTAAATTATGGATTTCATCATACAAAACTTCAATGAGTTTCTTACCTTCACAGGCTTTGCCAACGCCTCGGCAGGAAACCTCATCATGATACTGGTGGGAGCACTCTTTATCTGGCTCGCCATCAAGAAAGATTTTGAGCCGCTGCTCCTGGTCCCTATCGGACTGGGAATCATTCTTGGCAACATTCCATTCCGTGCCGATGCAGGACTCGAAATAGGTTTATACGAAGACAACTCCGTTCTGAACATCTTCTACCAGGGAGTAAAACAGGGCTGGTACCCACCACTCGTATTCCTGGGCATTGGAGCCATGACCGACTTCTCGGCGCTCATTTCCAATCCGAAACTCATCCTGATTGGAGCCGCAGCCCAATTTGGAATCTTCGGCGCCTACATGATTGCCCTGGCTCTTGGGTTTGAACCTAACCAGGCAGCAGGCATTGCCATTATCGGAGGTGCAGACGGACCAACCGCCATCTTCCTGAGCAGCAAACTGAGTCCGAACCTCATGGGAGCCATTGCGGTTTGTGCCTACTCTTACATGGCACTGGTACCTGTAATCCAGCCACCTTTGATGCGACTGCTTACAACAAAGAAAGAGCGCGTCATCAAGATGAAACCGGCACGTCAGGTTTCACAGACCGAAAAGATTCTATTCCCTATCATCGGTCTGCTTCTCACCACCTTCATCGTTCCGTCCGGTTTGCCATTGCTAGGAATGCTGTTCTTCGGAAATCTTCTGAAAGAAAGTGGAAAGACAACCCGACTTGCCAAGACAGCAAGCAGCAGCTTGAATGACATTGTCGTCATCCTCCTCGGTCTGACCGTAGGCTGTTCTACCCAGGCTTCAGAGTTTCTGACATTGAATACCATCAAGATCTTTGCTCTCGGTGCTCTTGCATTCATCATCGCATCTGCAAGCGGAATATTATTCGTAAAGCTGATGAATCTCTTCTTGCCAAAAGGCAAGAAACTAAACCCACTTATCGGAAACGCCGGAGTGAGTGCCGTACCAATGAGTGCACGCATCTCCAACAACCTGGGGCTGGAATACGACCGCCACAACTTCCTTCTCATGCACGCCATGGGACCAAACGTTGCGGGAGTCATCGGTTCTGCCGTTGCAGCCGGAGCTTTGCTGGGATTCTTCAATTAAAAATTGAGCCACCAAGCGACCCCTCCAAGATAAGCACATAAAAAAAGAATCGCCCTGAAAGGACAAAAGCATCTTACATCCAATGCTTTCCCTTTCAGGGCGACTTTTTTATTCTATTTTAGCTCTTAACCCGCATGCTCATTTTTCCTTCAAAGGAAATGATAACCTCAACCTGATAACTCAAACTGCTGTCAGGCATTGCCAGCACAGCAAGATAATGAATACCAGATTCATCTATCTTATTGAATACAATGTCGCTCAATATAGCCTGATTCAAGAACGAAGCAGGAACCTGCTTACCGAAATCCTTCTTATAGAAATCACGAGAGAACAGACGGTTGGCACCATGATAAACATGCAGATTCACAATATTATCGTAATAAACATTGTCTACCTCAACACCATCATCATTATAAGAACTCTTGTAGACCTTATAACTTGTTGGGTTAACCTGTACGTAGAGATGATATTTCTCATCGCCCCTTACAACCACCGTATCACGTTTAATCAGCGTATTCTGATTCAGCGCCACAGAAGCACGATTGTGGATGAACTGCTGCAAATAAGATTTATCTTCCGTCTTCACCAGCTTAACCACATCTCCATTCTGCACTTTAAACTGGAAAATATGCTCAGCCTGTTTTACAATCGGATATTTTGCCATATTAGCACCCTTCATTACAAGCGTATCGCCAGCAATGTAGAAGTAGACAGGCTGACTGGTAGAATCAGGATAATAAATCGTGTCGCCCTTAACGCGAAACGCTACATCATCCTCATCGTCATCGTTCAGCCAAATGCCTTGCAACATTTTCTTAGCCGCAGCATCTTCCTTTACCTCCTGTTGCTTTTCGGCCTTCTGACCACAAGCAACAAAAGCCAAGATACAGCCGAGCAGCCATAAATTAACTATCTTTTTCATGATGAGTTCTTTAAATAAATTAATCGGTAAAAGTCTGTGCCAATTCTACTCGAAATAATCAGCCTCTTCGAAAGACTTTGCCTTGATTCTGTCTTTTTCAGACGTAAGTACATCAACTCCCTCAATAGGCCATGCTATTCCGATGGTAGGATCATCCCAATGAATGCTGGCTTCATGTTCAGGAGCATAAACGTTGTCAACCTTATAAGTAAAGATTGCTTCGTCGCTCAGTACCAGAAAACCATGGGCAAAACCGCGAGGAATGAAAAACTGACGTTTGTTCTCTCCACTCAATTCTACCATTACATATTTACCGAAAGTCTTGCTGCCCTTTCGCAAGTCAACAGCAACATCCAGCACGCAGCCCTTGATGACACGCACCAACTTAGCCTGCGAGAATTCACCTTTCTGATAATGCAAACCTCTGAGCACACCACGAGCCGACATCGATTCATTGTCTTGCACAAACTCCACATGCCCTCCAACGTGAGCATCGAATTCAGCCTGCTTCCATGCCTCAAAGAAATAGCCGCGAGCATCATCAAATACCCGAGGTTCTATCAGCCAGACTCCTTCAATTTCTGTCTCTGTATATTTCATCGATTAATACCTTATTTATTTTAGGCACAAAGGTAATACTTTTTCCCGAAACGACAAAACAAATTAGACTTTTTATGATTTCATCGAAAATTTTCTCTATTTTCTGTTGGTCATTTCCGAAAAAATCACTACCTTTGCAAACGTGAATAGACTAGAAAGACATATAGAGATCCTACTTTTGAGCAACGATTGCGTGATTGTCCCAGGATTTGGTGGCTTCATGGCTCATCATGTAGATGCGCGTTACGATGGCAGAGACAGCATGTTTTTGCCACCGCTGAGAACGATTGGCTTTAATCCTCAGCTCCAGATGAACGATTCTCTCCTTGCACTTTCGTATGTTGAAGCATACGACATCAGCTATCCGGAAGCTTTGAACCGCATTGCTGATGAGGTGACAGAGATGCGTCAGACTCTGGAGAATTCAGGCAAGTTTGAACTGAACGATATTGGCACCATCATATTGAACGAAGACGGAAACTACACCTTCGAACCATGTGAGGCAGGCATTCTTACACCTGAGTTGTATGGCTTAGGTGGCTTAAACATGCTTCCACTTGCGCAGATTTCTGCAGAAGAGGCTCAGAAGGCTGAAGATTCTACTGCTTCAATCATAGAAATGCCAGTAAAGACAGTAGAAAACAATCGTAAAGAAAGCAAAGTCAAGAATCAAGATAGTAACCAGAAGATGGAGAGCGGACTCTCTGTCAACAGTTCCGTGTTCGTTAACGATGAAGACGAAAAAGAATCAAATGCCGAATTTATCAGCATCAAGAAGAGCTGGTTGCGCAATATTGCAGCAGCCTGCATCGCTCTCATTGCATTCTTCACCTACTCTTCTCCATTGGGAACACCAACCGTTCAGAAGAGCCAAATCGACACAGGTATGTTGAACCGCATCATGCCTAAGGAGATCAATAAAGTTGCGCAGCCTCAAGAACTGGTTCTTAGTACAGAATCTCAAGCAGAAGAAAGCATTCCTGCCAAGTCTGCCAACATGACTCAGGACAATGAATTACAAACAGCTTCTTCTTACTATAGCATCGTTTTGGCAAGTCGTGTTACCAAGCGCAATGCTGCGAGCTATGCTGAACTTCTCCAAAACAAGGGATTCAAGGAAGCCAGAGTGTTGATTACGGATAATAATGTGAAAGTTATATACGGAACTTACTCTACCGAGGGCGAAGCTTATTCTGCTCTCAACCGCTTACATAACTATGATGCTTTTACTGACGGCTGGATTACGAAAGTAAAAGAATAGTTGACAGTTAAGATTTAATAGTTTATAGCTAGAACAAAGAGCAAGGAAAATCGGAAGCTTTTACAACACATTATTATAAAATATACAGAAAAGTAAGAATAAGAATATGAAAAGAGTACGTTGTCCTAAGTGCGATAATTTTATCACCTTCGATGAGACCAAGTATCAGGCTGGTCAGAGTCTCGTTTTCGTTTGCCCTAATTGCAATAAGCAGTTTGGCATCCGAATGGGAGTTTCAAAGCTCCGCGAAACCCGCAAGGAAGAAAAACTTGACGAGAATGCCAACGAGAAGGGATATGGTTCTATCGTTGTCATCGAGAACGTATTCGCTTACAAGCAGGTCATCCCGCTCCAGTTGGGCGACAACATCATCGGCCGCTACATGAAGAACAGCGGAATCAACTGCCCTATCGAAACCGTAGACCCAAGCGTTGACATGAACCATTGCGTAATCAACGTTAGTCGCGACAAGAAAGGCAAGTTGAAGTATGTACTCCGCGATGGACCAAGTTATACAGGAACTTTCGTTGACAATGAAATTCTGGGCGACAGAGAACGCCGTGTTATCGAAGACGGAACCCTGTTCACCATCGGAGCAACTTCAATCATTCTCCGCACAGCAGACAGTGAAGAAGAAAACTAAGAAGTTTCGATTATCAAAATAAACACTTCAAAAGGAGCAATTAGATGTTGGTTTACATCTAATTGCTCCTTTTTCACTTAACGAAAACGTAAAATCCCGCCATATTCCTAACTTTCTGAAAGAAATCTACTATATTTCGTAATCTTTTTGCTTTTATTTTCTTTAAATTAAAAGAAAATGTGTACCTTTGCATCGAAAAATAAGAAATAGAAATGAATTACGTTAGGTTATGGATGTAGCAATCGTAAAATATAATGCCGGAAATATCTATTCCGTAGTCAACGCCATGAAGCGTTTAGGCATCGAACCTGTACTTACAGATGATGCAGAAATGCTTCAGAAGGCAGACCGCGTCCTCTTCCCAGGACAAGGCCAGGCAAGAGAAGCAATGGAATATCTGAAGGCTCATCAACTTGATCAAGTAATCAAGAACTTGAAGCAACCCGTCCTGGGCATTTGTGTAGGACAGCAACTCTTGTGCCGCCATTCGGAAGAAGGTGACGTAGATTGCATAGGAATCTTTGATGTAGATGTAAAGCGATTCCAGCCTCAGAAACACGAAGACAAGGTGCCTGCTATGGGATGGAATGAAATCTATGATTTGAAGACTGACCTTTATAAGGGGTTCGGAAACAGAATAGATTCTGACTCAGACAAATCTACCGCTGATGCGCTGCTTCATCCCTACTCCTATTTCGTACATAGTTATTATGTGCCACTCTGCGAGGAGACCATTGCCAAGGCAGAATACATTCTTCCTTATAGCGCATCGCTCCACAAAGACAATTTCTATACCTGCCAGTTCCATCCGGAAAAGAGCGGAAAAGTGGGAGAACAGATTTTAAAGAACTTTTTAGAGATAAAATAAAAGAGGAAATACTAATATGATAGAATTAATTCCAGCTATCGACTTGATAAATGGCCAGTGTGTTCGTCTTACAAAAGGCGATTACGACCAGAAGAAGGTTTACAATGACAATCCTGCCGAGGTTGCAAAACAGTTTGAGCAGATGGGCTTCAAGCGCCTTCATGTAGTAGACCTCGATGGAGCCAAGTCAAAGCACATCGTAAATGATGCGGTATTGAAGGCCATTACCACAGAAACCTCTCTCGTGGTTGATTTCGGTGGCGGAATCAAGACCGAAGAAGATATAGAGAAAGCTTTTGCTGCGGGAGCAAGCATGGTTACAGTGGGCAGTATTGCCGTCACCAATCCTGAACTCTTCATGCAATGGTTGGACAAATATGGAGCTGACAGCCTGATTCTGGGAGCCGATGTAAGAAACGGAAAGATTTCTATCAACGGATGGAAAGAAGATTCTTCTGAAGATCTCCTTCCTTTCCTGAAAAAGTACATCGATAAAGGAGTACGCTACGTTCTCTGCACAGAAATCAGCAAAGATGGAACACTGCAGGGACCTGCCATAGAACTCTACAAAAAAGTAATGGCTGCCTACCCTCAACTGCATCTTATCGCCTCAGGCGGAGTGAGTTGCAACGAAGACATCGAAGCTTTGGAAGCTGCAGGTATTCCTGCCGTAGTATTTGGAAAAGCTTTCTACGAAGGGAAAATCGATGTTGACAAACTAGTTAAATAGTTAATAGTTGACAGTCAATTACTCGTAGCTATTCTCGACACGCCCTGTAAGGGCAAAAGCTTCAATCTATAAGAATTTAAATACAATGGTGAAAGTTCAAAGTAAAAGCAAAGGATTGGCTAAGCGAATCGTTCCTTGTCTTGACGTGAAGAATGGCGAGACGGTAAAGGGAACCAATTTCGTGAACCTGCGCAGCGCTGGCGACCCGGTAGAACTGGGAAAAGCTTATAGCGATGCCGGAGCCGACGAGCTCGTATTCCTAGATATTACAGCAAGTTTCGAAGAGCGCAAAACCTTTACGGATATGGTAACCCGTGTGGCTGCCGAAATCAATATCCCATTTACTGTGGGAGGTGGAATCAATGAACTCAAAGATGTTGACCGCCTGCTCAACGCAGGAGCTGACAAGGTTAGCATCAACAGTGCTGCCATCCGACACCCGGAGCTCATCAATGAAATAGCCAACCATTATGGCTCACAGGTTTGCGTATGCGCCATTGATGCACGTCTCGATTCTGACGGCTGGCACTGTTATGTGAAAGGCGGAAGAGAACGGGTGGAACTAGGACTGTTTGACTGGGCTAAGGAAGTAGCCGACCGGGGTGCCGGTGAAATTCTCTTTACCAGTATGGATCATGACGGTGTGAAACAGGGATTCGCAAACGAGGCCCTCGCCCGTCTTGCCGAAGAAGTAAGCATTCCTATCATTGCCTCAGGTGGTGCAGGAAAAATGGAGCATTTCCGCGATGCTTTCACCAAAGGCAAGGCAGATGCTGCACTGGCAGCCAGCGTGTTCCACTTTGGCGAGATTGCCATTCCTGACCTCAAGAAATATCTGAGAGAAGAAGGAATCAACGTGAGAATATAGAACACGGGGTATATAATAATGTAAGAAAATAAAAACAAGATAAAATGGAAATAGATTTCGAAAAATTAGGCGGACTGGTTCCTGCCATCATCCAAGACGCAGTTACAAAGAACGTCTTGATGCTTGGTTTCATGAACCAGGAAGCATACGATAAGACAATAGCAACCAAAAAGGTTACATTCTGGAGCCGTTCACGCAACTGCCTCTGGACAAAAGGTGAAACATCAGGCAACTTCCTGAACCTTGTAAGCATTCAGAACGACTGCGATAACGACACCTTGCTGGTAAAGGTTCACCCAGACGGTCCAACCTGCCACAAAGGTACAGATACCTGTTGGGCTGAAGAGAACACGCTCAACCCTATCCTCTTCCTCTCAGAACTTCAGGATTTCATCAACAAGCGCCATGAAGAAATGCCAGAGGGCAGCTACACTACCAGCCTCTTCAAGAAAGGCGTTAACAAAATGGCACAAAAGGTTGGAGAAGAAGCTGTTGAAACTATTATCGAAGCAACAAATGGCAACAACGAGAAACTCGTTTACGAGAGTTCAGACCTTCTCTATCACCTCATCGTTCTGCTCACAAGCAAGGGCTTGAGAATAGAAGATGTTGTGAAAGAACTTCAGATGCGTCACGACCCGGAATGGGATAAGAAACGTCGCGTTGCCAAGAGCAAGGGCGAAATGAAATAACAAACCAACATTAAGGAGAAAAAAATAGAAGATGTTAATAGATTATCAGAACGTCAGCATATATCAGGCCGACAAGTGCGTGCTCCAGAACGTCAATTTCCATATTGATGAAGGAGAATTCGCCTACCTTATCGGAAAAGTCGGCTCTGGTAAAAGTTCGCTTTTAAAGACTCTTTATTGCGAACTAGACCTTGTAGAGGGCGAAACCGAAAAGGCTGAAATTCTCGGCAGAGACCTAAAGATTATCAGGCGAAAGGAGATTCCGGCTCTGCGCAAGGAGTTGGGAATCATCTTTCAGGATTTCCAGTTGCTACACGACCGCACCGTTCGCAAGAACTTTGAATTCGTGCTTAAGGCAACAGGCTGGAAAAACAAGAAAGACAGAGATAAGCGCATCGAAGAAGTGCTCAACGAAGTGGGCATGATTGATAAAATCGACAAAATGCCTCATGAGCTCTCAGGTGGTGAGCAGCAGCGTGTAGCCATCGCCCGCGCCATTCTCAACAATCCTAAGATCATCATCGCCGATGAGCCTACAGGCAATCTCGACCCAGAGACAGCCAGCAACATCGTGAGTCTGCTGAAAGACATCACCAAACAAGGAACAGCCGTTGTGATGACAACCCATAACATCCCGATGCTCGACAAATTCCCAGGCATCGTTTACCGCTGTAAGGAAGGTGTGCTCTACGACGTAACAAATGAGTACAACCGTATCGACCTCACAGAGGATGGAGAAGATAATTAAGTGAAATAATTAAATAAAATTACGACTATGAAGGTAATGAAATTCGGAGGTACTTCTGTAGGCTCACCAGAGCGCATGAAGGGAGTAGCCTCTTTGGTTACAGAATCAGGTGAACCAACTTTCATCGTATTGTCTGCGATGAGCGGTACAACAAACTCTCTCGTTGAGATCTCTGACTATCTTTACAAGAAGAATCCAGAGGGCGCCAACGAGGTAATCAACAACTTGGAGAAGAAATACATGCAGCATGTAGAAGAACTCTACTCTACCGAGGAAATGAAAAATACGACTCGTGAGTTCTTGCAGGGCGAATTCAACTATCTCCGCTCATTCACCAAAGACCTCTTCACTTCTTTCGAGGAGAAGAGCATCGTGGCTCAGGGCGAGATGATGAGCACCAACATGGTTGTAAACTACTTGAAGGAACAGGGTGTAAAGGCTGTATTGCTCAGCGCATTAGACTTCATGCGCACAGACAAGAACGCAGAGCCAGATCCTCAGTACATCAAGGAGAAGTTGGCTGCTATCATGGAGCAGAACCAGGGCTATCAGATTTACATCACTCAGGGCTTCATCTGCCGCAACGCATATGGTGAGGTTGACAATCTGCAGCGTGGCGGTAGCGACTACACCGCATCTCTTATAGGTGCAGCTCTCCCAGCTGAAGAGATTCAGATCTGGACCGACATCGACGGAATGCACAACAACGACCCTCGTGTCGTAGAGCACACTGAGGCAGTACGCCAGTTGAACTTCGAGGAGGCTGCTGAGTTGGCTTACTTCGGTGCCAAGATTCTCCACCCTACCTGTGTCCAGCCAGCTAAGTATGCAGGCATCCCTGTACGCTTGAAGAACACCATGGATCCTAAGGCCGACGGTACAATCATCGACAATGTCATCGTACGCGGCAAGATCAAGGCTGTTGCTGCCAAGGACAACATCACAGCCATCAAGATCAAGAGTAGCCGCATGTTGCTCGCTACAGGTTTCCTCCGCAAGGTATTCGAAATCTTCGAGAGCTATCAGACTCCAATTGATATGATTGCCACTTCTGAGGTGGGTGTCAGCATGAGTATTGATAATGATTCTCATCTTAACGACATCGTAAACGAGCTGAAGAAATATGGTACAGTAACTGTAGATTCTGATATGTGCATTATCTGCGTTGTAGGTGATTTGGACTGGAGCAACGTTGGCTTCGAGACCATCGCTACAGATGCGATGAAGAACATTCCTGTACGCATGATTTCTTACGGTGGTTCTAACTACAACATCTCATTCCTCATCAGAGAGAAAGATAAGAAGCAGGCATTACAGAACTTGAGCAACGTATTGTTCGAGAAGAAGTAATGCAAATGAAAACGAAGAGTGAAAAGTGAAGAATTCGTATGTAATGCTTCCTGTCCACTCTTCGTTGGATATTCTGATTTACAATAAATTGGATATTCTGATTTATAATAAATTGGATATTCTGATTTAACTATAATAAGGTATTAATTTAAGATTAAGTGAAATGAAAGGTACATTTCCGATAGATAAGTTTCAGGAGATACAGACTCCGTTCTACTATTACGACACCAATGTGTTGCGCCAGACATTGAAAACCATCAATGAAGAGGCTGGCAAGCACGAGGGATTTGAAGTGCACTATGCCGTAAAGGCAAATGCCAACCCTAAGGTGCTCAATATCATCTGTCAGGCTGGTTTAGGAGCCGACTGTGTGAGCGGAGGAGAAATTCAGGCAGCCATCAAAGCCGGTTTCCCTGCCAGTAAGATTGTTTACGCTGGTGTAGGCAAAAGCGATTGGGAAATCAACCTCGGATTGGAGAAAGGCATCTTCTGCTTCAATGTAGAAAGCATTCCGGAGTTGGAAATCATCAACGAACTGGCTGAAAAACAGAATAAGATTGCGCAGGTTTGTTTCCGCATCAATCCGGATGTCGGCGCCCATACGCATGCAAACATCACAACAGGACTGGCAGAAAACAAGTTCGGAATTGCCATGCGCGACATGGAAGCCGTAATCGAAGAGGCTGCCAAGATGAAGAACATCCAGTTCCTCGGACTGCACTTCCACATCGGAAGCCAGATCCTCGACATGGGGGATTTCGAGGCACTCTGCAACCGTATCAACGAACTTCAGAACCAGCTTGAAGCACATCACATCGTTGTGAAGAACATCAATGTGGGCGGCGGACTGGGCATTGATTACAATCATCCAAACCGCCAGCCAATCCCTAATTTCAAGGATTATTTCGATACATACGCAAAGAAACTGAAGTTGCGCGATGGTCAGAAGCTTCACTTCGAGTTGGGCCGCGCTGTAGTGGGTCAGATGGGTTCTCTCATCACCAAGACACTCTACATCAAGCAGGGCACAGCCAAGCAGTTTGCCATTGTGGATGCAGGAATGACCGACCTTATCCGTCCAGCCCTCTATCAGGCTTACCACAAGATTGAAAACATCTCAAGCGATGAACCTGTTGAAACTTACGACGTTGTAGGTCCTATCTGCGAATCTAGCGATGTCTTCGGCAAGGCTGTCGACATCAACAAAGCCCATCGCGGCGACCTCATCGCCCTCCGCTCAGCCGGAGCCTATGGTGAGATCATGGCGAGCCAGTATAACTGTCGCCAGTTGCCAAAGGGGTATATTACAGAAGACTTTTAATATAGTTGAAAGTTAAAAGTTAAGAGTTTATAGGATTTTCCTTTCTCTAGCTTTCTATATTACGAGAAAAAGAATATGATGATCATTAGTACAACTACTATAATAGCAGGCGCAGTGGTGGTTTTATTGGCGGTTCTCGGATCGCTGATAAATCCATTTCTGCGCTCGTTGCGCTTTCAAAAGACAGAAACGGCAGAGAATCAACCTCCTGTCAGTATACTCATTACCGCACACGATAATCTTGCTGAATTGGAGAGGAATCTCCCTATGTTCCTGCGTCAGCAGTATGCTGCCGACTATCAGGTAATCGTAGTCTGCCAGAGTACAGATGGCGAGACACTGGATTTTCTGAAGCGAACAGCAGCCGAGAACCCTCATCTTTATTATACTTATATTCCTGAGAGTTCACGCTACATGAGCCGCAAGAAATTGCAGATTACACTGGGTGTGAAGGCAGCCAAACATGAATGGATTATTTTGACAGAACCTAATTGCCGCCCAAGCAACGACAAGTGGTTACAAACCATGGCCAGTCAATGCCAGGACCCTAACCATCTGGTATTGGGATATGTAGCCCTTGATGAGGAAACCAAGAGCGTACGCCGTTTCGACAGCATCCGCAAGGCTTACTATGTTTTGCGCCGTGCCCAACAGACCTACGGCTATCGCAGTCACATGCCAAACGTAGCTTTCCGGAAGAGCGACTTCATGAAGGAACAGGGCTATCAGGGCAACCTGGAATATGTTCGCGGCGAATACGATTTTCTCGTCAACAAGTATGCCCATTGTGGCGATACTGCTACAGAACTGGATTGCGATGCATGGCTCATCCGCGAAGCACCATCGAGCAAGAGTTGGCACAATGCCCACCTCTATCTGCAGGCTTCACGCAAGAGTCTGGAAAGAGCAGGTTCCATGCGAACCCTCATGTTCTTCGACCATCTCATGCCACATCTCAGCCTGATAGCAACGCTGGCCGTAGCAGCCTACTCTATCCTCATGAAGAATTGGATTCTTACAGGATGCGCAGGTTTCAGTTTCCTTCTGCTGTTCATCGTGAGAATGCTGATAGCCAACAAGGCCATCAAACACTTTGATGACGGAATAGCGATGTTCAAACTGCCATTCTTCGAATATGGAATTATCTGGAGAAATCTGGCTACCAAATTGCGCTATTGGCGGGCTGACAAAAACGATTTCACTTCTCATAAACTCTAAACAGGGTAAAAAGGAAGTTAAAGTCTATCATAATACTAACAGTTAAAAATAACCGACAGAACGATGAAAGTATATTTGTTCATTTCCAACCAAAAGAAGTTGCTGAAGATGTATCTTCCATACATCGAAGCCTTGAATAAGCAGCTCGACATTACCAATAGTCTGGTTGATGCCGACATTGTGTTGATCATAGGAGCATGGACATGGCAGGGAGCCCAGATAGCCAAGAAAGCAAAGCAGATGGACATTCCCTACATCGTTTGTCCACTGGGAGATATTTCTGAGAGAAACTGCAAGAACCCTTACTTGAAGCGTTCACTGCAACAGTCTATGTATCAGAAAGCCATGTACGCCAAAGCAAACCTTGTGGTAGCTACTACCCCTATGGAGAAAAGCTATCTCGAAAAGAAGGGTTGGAACAAGCGCATCGCCCTGATTCGCTATGCAGGATACAGTCATCTTACTACCACTGAAGCCATGATGCAGAACTGGTTGGAGACGGATGAGGAGACGCTGGCAGCCTTCGAGCAGCAAAAGGCAGAAACCATCGCTGCCCAGACCAAACAGGCTATCATCGCACAGATCATGCAGATAAAAAGCCGCATGCCGCATCAGAATATTCCGCAAAAATATCTTGACGATTTGCACACTCTGCTCTATGCTGATGATTATGATGAGGATGCTATCAAGCAAGAACTGGCAGAGAAGAAACTCTCTTCCTATGCCGCCTCCGTTTTCCAGGCCATGACAGATAAAACAGGACTCACAGAAGGCTTCATGCCGATTCCTGCCAAAAAGGGCAGAAAGAGTAAAGAGATTCTGAAATTTGTGAAATAAAAGAAATCTGAAGTTTGTGAAATAAGAAGAAATGAACTTAGATAGAATAGAACAGCAGGCTGGTCATCTGCCAGCTTACCAGATAGCCGACTCTGTCAATGAAGCATTGATGGAGTCGGCTAACCTTGTTATTACAGCTCCTCCTGGAGCCGGTAAATCTACCCTCCTCCCGCTCACCATTCTGCGGGGCATGAGTGATCAGGCATTGGAAGATTTTATCCATGATCATCTTAAAAGTCAGGGTAAGATTCTGATGCTCGAACCGCGCCGCCTGGCTGCTCGCCAGATAGCCGAACGGATGGCACAGATTCTGGGAGAACCCGTGGGCAAAACCATCGGCTATCGGGTAAGATTCGAAAGCAAGGTTTCGGATGAAACACGCATCGAAGTCCTTACCGAGGGCATTCTCACCCGAATGCTGGTCAATGATGCTACACTCGAAGGAGTTTCGTGCCTCATCTTTGATGAGTTTCATGAGCGCAGCATCAACTCCGACCTGGCGTTAGCACTGGCCCGGCAAACACAGGAAATCATCCGCCCCGACCTGAAGCTCATCATCATGTCGGCAACCATCGATGCTTACAGTATCTGTAAAGCACTTCAAGCTCCGCTTATCGAGAGTGAAGGCAGAATGTTTCCGATAGAAACCATTTATGCAGACCACGACATAGACAGATATCAGGTAGCGCAGGAAATGGCAGCCACCATCTGTCAGGCTTTCAGAAATCAGGAAGGCGACATTCTTGCCTTTCTGCCGGGACAAGGTGAAATAATGAAATGTGAAGAACTGCTTCGTTCTGCCTTATCTTCAACGGAAATCTATCCGCTCTACGGCAACCTCACGCCAGAAAAGCAGCGACTCGCAATCGCTCCTTCCAAACCGGGCGAAAGAAAAATCGTATTGGCCACCCCTATCGCCGAAACTTCTCTCACCATCGAGGGGGTACGAATCGTTGTGGATTCCGGACTCTGCCGAAAACTGGTTTATGATGCCCGTACAGGCTTGAGTCATCTAGAAACCGTTCGCATCAGTCAGGACATGGCTACGCAACGAAGGGGACGTGCTGGCAGAATCACATCAGGCGTATGTTACCGGCTTTGGACACAGACCTCTGAACATCTGATGCCTGAACAACGGCTGCCCGAAATACTGGATGCAGATCTCTCTTCCATGGTTCTCGACATTGCTGCTTTCGGCGAAAACAAGCCGGAACTGCTTCCTTGGCTTACCCCTCCTCCTAGAGGCAACCTCGCCATGGCCCAGCAACTTCTCAAGTCGCTCAACGCCCTCACTTCTGATCATGATGCTCACGCTCTCAGTGGCAGCATCACCGCAGAAGGCAGCAGAATGGCTCAGCTTCCTTGTCATCCGCGAATCGCCAAGATGATAATCAGCAGCGGTTCTCCGTCGATCCAAGCCTTGGCCTGCGACATTGCAGCGCTGCTGGAAGAGAAAGATCCATTGGGCGGAAATGAGGATTCTGACATGACGCTCCGCCTTTCTCTCCTCCGCTCCGCGCGAAGCAAGAAGAATCTGGGGCGTTGGAACCGTATCGCTCAAATTGCGCAGGAATACAGGAAGATGCTGCGGATCAAGGAAGACAACGAGCCAATTGATGCTGAGGAAGTGGGCCATCTTATCGCCCTAGCCTATCCTGAACGCATCGCCCATGCCACCGACCATGCAGGTAACTACAAGATGTCGAATGGCAACATGGTTTTCATCGACACGAGCGACAGCATGGCTGCAAACGAATGGCTTGCCATCGCATCGCTCAACCTCGCTTCAACCTCATCATCCAAAACTGCGCTGGGACGGAAAGGAAGAGTATTTCTCTCTGCCCCAGTCAACTGGAAAAACTTGCCGGCACAGACCTGCGAGAATATTTCATGGGATAGTAAAATGCTGATGGTGAAGATGCAGCAGGAAACAAGGATAGGAGCACTCATCATAGACAGCAAGCCGATACAGAATGCCAGCCGAGAGACTGTTTCGGACATTATCTGCGAAGCTGCCCAAAAAGACGGACTCAGCATGTTCGATTGGAACGAATCCGTTCATCGTCTGCAACAGCGCGTGGCGCAAGTAGCTGAATGGCATCCGGAACTGGAGATTCCCGACCTATCTACGGAGCATCTCCTGACAACAGCCCGAGCGTGGCTCCCTTTCTATCTCGAAGAAGGTGGTAAGATGAAGACTTCTGTTACTGAGCTGAAGAAACTCAACCTGTGCGAAATCTTATGGAACATCCTTCCTTACGACCTTCAGCAGGAGATAGACCACCTTGCTCCCACCCACATCCGTGTGCCATCGGGCAGCAACATCCGCATCGATTATCGCTTGGGAACCGAAGCCCCAGTTCTTAGTGTGCGGCTTCAGGAGTGTTTCGGAATGACATCAACTCCCACTGTCGATGCTGGCAAACGGCCTCTTCTGCTTGAGTTGTTATCTCCCGGTTTCAAGCCCGTTCAGCTTACTCAGGATCTCGCAAGTTTTTGGCAAGGCACTTATTTCGAAGTGCGCAAGGAACTGAAGCGCCGATACCCTAAGCATTTCTGGCCGGAGAATCCGTTAGAGAGCCAGGCCGTGAGAGGCGTCAAACGGTGATAAGATGAGTCAAATGCAAGAAGATTCGTCACTTGGCGATAAGATATCGTCAAGTGACAATATGAAAGAAGCCAAAAACTGTTTTTGGTCCTAAGAAAAGTAAAAAAAAGGTCGCTCCCCTATCTGGGTAGCGACCTTTATCTTTATATTTGAATTTTGATGTAATCTAAATTCAACGATGCTCATCTGCAAGGAAATTAATCCTTGAAGAAATCCTTAACAGCCTCGTTTGGTACCATCTTCTCATCGAAAACGTATGCACCAGTCTTAGGGCTCTTAACCATCTTGATAACCTTTGTATATGCGCGACCATCCATGTTACCTTCGTGGAGGGTAGCGACCGCTTTCTTTGCCATAGTCTATTTAAATTGATAAAATTGTTTATAAACTTGTAAGCTAGCTTACTTAATCTCCTTGTGAAGAGTCATCTTCTTAAGGATTGGGTTGTACTTCATCAACTCAAGACGCTCAGGAGTGTTCTTACGATTCTTTGTAGTCACGTAACGACTTGTACCTGGCATACCACTGTTCTTATGTTCAGTGCACTCGAGGATAACCTGTACTCTATTACCTTTTGCTTTCTTTGCCATGATATTTATTCTCCTATAACTTTAATGTCCTTCCAATCTACATAGCCCTTCTTCACTGCCTGATTAAGTGCAGCGTCAAGACCTACTTTGTTAATAAGACGAAGACCAGCAGCGCTGATCTTGAGGCTAATCCAGCAACCCTCCTCTACATAGTAGAACTTCTTGCTGAAAAGGTTAACGTCAAAGCTTCTCTTTGTACGGTGCTTTGAGTGAGACACATTACAACCTAACTGTGCCTTCTTACCTGTAATTTGACAAATCTTAGACATTTCTATCTTTAATTTTCTAATTCGTTAATTATTACCTATTCCAAACAGAGTGCAAAATTACAAAATAATTCGGTAATAACAAAATAATCCCTAAAAGAACGATGTCTTTTAAAGATTATTAATACTTTATCTGCCAAAATTAGCACTTTATGCCTATTTTTTCAGTTCTTCGGCATGTTCCTTCAGGAATTCTACCATGCCCTTAAGCGCTGTATTAGTGGCGATTGCGAGATTGATGTCACGACCGAAATCTTCTGTGAGTTTTACCACGCGAACATCATCCTTGTTGCCATAACCTACATAGATAGTTCCCACAGGAATGGATGGAGTACCACCGGTAGGACCAGCGCAGCCTGTTGCTGAAATGGCGAAGTCCACATTCAGAGTCTTGATAGTACCCAGCACCATTTCTCTAGCCACTTCCTCGCAAACCGCAGTCTGCTCTTCCAGAACCTCATGACTCACGCCCAGGAGATTCTCCTTCACCTCGTTGGTATAGCTTACTACGCCACCCTTGAAGTAATTGCTGGCACCTGGTACTGAGATGATTGCCTCGGCGATACGACCACCTGTGCAGCTCTCTGCTGTACCCACTGTCTTGTCACTGTTGTAGAGCATCTCCTGAATGCCCTTACTCAATATCTTTGTTTCAAATTCCATTCTGAATTAAAATATATAATGTATAACTTACTTGAACGTTACTTTAGAATAAGCTGGCAGGTCGATGGTAGCGAACTCACCGTCACGATACTTGAAGGTGCCCACGCAGCCAATCATTGCCGCATTATCGGTGGTATAGCTGAACTTAGGGATATAGATGGTCCAGCCAAAGCGCTTGGCATGATCGCGGAAGGCATTGCGGAGACCGTTGTTGGCACTTACGCCACCAGCCACAGCCACATGCTTGATGCCCGTCTGCTTCACAGCCATGCGGAGCTTCTTCATCAGGATATCCACGATGGTGAACTCGATGCTTGCTGCCAGGTCAAACTTGTTCTTCTCTACGAAGTCAGGATCCGCAGCCACCCACTTGCGCAGACTGTAGAGGAAACTGGTCTTGAAGCCGGAGAAGCTGTAGTTCAAGCCAGGGATGTGAGGTTCAGAGAAGCTGAAAGCCTTCGGATTACCCTGGCGGGCATACTTGTCTACGATAGGACCACCTGGATAGCCCCACTCCAATACCTTGGCACACTTGTCGATAGCCTCGCCAGCCGCATCATCGATGGTCTGTCCGAGTACTTCCATGTCGTTGTAGGCATTCACCTTCACGATCTGCGAATTTCCACCGCTCACGAGGAGACAGATGAATGGGAATGGAGGTGCACTCTGGTCGTCATCGCTCTCCTTGATGAAATGCGCCATCACATGACCCTGCAAGTGGTTCACGTCAATCATCGGAATATTGAGCGAACGGGCAAAACCCTTGGCAAAGCTAACACCCACAAGAAGCGAACCCATCAATCCCGGACCACGGGTGAAGGCTACGGCAGAAAGATCTTCCTTCGTAATGCCGGCACGGGCGATAGCCTGGTCAACAACAGGAACCACATTCTGCTGATGAGCGCGTGAAGCCAGCTCAGGCACCACACCGCCGTAAGCTCTGTGAACTTCCTGGGAAGCGGTCACATTGCTCAGCAAAACTCCGTTCTTGAGCACTGCGGCAGAGGTATCATCGCAGCTGCTCTCTATACCTAATATATATATATCCTTTTTTTCTTCCATAATTCTATCGGGCTCAAGCCCCTTGTTTTAATGTGTAAGAATCTCCACACCGGTCTCTGTCATCACGAGCGTATGCTCCCACTGGGCTGATGGTTTCTCATCACCAGTGATAACCTCCCATCCGTATGGATCGTCAGCATCGATGAACACCTGCCAGGTTCCCATATTGATCATTGGCTCAATAGTGAATACCATACCTGGAACAAGCAGCATACCGGTACCGCGATGACCATAGTGGAGCACTTCAGGTTCCTCATGGAAATGAATGCCTACGCCATGACCGCAGAGATCGCGAACCACGCCATAGCCATACTTCTTGCAATGCTTCTCGATGGCATGGCCGATGTCGCCTACAAAGCTGTAAGGCTTGGCAGCCTCCATACCAATCTCCAGACACTCCTTAGCCACGCGTACCAGCTGCTCCTTTTCAGGAGTAGTCTTGCCACCTACGATAAACATACGGCTGGCATCTGCATAGTAACCGTCCACGATGGTAGTCATGTCCACATTGATGATGTCGCCCTCTTCGAGCACATCCTCTTCCTTAGGAATACCATGACAAACCACCTCGTTGATAGAAGTACAAACACTCTTAGGATAGCCTTCATAGTTGAGGCAGGCAGGAATAGCATTGTGATCCTTGCAGTACTGCATGCAAAGGTCATCGATTTCCTGTGTATTGATACCCGGGCGGATCATCTCAGCTACAGCGTCGAGACAACCGGTATTGACGACGCCGCTCTTGCGGATGCCCTCAATCTGCTCAGGAGTCTTAATCAAGTCACGGGTAGGAACCAGCTTACCCTTATTTTCCCAAAACATCACCTGCTTGTCGAGCTCAGTAAGAGGCTGTCCAGGCAAGCAATGCCATCTCTTTTTCTTAACCATTGTCTTGTTATTTTAATATTTGCGACTGCAAAAGTACATCATTTATTGCAGAATGCAAAATAAAATGGTAATTATTTGCAATCGGACTGCAAATAATCACCATAAATTGTTACTTCAATTCGATACCCAAAACGTTACTTCAGATAATCGTAGATCTTGTCACACCAGTCTTCCCCGTTCTGCGGACAATAGGTGAACAAGCCCAGTTCCGAGGCAGCGCAGCAATTGCGCGGACCGTCATCGATGAAGAGACATTCCTCCGGCATCGTCTTCTCCTGCCCCAGCACATAGCGGAAGAAGTTCTCGTCCGGCTTCATGTATTTCACCTCATAGCTGCGATACATCGCATCAAAATAGTCACCGATAGGATGACCGTCGCCGGAGAACGCCTCGCTGTCTACCCAAGCCGATACGTAGGGATTGGTATTGCTGAGGAGAACCACGCGATAGCCCTGTTCCTTCAGTTTTCTGAGCGCCATGAGATTGCGGGCTGGCACCTCTTTCATATAGCCCAGCCAGCAGTGCTGCAGCTCTTCGAAGCTCACCTCTCTGCCCAGCTTTTCGCTCACCATCCGGCGATATTCTTCTTCAGAGATTTTTCCCTCTTCCAGCTGGCCGTTCAAGCCCACCTGCTTGTAGGGGTCCATCTTCTCGGCAAACTCCTTCATACCTAACTCAACAAAGCGTTTGCCTGCCTCATTCTCGTCGAGGGTGATGATAACGCCACCCATATCAAAAATCACTGTCTTGATCATATTATTTTTTACTAATACCTTGTTTAAATGATAAAGCTTTTGCCCTTACAGGGCGTGCCTTTGTCTCCGGACTTAGAACAGCTCCAGCTTGTTCTTTCTTGCTTCTTCAAGCGATGCTATCTTAGCCTGCTGCTCGTGATATTCGTTGCGGAGGCGCTCATAGCGTTCATCCAGCTCTGCCACGAACTTTGGGCATTCGGTCTCGTTGAGGAAACGGGTGCAGATGCCGGCATTGAGCGAAGCATCCTTCACCCAGATAACCGGACCGTCATATACCGGGGCTATCTTCAGCGCCACATGCAGTTCGCTCGTAGTCGCTCCACCCACCATGATAGGGATGCGGAGACCCGCCTTCTGCATTTCCTTCGCCACATGCACCATCTCCTCGAGCGATGGCGTAATCAGACCGCTCAGTCCGATAGCATCCACCTTTTCCTCTATCGCCTTCTTCACGATCTGTTCAGCTGGAACCATGACACCCAGGTCGATGATTTCGAAGTTGTTGCACGACATCACCACGCATACGATGTTCTTGCCGATGTCGTGGACGTCGCCCTTCACCGTAGCCATCAGAATCTTGCCAGCCGAAGTACTGCCGCCCTGCTTCTCTGCCTCTATATGAGGCTGGAGGATAGAAACAGCCGATTTCATCGTACGGGCGGTCTTCACCACCTGTGGCAGGAACATTTCGCCCTTGCCGAAGAGCTCGCCCACCAGGTTCATTCCGTCCATCAGCGGACCCTCAATAACGTTCACCGCATGCGGATACTTCTGCAACGCCTCGTCGATATCCGGCTGCAGGAACTCGGTGATGCCTTTCTGCAGCGCATACTTCAACCGCTCCTCTACAGGCTGTTTTCTCCATTCTGGAGCCGCCGGTTTCTTCACCGGAGCACCGCCAGCCTTGGCAGCAGCCTTGGCAGCATCAGCCTTCGCCTTGATTTCGGCTGCCAGCTCGATAAGATCATCAGCTGCACCCTTTCTGCGGTTCAGAACCACGTCTTCAATAAGTTCAAGCTGTTCTTTAGGTATCTTATCATAATCCATTCTGGCTTTGGCATTTACGATACCGAAGTCCATACCTACTTTCTGAGCATGATGCAGGAAGACACAATGAATGGCCTCACGAATATAGGTGTTGCCACGGAACGAGAACGAGAGGTTACTGACACCACCACTCACATGAGCTCCCGGCAGATTCTTGTGAATCCATTCCGTAGCACGGATAAACTCCACGGCATAGTTGTCGTGCTCCTCCATACCCGTTGCGATGGCAAGCACGTTAGGGTCAAAGATGATGTCGAGCGGATTCATACCTAGCTTGTCCACCAGCAGTCGGTAAGCACGCTCGGCTATCTCGATGCGGCGCTCAAAAGTAGTTGCCTGCCCCACTTCATCGAAGCACATCACCACCACGGCAGCGCCATATCGCATCACGTCCCTGGCATGCGAGAGGAATACCTCCTCACCCTCCTTCAGCGAGATGGAATTGACGATGCACTTGCCCTGACAACACTTCAGTCCAGCCAGGATCACCTCCCATTTAGAGGAGTCTATCATCACCGGAACCTTGGCTATCTCCGGCTCAGCCGCTATCATATTGAGGAAGTTCACCATCTCAGCCTTCGCATCCAGCAGTCCGTCGTCCATATTGACGTCTACCACGGCAGCTCCGTCAGCCACCTGCTTGCGTGCGATACCGATGGCTTCCTCATAACCTTTTTCATTAATCAAACGCAGGAACTTCCTGCTACCAGCCACGTTACAGCGCTCACCCACGTTCACGAACCTGCTGGCATCCACCGGCAGATGAACGGAATCATCGACCTGCAGAAGGTCCAGTCCCGAGAGCCACATATACTTAGGTTTCTCCACCACCTGATGCGGCTTCTTTCCTTCAGCCAATCGGGCATAATGAGCGATGAATTCGGGACTTGTGCCGCAGCAGCCGCCGATGATGTTCACGATGCCTTCATCGATGAATTCGGCTATTTGCGGAGCCATCGATTCGGCTGTCTCGTCATATTCGCCCATCTCGTTAGGTAAACCGGCATTAGGATGCGCACTAATATAATAAGGTGCAACCTGAGCCATGTGCTCGATGAAAGGTTTCATCTGAGGAGCACCAAAGGCACAGTTCA
>OJJU01000050.1_pt1 | contig 51450 bp, 35 predicted proteins | sample 1596141 | NCBI WGS metagenome assembly OJJU01 (sample SAMEA4350150, study PRJEB24818) | metagenome | biome: human; feature: gut; material: faeces | place: Denmark | collected 2013-09
CATTATAAAAATATAAATAGTTTTTTTTACTTCTCTGGTAGGTCAAGATTTTATGAGTTGAGTTGTGAAGTTGAGGAAGAATTGATTATTTCAAGAGCAGTAACTGAGTTCTTTTTCTTTTGTTATGATATTGACATTAATTTTGTGACATTTCTGTCGTGTCAAACATATGAAGGCGAAAGTGCAAGTTGCAATATATATTTTTCACGTCGGAGTTCTGGAAGAGGAAAACGAAATGCTCATTTATTAATTAAATTTCGGGATAGTATTGAATTTACAGTTGATAATGTAAGAAGAATTAGAAAGATAATGGAAGTGGCAAGATACCCATTAAATCTGGTAGTTGGTAGTGGAAAAAGGATAATAGGTTATACGGATGAGTTGCCAAGAAGATATGAGGGAAAAGTAAGTATATATGGGAAACTATTTTGGAAATTTTCATTAGCAGATGCTGAATTGACTTATAATGAAGGTGTATATAGGTTGGTTCCTGTAATCAAGCAAGAAAGTGGAATATCAAATGCTATAGTTTGTCAACTTTCAAAGGAACAAAATGAACGAATAAATCAGGTTATACTTGAGGCAAAAATGCAGACACATGGAACAACTTTGATATTTGGTAATTTTAAAGATATAAAGAATGAAGCCATAAGATTATCTAATTACGGTAGAGGAATGTTGATTTCTCCGGTAGACTTGATAGAACAGAGAGAAGTAATAACGAATATAACAGCAATAGATGGGGCAATCATGTTAGACTATGAGTGTCGATGTTATGCAATTGGTGTGATTCTTGATGGAGATATGGTAATCAAAGGAAAACCAGAAAGAGGAGCAAGATATAATTCTGTGACCAATTATGTTGAAAGGCAAAAAAAAGCCGGAAGAAACTTTTTGGCAGTTGTGATTTCCGAGGATAGAACCATTGATTTATATCCCGATGAGGAGTAACTAAATTAGATATGTTTAGCAATAATTTACCATCAATTTTCACATGGCTTAGCAATTATTTCATATCACCCAAACCAAGTTATGCGGGTTAGCGAAATATTTATTTGAAAAAAGTTAAAAAAGTTCGTGACAATAACTTGACATCAACGGGTTATGGGAGGTTGTGTCTGGAAAGTAGTCTGCCAGTAGTGGAAAGAAATATATAAAAATGCTGCAGAGAAAATAATAATAGGAACCATTACTTGCTGGTTGATTTATCCATATGGGTATTATATAATGATGCCAGATTAATGAGATAAATGTGAGCGAGGTTACAATGATAAATCAGGAAGTGCAGTCAGATAAGAAAAGTAAAAATATAATAGGTATTGTACAAAGCTGTCTTATATTGATACTGGTAGTTCTTATTATTTATATGATGATACAGATCAGCAGGCTGCAGGGGACAGCGCGTGTAATAAATTATGCAGGGTTGGTACGTGGAGCTACACAGCGTGAAGTGAAGCTGGAAATCACAGGAAACCAGGATGAAGAGCTGATCAACTATCTGGACGATATTCTGAGTGGGTTAAGATATCAGGATGGTCATTATGATCTTGTAAGGCTATATGATAAGGAATATCAGGAAAAATTGCAGATTCAGAGTGATTACTGGGATAAATTAAAAATAGAAATTGAAGCAGTAAGAAATGTGGGATACGAAAATACAGATATTGTCAATATGAGTGAAATATATTTTAAGATGGCGGATGAAACTGTATTTGCTGCAGAAAATTACTCACAAAGGATTGCTGAAAGGATCCGTACCATAGAGCTTCTGTCAGCACTTGATATGCTGTGTCTGGTGATACTGGTTATTATACAGACGATGGCGGCAATGAAGATGGCAGTGAAAAATAAGCTGTTAGCGCAGGAGGCATATACAGATGCCCATACCGGACTGCCAAATAAAAGAGCCTGTAAGGAGCTCCTTATTAATAAAGAGATAATAAAAGAGCCTACAGCATGCATAATGTTTGACCTTAATAATCTGAAAACTGTTAATGATACAATGGGACATTCGGCGGGAGACCAGTTAATAATGAATTTCGCCAGGCTTTTACGCAGCGTGATCCCGGAAAAGGATTTCGTAGGAAGGTATGGCGGAGATGAGTTTATGGCAGTTATGTATCATACAAGCAGAACGGAGGTTGAGGAAATATTAAAATGCTTATGCGAAGAAAAAGACAGAATAAATAGTAATGAAAACCAGATGCCAGTCGACTATGCGTGCGGATGGGCATTATCTGCCGACGACAGGACGTATACAATGCAGATGTTAATGGATAAGGCTGATTTTGATATGTATGAAAATAAGCAATTATATAAGAGAGATAACTTTATTGACAGAAAGGAAAAATCACTATATAATCATTATTAAGAACAATTCCTAATAAGGAGAGTTGATGATCAGTAGAAGAAATACCATTCAAAAGGATCTGGTACGAAATGCTGTATATGAGATGAAAAGACATGTTACGGCAAATGAAGTGTACGAATCTATTAAGGAAGCATATCCTACAATTGGAAAGGGGACTGTATATAGAAACCTTGATATATTGGTAGAAGAAGGTGCACTGAGAAAGGTTGAAGTACCGGATGGACCGAACCGATATGATTTTACATTGAAAAACCACTATCATGTCAGGTGTGTAAAATGCGGCGAGGTATCAGATGTGGATATGGAGGAATTGCCAGCCATACTGGAAAGGATCCATGACACTCATGGAGTAGAATTTTTGGATTATGATATTTCATTTAGAGGTATCTGCTCAAAATGCAGGAAGGCGTTCATGTAAGAAGCTGGTATCAGATTTTAGAAAACAGCAGAGAAGACGGAGGTGAGGTAAATGACGGTAAAATATTATGTATGTAATCACTGCGGAAACATTATTGAAAAAGTGAAAGACAAGGGTGTGCCTGTAATGTGCTGTGGAGAGGCTATGCAGGAGTTAAAAGCCGGAGTGACCGATGCAGCAGTCGAGAAGCATGTGCCTGTATATACAGTGGACGGCAATCAGGTTCATGTTGTTGTCGGAGAGACAAAGCATCCTATGCTCGAAGAGCATTTTATTGAATGGATCACATTAAATACCAATCAGGGTATTTATAGAAAGCAGTTAAAGCCAGGACAGGAGCCTGCAGCAGATTTTTGCCTCTGCGATGGTGAACAGGTAGAAGAGGTATATGCATATTGCAATCTTCATGGATTATGGAAACAAGGAGGACAGACCAATGTATGAAATGAAGCCGGAATATTATATCGGAATAGATATGATAGATGAGGAACACAAGCAGCTGTTTAAATATGCAGACGAAGCATATGAACTGCTCCATGATGAGTTTACACCGGATAAATATGACAGAATTGACGCAATATTAAAACAACTCCACGATTATACAGTAAAGCATTTCACGGATGAAGAGCAGTATATGGAATCTATCCATTATAAGAAAATATTTACCCAGAAAATCCAGCATCAGGAATTCATACATAAGCTTGATGAATTTATGGATCATCATAATGATGAGGTAGAAGATCAGGATGACCAGATCATGGGTATTTTACAATACCTCACAGAGTGGCTGATAAATCATATTCTGCATGTTGACGGACAGATCCCCAAGGGTTGATATTTGATATAGTAAGAAAAGTTACAAAAAGCAGAGAAACTGTGCATTCTCTGCTTTTTTACTATATATTTTTCTCTGCTCAAGGGAAGATGATCCTAACTCTACTTTGCCCTTGCTTTTTTTCTTTTTATGATACGAAGTACAATGAGCAGGATCAGCAATACACCTGCTGCAACACTGCAGAATACGGGAAGCAGGGAAGCAGGCCGCTCCAGACAGGCGAAGATAAATTCCTGCTTGTCCACATTGAATACGTAGTAGCTGCCATCGATATAACCGGAAACCGGAATGAAAGCACCATTATCGTAGATCTCGATTTCCGGATTTTCAATGTCATCAGGAATCAGGTACCTGACTGTGAAAGGACCGGTTCCGTTCAGGACACTGATCTTTTTGCATTCGGCCTTTGTTTTGGAATCCTCCGGATAAGCGTCGATATCGGTCAGAAGGAAGCGGTCGCCTTCTTTAAAGGTACCCTCTACCAGAGCCAGTGCCTTCCCGTTGTCATCCTTTTCCGAGCTTGCCAGTGTGCTTAAGTATTCCGTGTAAACAGCATTGATCGTCTGGTCAAAGGTGAGTGAGGAAGTGTTGAAATCCTCCCATTTGCCGGCATAACCCTTCTTTTCCGGAACCTTGGGGAGCTTTGTGGGATCAAAGCTTTCGCCGTAGGAGAGGGTGACTGTTGTAACCAGTCTGTCATCTGCCATAAAGGTCAGTGTAATGTTCTGGTAGATGACAGGAAGATCATCAAAGCACAGGAAGCTGCCATAGGGAAGAGGCTGGGCCTTTTCTTCATAGCTGATTCCATCAATACCGGCAGGGCAGCCTTCAACAAAGTAGTTTTCACTGATATCATCATTGACATCAGCCTTACCAGCAATAGAACCAAGATAATTGGTACCCTCGGTGATTTCGATCATGCTGTAGCAGTTTTTGATGGACTTGCCGCTTCCGGCAATTCCACCAATCTGATTTTCACCGGAGAGGGCACATTTTGCACTGCTTTCCCGGATCGTGGAATCAGAGAAACCGGCGATACCGCCGACCATATCACCGCCTTCACTGGTAACATCGCCGTCCCCAATACAGGAAATGACGCTGCCAAGCACCATATTGCCGACGATACCACCGATGCAGTCCTTTTTGCCGGTGATGACACCTTTGTTTTCAGATTTCCGGATGACGATACGCTGCTGATAGCGGAAATTCATGGATGTAGTATTAAGTGTGATATCGTCTTCGGGATCCAGATCGTTTTCACGTGACATGGAGCCGGCGATACCGCCTACATTCAGGTCACCATAAATCTTCCCCTTATTCTGACAGTTCATAACCTTGCCAGTAATATCAGTTTCCTTATCTTCATCAGAGATATCAGTCACAAGTTCATCGGGATCTGTCACATCGTCATCTGCAGTGGTGATGATATTGCCAATGACATTCAGCTCATCTGTAATAGCCTGGAAGTCATCCAGAAGAAGCTGGGATTTGCTATCTACCATATTATTCAGTGTCCGGCTTTCAGAAATAATAGAAGAAAAGCCGGAGCTTAATGCGGTATGCCAGCTGTCGATCCTGGAGCTGAAAATAGAAGTACGGTTACTGAGGGTATTCTTCATACTGTCAAGGGCTGAAGAAGTACTGTTATAAACGTTATCCTGCAGCTTGTTCAGTTCACTTTCTGCTGCATCCTTGTCAAAGCTATAGTCTGAAATCTGAGGAAGTGCAGAAGGATCAATGGTTGGTACTCCTGAAGGGCATGCCAGGGGACTTCTAGTAGGTTCTGGTGTCACAGTGGGGGTAGGGGTTGCTATAGGAGTAGGTGTTGTGGCAGGAGAGCCGGGATCCATCATCCTGACAGTGACAGGTACGGGCTGACTCATTGTTGTTTCCGTGGTGTAGGAGCCTGTTTCGCTTTCCAGACTGTCATTGTTACCAATGCTGCCTGCACGGGTTCCACCGTTGCCCTGAACCGGTGTTGCATTAGGTGTTGCAGTAGGTGCTGCAGTTGGTGTGGCGGTAGGTGTGGCAGTCGGAGTCGCGGTTGGAGTGGCATTCGGATCCGGGGTTCCTTCCGGAGTCGCAGTGGGACTTGGACTTAAAGTGGGAATGGAATCCAGAAAGTCTAATGAGATCGGCTTTGGAGTCGGCAGGGATGACAGATCTGTCAGCTCGGAAGTAAAGGAGCGCATGTCATTGCTGGCTTCATTTGCAATACCATCAGCAGCCCGCTGGGTGGATTCCACTGCGTCAAGCAGCTTATTTAACTGAGCATTCAGGTCTGTGGAGGTACCGCTGGCATCATCATTCATCTTTGTAACAAGATCATGCAGCTTATTCAGTTCGGTATGCAGCTTATCAAGAGTATCCTCGTTATAAAGCATTTCGCTGCTGGGTTCCATCTGCCCGGCAATCCCACCGACATCCTTACGCCCATGAAGCACACCGTAGTTGATACAACCCTCGATATAGCCCATCTGGCTTCCGGCAATTCCACCGACATTGTAGCCAACATGCTGATATCCGACAGCACCATTATTGACGCTGGCACGGATGATGCCTGTATTACTTCCGGCAATCCCACCGATATCCGTTACACTGGTTACGTTTTCAGTGGAGAGAAGATCATCAACAGTCAGCAGGGAAATATCGAGATCCCCTTCTTCTACAGTGGTATTGACACTGGCACGGTTAACACAGCTCAGAATAGAGCCGGCGTTAGTCCCGGCGATGGCACCGATCCGGTGATTACCATAAACAACACCCTCAGAGAGACATTCACTGATGATACCGGTGACATCATTATAGCCGGCAATCATACCGATATCATCGCCGCCATTTAAATTACCGGCAGCATGGCATCCGCTGATGATACCCTTGTTATGGCCAACAAGCAGAGAAAGACCGTCATGGCTGCTCTTAGCTGTAGCAGAGCCGTTGACACGGAGATCATAGATCTCACCGCTTTCCTGAAGATAACGGAAGAGGCCGGTATTGTCACTTCCTGCATCATTGGTAAAGCCCTTGATGGTATGTCCATTGCCGATGAAAATACCGCTGAAGGAGGGAACCGGGGTGAAGGTGGCAGTGCTGAAATCCAGATCATTGTCCAGAACGAAGATTTTTCCCTTTGACCAGGAATCGATCACACAGCTTTCAGCCATATCCTGAAATTCCTTCAGCGAAGTAATATGGATGGCATCCTCCAGGGAAAGATCAGAAGCCTCTGATTCTGAAGAGATATCCACGCCGTTAAAGGGAGTGGGAGAGACATCCGGGTTCGCTGAAGTGATCTCTCTGGCATCTGCAATAGTTCCAAATACTGGCTGAATCAGACAGAAGCAGAGAAGGAGGACAAAGGCTGTTGCATATCTGATCCACTTACCTGTTTTCTTCTGATTATTCATGGGAAACACTTCCTTTCTCATTATGTTCAATATCTTTGTTTGTGCCGGGCTCAGTATTTTCGTCTGTGCCGGGTGCTGTTTCAGACGGTGTGCCGCCAGAGGGTTTTTCCTCCAGGCTGGTTGCCTCACCGGAGAGGATCGTGGCGTTCATGCTTCCACGGATAATACCGTTGAAGCTTCCTTCTACCATACCGTTGACCTGGCCTCTGATGATACCGGATACACGGGTGGCACCCGTAAAGGACTGTGGTGTGAGATTGATCCTGCTCTTCAGCTCGAAGCTGGTCTTTTCAATGATAAAGTCACCAAGTACCAGGATCTGTGGCAGGACACCAAGTACCAGAATGATGGAAATAATGGTACCACGGCTTAAGCAGGTTCCGATCGCTGCGATGATCGGATTGGTCGTCATGACACCGATCAGGGCACCGGCAGCAGCCAAAATACTTCCCGAGGTAAAAATGGTTGGGAAGGACTGGTTCAGGGTAACGATGATCGCTTCCTTGGGCGGCATGGACTGTTTCAGATCCTTATAATGGCTGGAAATAACGATCGCATAGTCAATATTGGCACCCATCTGGATGGAGTTAACGATCAGGTAGCCCAGGAAGTACAGTGGTGAATCCTGGAGATAAGGGAAGGAGAAGTTGATCCAGATACTTCCCTGGATGACCAGAATCAAAAGTACAGGTAATCCTGCCGAGTTAAAGGTAAACAGCAGGATAATGATTACAAACAGGGCAGACAATACACTGATCAGCATATTATCCTGGCTGAAGGAAGATGACAGGTCATAATCACTGGTGGAGTTACCAACGACATAAACAGAAGCATCATCATAGTATTTATCAGCCTCCTGATGGATGACCTTCAGGAAATCAAAGGTTTGCTGGCTTTCCTCCGGAAGGTTCAGATAGACGACAAGCCTGGTCCAGTCATCTGTTTTCAGCTGAAGCTTTGCCTTTTCAAGCTGATCGAACAGATCATCCAGGGTATCCTGGATATCACCCTCCAGGGTGATATTTCCTTCTTCCATCTGATCCTTTAAAAAGAAGAACATGTCAAAAAGTGGAACCTTGTATTTTTCAATCCCGTTTATGATCTGGCCATACTGGTTGTTATTGACGGCATAGGCTGTATACAGGAGATTTGCCACCTCATATTCCACACCGGAAAGCTCAGAAAATTCACGTGGATTCAGGGCATCCGTCAGGTAATAGCCGTCCATGGCCTCCACACCGGCAAGACCAGTCGTTGATTTGACCTCCGTATGGCTTTCAAGATCCTTCAGCAGGGCACTTTCTGATTCATAATCACCGGAAGGGACAAGCACAGCTACCATATTGTTGGTGCCGAAAGTATTTTTGATCTTCTGGTAGGCAATCTGGCTTTCATTCTGCTTGGCGGTGGTCAGATCCGTATAGCTGTAACAGTAAGGACACTTGTTCGCAAAAATACACGCTACAACTGTAATGGCAACAAATAACGGAGGAACTATGAATCTTGTTTTTACGTCAAACTTTCCTACAACAGTGATAGGAGGGATCAGATTTTTATGTTTGGTCTTATCGATCAGATTACTGAACAGCATCAGAAGACCGGGCATGAGGGTAAATACGGAAAGAAGACTCATCATGATCGCCTTGATCAGGACAACTGCCAGGTCGCGGCCGATCAGGAAGTGCATGAAGGCCAGTGCTGCAAGACCGGATACAGTGGTCAGGGAGGAGGATGAAATCTCCGGGATCGCTTTGCTTAAGGCAGCAATGCAGGCTTCTCTTGCCGGTTTGGTTTCGTGTTCATCGCTGAATCTATGACAGAGGATAATGGCATAGTCAATTGCCAGTGCCAGCTGCAGTACTACAGTAACCGAATTGGAAATAAAGGAAATGGTACCGCACAGGAAGTTGGTACCCATGTTCATAAGGGCAGCTACACCGAAGGTGGTGATCAGTACGGGAACCTCCGCATAGGCTCTGGAAGTCAGGGTCAGTACTATGACGATAATGATAGCGGCAATGACAACAATAACCTGCATTTCGCTTTGCAGTTCGGCGGCAGTATCGGAGCCAACCTCCGAATTTATGTAGGTATCATAGCTGGACAGCTTATCTTCAATCTCGTGGATCGCATTGACACTGACCTCGTCTGTGGTAGTTCCGTCAAAGGTAACATCAAACAGGGCAGAAGAATTTTTGTAGTGATCCTCTGTGTTGTCAAATACAGCGTCGGTGACGCCATCAATCTCCTTCAGCTCTTCGGCAAGCTCTTCGCCCTTCTCATAGGAAATGTTGGAAACCATGACCCGGGCAGTACCATAGGTGACAAACTGGTCATTCATGATCGTCAGTCCCTGCCTGGTCTCGGTCGAATCCGGCAGGTAGGTTGTGATATCATTTTCAACCTTGACCCATCCATTTGCGATAATACAGAAAATAATGGCAAAAATATAAAGCAGGAAAAACAGGTTCCGTTTATCAACGATAAAGGTTGCCACCTTTTCCATGGGAGTTGCCTTATTCTCTCCAGTCTCGTTCATGTGAAATCAATCCTTTCTTGTAGGTTCTGTTTTAAATAATCTTTTTTTAACAAAGAAATTATAGGCTTCTTTTACTGAATAGACAATAAGCAAAAAGGCGCAGATGATAAAAAACTATTAAAAATTTATGTAAGGATTTGTAAGCGTTTGACTTTGGAGAAGCTTCTTATTATAATCAATTTGTGCCATTTAAGATAAATGCACAGAAAGAAGGAATTATCATGACGAAAATTGATATTGTATCCGGATTCCTGGGTGCAGGAAAAACTACATTAATAAAGAAGCTTTTAAAAGAAGCCCTTGCTGATACAAAAACAGTTCTGATCGAGAACGAATTTGGTGAGATCGGAATTGACGGCGGGTTTCTGAAGGAATCCGGTATTGAGATCAAGGAAATGAATTCAGGATGTATCTGTTGTTCCCTCGTAGGTGATTTTGGAACATCCCTGAAGGAGGTGCTGAAGACCTATGCACCGGAGCGTATTCTGATCGAGCCTTCAGGTGTTGGCAAGCTTTCTGATGTTATGAGGGCAGTACAGAATGTCATTGATGAAAAGGATGTTGTACTGAACAGTGCAGTAGCTGTTGTAGATGCCTCCAAGTGCAAGATGTACATCAAAAACTTCGGAGAGTTTTTCATTAACCAGATCGCACATGCAGGAACCATTATCCTGAGCCGTACCGGCAATATTTCAGAAGAGAAGCTGAATACCTGTATTGCTCTGATACGTGAGCATAATGACAAGGCAACGATCGTGACAACTCCCTGGGACGAGCTGGATGGAAAGGATATTCTGGATACCATCGAGGGAGCTAAGGATCTGGAAGCAGAATTATTAAAGGAGATCATGGAGCAGCATGAGCATGATGAGGAGGAAGAGCATCATCACCATCATGACCACGATCATGACCACGAGCATGATCACGAGCATCACCACGACCATGATGAGGATCATGATCACGAGCATCACCACGACCATGATGAGGATCATGATCACGAGCATCACCATGATCACGATCACGAGCATCATCATGAACATGATGAGAACTGTACCTGCGGCTGCCACGATCATGACCATCATCACCATCACCATGCGGATGAAGTATTTACAAGCTTTGGCATGGAAACAGCAGCAACCTATACAAAGGAAGATATTGAAGAGATTCTGAAGGCACTGGATGATGAAGAAACCTATGGCATCGTACTGAGAGCCAAGGGTATGGTTGCAGATAAAGAAGGCGGCTGGATTTACTTTGACTATGTTCCGGAAGAGAGCAATGTCCGTGCAGGCAAGCCTGATGTGACCGGCAAGTTCTGTGTGATCGGCTCCAAGCTGAAGGAAGATGCTTTAAAGAAGCTGTTTGAGAGATAAACCGGAAGAGAGGAAATACTATGAAGCCCGTATATATTATCAATGGATTTCTGGAAAGCGGAAAGACAGAATTTATATGCTATACACTGGGACAGCCTTATTTCCGGATCAAGGGAAGCACCCTTCTGATCGTCTGTGAGGAAGGAGAGAATGAATACAGTCAGGAGCTTCTGTCAAAAACAAAGACGGTTATGGAAGTGATCGAGGATGAGGAGGATTTCAATCCTTCCCATCTTCAGGAGCTGGAAAAGAAATACAAGCCGGAAAGGATCATCATTGAGTACAACGGTATGTGGAACTTCAAGAATATGAAGCTTCCCTGGTACTTTACCGTAGAGCAGCAGATCACGATTATTGATGCATCCACCTTCCCAATGTACTATACCAATATGAAATCCCTGCTTGCAGAAATGCTTCGGAAATCCGAGATGATCATTTTTAACCGTTGTGACGGTATTGAGGATCTAAGCTCCTATAAGAGAAATGTAAAGGCAATCAATCAGCAGGCAGATATCATCTTTGAGGATGCCAATGGGGAAGTCAATCAGATTTTTGAAGATGATCTGCCCTATAAGCTGGATGCACCGATCATTGAGCTGGATAATGAAGGTTACGGTATCTGGTATCTGGATTCCCTTGATAATCTGGATCGTTATATTGGAAAGACCATCCAGTTTGTAGGCATGGTAGTAAGGCCAAAGGATTTTCCAAAAGGATACTTTATCCCGGGAAGAATGGCGATGACCTGCTGTGCAGAGGATATGGCATTTCTTGGCTTTGCCTGCAAATATGACAAGGCAGATACCCTGACAGAAAAGCAGTGGGTCAAGGTAACAGCCAGAGTAGAGAAGGAATATTTCTCCGATTATGAGGGAGAAGGACCGGTGCTGCATGCCATCAGTGTAGAGCAGACAAGGCAGCCTAAGGAGCCGGTGATCAGCTTTACCTGAGAAAATGAGAGGGAGACAAGGATATGTACCATTATACTGCCATACAGTGGTTATTTTTCTTCTATTTTTACTGTTTCTTTGGATGGGTTTTTGAATCAACCTATGTTTCCATCAAAAGCAGGCATTTTGTAAACAGAGGGTTTATGAGAGGCCCTTTCCTTCCTATCTATGGAAGCGGTGCAATCATGATGCTTGTAGTTTCCATGCCATTTCAGGATAATCTTATCCTGACTTATCTGGCTGGCTGCGCGGGAGCAACGCTTCTTGAACTGGTGACAGGCATGACAATGGAGGCACTTTTTAAAGTCAGATACTGGGACTACTCTAACCAGAAGTTTAATTATAAGGGACATATCTGTCTTTCCTCGACCATAGCGTGGGGATTCCTGACGATCTTTATGACGCAGTTCCTGCATAAGGGAGTAGAAAAGCTTGTGTTATCCATTCCCTATAATATACTGACGATCCTGACGGTAGTGCTGTCGGTTTATATTGTGGCTGATTTCACACTTTCCTTCAAGGCTGCTATGGATCTGAGAGATGTCCTGATCGGACTGGATAAGGCAAGAGCCGAGATGGAGAAGATCCAGAAGCGTCTGGATGTGCTGATCGCAGTGGCAAATGATGAGAGAGAAACCAGAAAGCTGGAGAGAGAAGAACGTGCTGATGAGTGGATGGAGAATCTGGAGGAGAGGTTTTCAAAGGTCAGGGAACATCTTACCACAAATCCTGGAGCCTTTATGGACAATGTGAAGGATGAGCTTGCAGAGCTCCGCAGTAAGTATCTGGTTGAGAAGGAGCATCGTCTGCAGTTTGACCGCCTGAAGGATTTCTATCAGAGAAGCCTCATCAAGGGAAATCCGGGTATGTATTCCAGAAAATTTAATGAGGCTCTGGAAGAATTGAAGAAGGCTGTGAATGAAAGAAAGAACAAGTAAGATTTTGGAATAAATAAAACTTTTCAAAAAAATAAAAAAATTTTAAAAAGCTATTGACGAAACCCGCAGAGGATGATATTATACCATTTGTGACGTGAGTCAAGCGGAAGTGTCGGAACTGGCAGACGAGCAAGACTAAGGATCTTGTGAGCATTGCGCTCGTGTGGGTTCAAGTCCCATCTTCCGCATAAGAAAACCTCAGTATTTACTGGGGTTTTTCTTTATGGATATAACTGCGCGTATAATCATTATGTATGATTCGAAGGTGCATCCCTACGGAGGTTAGAGCAAAGATAAAGGGCAAGACCGCAGAATATAAAGAGTTCTGCAATGCCTGTGGAGTACCGGCAGCTACAAGCAGGCTTAGATATGAATGCGGCACATCTGACCTAAGCAATCTGCTACAATGAATATAGCGGAAGATAAAGGAAATATTGAAGTGCATACAGTAGGAAAAATAGACAAAGAAATCTTTAAGTATAGTGGCTCAGTTACATGATAAGGAAATTAACGCAAAATATTATTTTTCTGATTATGGAGATAAGGTGGCAACATGAAGTATAAGCATATTGTTTTTGATATTGACGGTACTCTGATTGATACGGAGTATGCTGTGTTACATTCCTTGCAGGAAACTATAAAGGGATTGTCCGGGAGAGAGATGCCATGCTCTGAACTAAGATTTGCGTTAGGGATTACAGGGACAGACGCTTTGAAAAAACTTGAGATAAAAGACACTTCCTATGCGTTAGAATTATGGGATAAAAATATGCATAACTATACAAATACTATTAAAGTATTTGACGGAATCAGTGAATTATTGAAAAATCTTCTAAGTCTGGATTATGAAATGGGGATTGTCACATCAAAGACAAGGGAAGAATTTATACATGATTTTTGTCCGTTTGGTATCAGTCATTATTTCAAAACGATCATATGTGCAGACGATACACAGGAACATAAACCCAGTGCCGCACCAATTTTGAAATATATGGAATTATCAAAAACAGATCATAGTAAAGTGCTTTATATCGGAGACAGCAAATATGACAGTAAATGTGCGGAAAATGCGGGAATTGATTTCGCTTTGGCAGTATGGGGCAGTCATGATAAGCACATAAAAGCAGATTATTTTTTGGAAAGACCTGCCGACCTGTTATCTGCTATCACTTCAGAGAAATTGTATTGGTAATGAAAGACCGGACGAAAATGAATTCAGTGTTTTCAAGGTATAGCAGACAGGAGAGGAGAAGTCATGGGAAACGAAGCAGGACAATGGATCATGTACGGTGTGGACTGGGATGATCCGGAGTGTATCCACACGGTGGAAGAAGCAGCTATATATATTAATGAAGTCGGATTTCTGCCGCTGTTTAAAAATGAGATTCCGGGCTTTTCCCTTGAGGAGAGAACTGTGCCGGAATACTGGTGGTGCGATGATCCGGAAAGAGATCCATGGATGTGGAGAGCCATTATTGCCAGAAAGCATGATATCGTCTATGGCAAGTTTTTTGATAAAAAGGCAGGCTTTATTTCCAGACAGTGGCTGCCTGTATTTGCCAACTACCGCAGGGATGGTTATGACTTTGATGCTCTTTATGAGGATGGGAAAGCTTCAAATAAGCACAAGAAGATCATGGACAATTTTATGGAAGACAAGGAAGATGCCGAGATCTTTTCCAGCGTCCTGAAGAAGCAGGCAGGCTTTGGAAAGGACGGGGAGAAGGGCTTTGATGGGGTGATCACTTCCCTCATGATGCAGATGTATCTCTGCAACTGTGATTTCAGAAAGCGTGTGAATAAAAAGGGAATGGCATATGGCTGGGACGTGGCGGTATATTCATCTATAGAGCATATTTACGGATATGACCATGTGACATCCTGCTACCGGGAGGATCCACAGGAATCCTGGAACCGGATCGTGAACCATATACATGAGATATATCCCATTGCGACGGATCAGCAGATCAGGAAAGTACTGAGAGGGTAATCTATTTTATTTATATTCTAAATCGCTTAAACCTCACGGTCTAAGCGATTTTTCTTTGGGAAAGTTATTTACAATCCCGTTTTCTTTTTGAGCTGCACTGTAGTGAAATGGTCGTACTTATAAAGAAGGTGTACTATACTAAAATGACATTGGGCAGGTCTTTTAATTCAGGTGTTTTTGAATCAGTAATAATCATAGGTGTTGAAATGTCTGTAATGTGAACCATAGTAACAACACCATATTTGCTGGAATCTAAAAGGAAAAATGATTGTGATGCCTTTTCAATAGCAAGTTTTTTGATTTTGCATTCATTAATATCATGATTAGTAATGCCACTTTTTATGCTAAAACCATTGGAACCAAGAAAAGCTTTGCTGAAATGAAAGGCTTTCAAGTCACTTTCGGCAATGGGACCAATACAGGAATTGGTAGCTTCCTTTATATCTCCGCCAATCATAATACTGGGTATATGATTGTTTACCAAACGGTTAATATGAAGAATTCCATTTGTAATTACTGTAATATTACGATTCGCAAGGAAAGGAATCATTTGATATGTAGTACTGGACGGATCTATGAAAATAACATCACCATCTTCAATAAATTCACATGCTTTCTTTGCAATGTGAATTTTAGCTTCTTTGTTAATAGAAAGTTTGGAAATGATAGTTTGTTCCATATTTTTTCTTTCTATAAGTTTAACACCACCACCGTGCAGTAATGTGAGCTGATTATTTTCTGCAAGTTCCTTTAAGTCCCGCCTGAGTGTGGAAGAGGAGACATTCAATTTAGCTGAAAGATCATCTACATATAGGATGGTATTAGAATTTTTAAGTAAATCAATTATGGTCTGCTGTCTTATGGCTGGGATCATGTGGACGATACACTCCTTACTTTTAAAGTTATTATTGTTCTAATATTATATATTAAAATAAACGGAAAGTAAAGAAGGAATGAAAAAAAGTGAAATAAAATAAAAATAAATAGAAAAAATATGAAAAAATATGTCATAAAAATGAAAATAACTATTGATTTATATGAAATTACATGATAATATTTGAAACGAGGAGAAGAGATCCTTAAAACATAATAAAAACAACTTTAATTGGGAGGAACAAACATGAAGAAAAAATCTCTACTTAAGAATCTTACAGCGGTGATTCTTTCAGCAGCTATGGTTATGAGTATAGCAGGCTGCGGCAATGGAACAGAAACTACAGCATCTTCAGACGGAGGAACGACAGAGACCACTGCAGATAGCACTTCAGAAGCACCCGCAGAGGAAACCGCTGCAAATGATGGAGAGGTGGTAGAACTTGAATTCTGGGGATGGTGGAGTTCCGATGCGAGAAAACCACATATTGAAAAAATGGTTAATGATTTCAACGAATCTCAGGATCGCATACATGTTACTTATGTAGATATTCCGTGGGGGGATATATTTACCAAGAATATTGCGCAGATTGCTGCTGGCAATCCATGCGATGTAATGGCAGGTAATTTTGGAGATGTGTCATACAGGGCATCACAGAGCCAGCTGACTGCTCTTGATGATTACATGGGTGATTTTACGTTAGACAAGTTTTATGATAATTTTGCACAGGGATGTCTTGGGGAAGATGGAAAAACCTATGCAGTTCCGCTAGTAGCTGATACAAGATTTATTTACTATAATAAGGATTTGCTTGCGTCAATCGGTATTTCTGAAGAAGCCGGCAATCTTCCTAAGACATGGGATGAACTGAGAGATGTGGCTTTCCAGCTTGACCAGAAGAAAGAAGATGGAACACTGGATGTTATGGGATTCCATCCTAATCTTGGTAATGGTGGAGTAGATACTTGGATTACAAATGCAAATGGCGGGAAATTATGGTATGACACTGAGAAAGATGAACTGATCATTAATACTGATACCAACAAAAAGGCTTTAGAATATATCATGAGCTATACCGATCACTATACAAGCAGAGTTGTTGATGAATATCAGGCGGCATTCGATTCTGGTATGGCAGATCCTTTCTGCTCTGGCAAGTTAGCGATGATGATCCAGACCAATGCATACAGAGCAGCGATTAAACAGAATGCTCCAGATCTTAATTACGGAATCCTTCAGATGCCGGAAATGACAGAAGGAAACGGACACTATGTAAATGGTGGCGGATTTACGCTGGAAGTTCCTTATGGTGCAAAGCATCCTGCAGAAGCTATGGAGTTTATTAAGTGGATGACAAGTGATGAAATTCAGTCTTATTGGGCATTGAATATGGGTGAAGTTCCTACAGTTAAGGAAGTAACCAATGAAGAGCTTACAAATGATTTAGTATATCAGGCATCATTAAATGCGTTAAAGGAAACCTATGTTGGAGAATATCCGAATGAGATTTCTGGATTTAAAGATATTATTACTCCTGAAATGGATTTAGTTTTGGCAGGACAGAAATCTATTGATAATGCACTTGCTGATGCAGACAAAACAGTAAGAGCAACATATGGTCTTGAATAGTACTTATTATTAGGAAGTAGCAAGTTGCGCTAGGGGCTAATACTCCTAGCGCATTTTTTACAGGAAATGCGGAGGTTACCAATGAAGAAAAAAAGGAAAAAAATGGGTGCTATGCAGAAAAGGGAGGCAATGATGGCATATTTGTTCATATCCCCGTGGCTGGTTGGGGTATTGGGCTTGATGATCGGACCAATGATCTTTTCTTTTATCACTAGTTTTTGTGATTATAATATGATTAAAATGTCATTTACTGGATTTAAAAATTATAAAGAGATTTTTACAGTTGACCCTTTGGTAGCCAGATCTTTTAAAAATACATTGTGGTATGCCTGTGTTAATATTCCGCTTGTTACAATCGGAGGCGTGATTGTAGCAACACTGCTGAATCGTGCTGTGTGGGGAATGAGAGTATTCCGGACAGTTTATTATCTGCCATCTATTATGGTGGGAGTAGGAACTTATTTTCTGTGGATGCTCATTTTGGATCCCAGTACAGGATTGATCAATTCGATTTTAAGTGTCTTTGGGATCCAGGGACCGGCCTGGTTATCGGATCCTAATTGGACCAAGCCTTCCATTATTATCATGAATGTCTGGGGACTTGGCGGGCAGATGCTTCTTTATCTTGCCAGATTGCAGAGCATTCCGCAAACATATTATGAAGCAGCGAGGATTGACGGAGCAGGACAGCTGACAAGGTTCTTCAAATTAACCGTTCCTATGCTTTCCCCTATTATTTTTTATAATCTGACAATTGGAATTATCGGTGCATTCCAGGTATTTCAGGAAGGTTATATTTTCTCGGGTGATGGAACAGGAAATCCGGCGGGATCGCTTTTGTTCTATAATTTACATGTATGGAATAACGCATTTAAGAAGTACCGTACTGGATATGCAAATGCAATGTGCTGGTGTTTATTTGCTTTTATTATGGTATTAACATTGATTAATCGTAAGCTGTCCAAGAAGTGGGTTTATGAGGAGGAGTAGAATGAGAAAAGAAAAAATGCACGTACATAAATACAAAAAAGACAGAATATTTGATTTTGTTTTGTTTATTCTGCTTATCCTGGGTTCTTTTATTGTTTTGTTTCCTATACTTTGGATGATCATGACAGCGTTGAAAACAACGCAGGAAGTTGCAAAATTCCCGGCAGTTTTATTCCCAGAAAAATTCCACTGGGAAAACTTTGCTATTGCATGGAGTAAGGCTCCTTTTACAAGATATACATTAAACAGTTTATTCCTGGTAGCTATTAATGTAGTTGGTGCAGTCCTGTCTAATTCCATTATTGCATATGCTTTTGCAAAAATGAAATTTCCGGGAAGAGAACTGTTTTTTAATATCATACTGGCCACAATGATGATCCCCGGGTTCGTTTTGTTGATCCCACAATATGTTATTTTTTCCAAACTGCATTGGGTTGGAAGCTATCTGCCGTTAACGGTACCGGCTTATCTTGGAAATGCATTTCATATTTTTATGATGAGACAGTTTTATAGAACCATTCCCACCGAATTATCAGAGGCGGCGAAAATTGACGGGGCAGGTCATTTTTACATATACAGCAAGGTAATGCTACCGCTGATCAAGCCGATCCTAGCTACGATCGCACTGGTTACCTTCAAGGGAACATGGAGCGATTTTCAGGGACCTTTGCTTTATTTAAGTGACAAGGCAAAGTATACACTGCAGCTTGGGTTGAATGTCTTTAAAGGTCAGGGATTTACAGACTGGAATTATCTGATGGCAGTTTCGTTCCTGTCAATGATCCCGATTCTGATCCTGTTCTTCTGCTTCCAGGATTATTTCATCCAGGGCATGAATGTGTCAGGCGCAGATAAATAATCGATATCACAGGAAAGATGGAGATCTGTATGAAAAAAATAGCAGTAATACACACGACAAGTGCAACAATTAACAGCATTGACAGCCTGATAAAAGAAAAAATGAATGATACAGAAATCATCAATTTTCTGGACGATTCTATCCTGAAGGATATGGCTGCTGGAGAACATTATCAATTAGTTGAAAAAAAATGGTTTACTTATGCGGAGTTTGCTGAAGAATCCGGGGCAGATGCAGTGTTGAGTGCATGCTCAACAGTAGGAGAGATTGCCGAAGCAGCAAATGAAAAGCTGAAAATACCGGTATACAGGATAGATGAAGCAATGGCGGTAAAGGCAGTAGAGTCCGGAAACAAAATTGCTGTTTTTGCCACATTACCTTCTACCTTGATGCCAACAAAACGTCTTGTTGAAAGAAAGGCAAGGGAAGACAGGAAAGCCTGTACGGTTACCGAGAATCTTGTTGAAGGTGCTTATCAAAGGCTGATGTCCGGCGACAAAGAGGGGCATGACAAGGCAATTGCAGATGCTGTTTTAAAGGTAATTGATTTGGTTGATGTTGTGGTTTTGGCTCAGGCATCCATGGCATCTGCTTTATCAGCAATGAATAAGGAACAGATGTCTAAAGTTTTAACAAGTCCGGAATCCGGTATTGAGCTGTTGAAGAAAAGAATGAATTGATATGAAGGAATCACAAAGGAAAGCAGATGAAAAACATAATCGGAATTGATATTGGTACAACCCATATAAAAAGCGGTTTGTTTGCAGCGGATGGTACGGTGAAAAATCTTGTGAAAGATTTCACGGAGTTATCTGAAGATGAACAGGGATCTTTTTACCGGCCGGAATATCTGGAACAGGTTATTCGAAAACAGATCTTAAATATCAGGGAGAATCAGATAGAGATCGATGGAATAGCAGTCACCGGTATGGCAGAAGCGGGGCTCGTCTTAAATATAAAAACCGGACAGGTCAGTCAGATCATTCCATGGTTTGATCAAAGAACGAAGGGGATAGTTCTTGAGATGGATGAACCAGAAGAATATGACCGGTATAAAAAGACAGGGCTGCGTAACAGCTTTAAGTATGGGGTATACAAGTATTTGTGGCTTCTTAACAGCCTTCAATGGAAGAAGGAGGATACGAAATGGCTTTCCGTGTGTGATTATGTTGTCTATCTTCTGACAGGAAAAATCGTAACCGATCCTTCCTTTGCAGCAAGAACCTATTTATATAACATAACAGAGGGAGACTGGGATACCGGGCTCCTGAAAGAACATGATCTGCAGAGAAGCAATCTTCCCGTTGTGATACCCTCGGGCAGTATTGCGGGAAATTATAAGGGAACGGATATTCCGGTTGCCTTATGTGGACATGACCATATTTGCGCTGCTTACGGAATGCAATTGACGGATTCCGGATTATGCAACAGCTGTGGAACGGCGGAAACTTTTGTAGGACTTAAGGACTGTTTTGAAGGTAACCGAACGGAATTTGACCGTGGAATCGTTTATGGACCTTATGTTGATGGAAAACACTTTTTTGCGCTTACCAATATATCGTCTTCGGGACAGTCAGTGGAATGGATTAGAAAGCAACTGACAGGTCAGGAAATCAGTTACCAAGAGATAGATGAGATCTTAAAGCAGGCGAACCCTGATCCGACAGATATTTTATATTTTCCTTATCTGTCCGGAGTTGGAACCCCATATTTTGAGCCGGAGGCACGCGCTGCCTTCCTTGGTCTGAATCCATCCCATCAGTGGAGAGACCTGCTTGTGGCAGTGATAGATGGTATCAGCTACCAAGCCAAATGGGTTATCGGACTTGGATATGGCAAAACCATTGATCACATCCTCTGTGTTGGCGGTGCAACGAACAGTTCCGGATGGATGCAGCGGAAGACCAATGTACTCGGCTTTCCTGTTTGGGTACCGGAAATAGAAGAAGGAACATTGTATGGAGCAGTGAAATTAATGTCAGACCTGGATAGAGAATCCATTTCCTTCAGGGAAAACAGCATAAAGCAGATTTATCTTCCAGATGCCAAGGTAATAGAAAGGTTTGATGAAATTTATAACAATCAGTTTTTACATATGGCACAGATCCTGTGCAGCAGAAAATGATCTAAGGAAGGGAAAGGGACTATGAGTAAAGTTGAAAATTTAACAAATGTTTTGAAAAAAGCACAAAAGGGAGGATATGCTGTGGGGTCTTTTTCACCCCGTTATACCAAGCTGATCAAACCGATTATAACAGCAGCTATGAAAACAAATTCTCCGGTGATTGTGCAGTTATCAGAAAAAGAGATTATCCGACATGAAGTGGATATTAAGCTGTTTGCAGAGGAATTTTACCGGCAGGTAGAGGAATTAAATCCGCAGATCCCTATGGTACTGCATCTGGATCATACCAAGACAGTAGATGTGATTAAAAAGGCAATTGAGGTTGGATTTACTTCTGTTATGATTGACGCTTCGGAACACAGCTTTGAGGATAATATAAAAATTACCAGGGAGATTGTGGAATATGCAAGACCGTTCCATGTGACGGTAGAAGCGGAGCTTGGAAAAATTGGGACAACAGACTTTGTTGAGACAGATCATGATGAAGAGTTATATACAAATCCGGAAGAAAGCAAAGAGTTTGTAGATAGAACGGGTGTAGACTGTCTGGCTGTTTCTGTGGGAACGGCACATGGTATTTACACGGTAAGGCAGCCCAAAATTGATTATGAAAGATTGATGGAAATCAACAGGTTAACATCAGTACCACTGGTATTGCATGGTGGATCGGGAGTTCCGAGTGAAATGGTTGTTAAGGCTGTCCAGCTTCCGACAGGTGGTGTCAGCAAGGTAAATATTGCTACGGATGTGGAGCTGGCGATGCTTAAGGTTGTTGGCAGGGAAGGCCATATGAAGGAGGCAGAGCTGAATGCGTATCCACCGGACGTGATCGAGAAAGCAAGAGCTGCGGTGGAGGCTCTGGTTATGGACAAAATCAAACATTATCTGTTAAGTGAGAATCAAGCATAATTATCATGGTTTTCACAAAAGAAGGGAACGTCTATGAAGAAAATTGAGGATAAAAAATTATATATGATCGGTAATGCTCATCTTGATCCTGTCTGGCTCTGGAACTGGCAGGAAGGTTTCCAGGAAGTAAAAGCCACCTTTCGCTCTGCACTGGACCGCATGAAGGAAAATGACGATTTTGTTTTTTCCTGTTCCAGTTCTGCGTTTTATGAATGGGTTGAAAAGAACAATCCGGAAATGTTTGAGGAAATCAAAGACCAGATCACAAAGGGACAGTGGGAGCTTGTCGGAGGCTGGTACATTCAGCCGGACTGTAATGTTCCCTGTGGAGAATCCTTTGTGAGGCAGGGGCTTTATGCACAGAGATATTTCCTTGAAAAGTTCGGCAAAATGGCAAAAACAGGATATAACGTGGACAGCTTCGGACATAACGGAATGCTTCCCCAGATCCTGCAGAAATCCGGCATGGAGAATTATATATTTATGAGGCCGATGCCTCTTGAAAAGGGGCTGCCATCAAGGATTTTTTGGTGGAAATCATTGGATGGATCAAAGGTTTTAGCATATCGGATTCCATATGAATATTGTTCTTCATCCAAGGAGCTGGATATGGCAGCCAACCGTCTTTTATGTGAGCTGGAGGATGGTGAAGATGAAATGATGATGTTTTACGGAGTAGGGAACCATGGAGGCGGCCCGACCAAAGAAAACATCAAATCCATTCGTGAGCTGGATGCTAAAGAAGGGATGCCGCAAATGAAAATGAGCACTACCAGCGACTTTTTTGCGGCAATGAGAAATTCCAAAAGGGATTTCCCGGTGGTTGAAGGTGATCTACAGCATCATGCAAGTGGATGCTATAGTGTTATGTCAAAAATAAAGAGGGATAACCGTAAGGCAGAAAATCTGCTGCTGGAAGCGGAAAAGTGGAGCTGCATATCCAAGATCATGGAACAGCAGCCATATCCTGATGAATTCACAAGAGCGTGGAAGGATGTGCTTTTCAATCAGTTTCATGATATCCTGGCTGGTACCTGTATAGAAAGCGCCTATGAAGATGCTTCCTTTTTGCATGGGGAAGCCTGTGCAATCGGACAGAGGAATCTGAACTACGCACTACAGGCAATTTCCTGGGATATCAACATAGACCTTGACGTAACCATGAAACCGATTGTTGTGTTCAATCATCACAGCTTCAGCGGGAAAATGGCGGTTGAGCTTGAGATCCGGGGGCTGTCTGATGATCATTTTATCCTGAAGGATGAAAAAGATAAAGTGATTGAGGCTCAGAGGGTTGAATCGGAAGCTACCGTGAATGGACAGTCCAGAATCTTATTTGTTGCTGATATGCCCAGTATGGGATACCGTACCTTTAAATTATATACAAAACAGGAAAAAGCACCCCAATTTAAAGCGGTAAGCATTGACCATACATCCATTGAAAATAAAAGGTACCGTCTGGAATTTAATCCGGAAACAGGATACCTTAAGAGCTTTTATGATAAGCAGGAAGACCTTGAAATCTTAAGACGTGAGGGAGCAAGGCTTTGCGTGATGGCAGATACCGGGGATACATGGAGCCATAATATTTTTAAGTTCGATAAGGAACTGGGGGTTATGGGGCTGGTTTCCATGAAAATAATAGAAAGCGGACCGGTCCGTTCCTCCATGAGGGTAAAGTACCGTTACCAGGATTCTTATATCATAGAGGATTTCAGGGTTTATAAGGAACTTGATTTTGTTGAGGTAAAGATGAGGATTGACTGGAGGGAACCCAGGACAATTGTCAAACTGAAATTCCCAGTTAATTTTAATTTCCGGAAGCCTACCTATGAAATTCCTTACGGATATATTGAAAAGAGTGCAAACGGAGAAGAGGAGCCTGGACAGACATGGATTGACTTTACAGGAGAACATTTTACCGCAGGTAAGATGTATGGACTGGCAATTGCCAATACATCCAAATATAGCTATAGCTTTGATATTGATGAAATGGCGGTAACATTGCTGAAAAATTCGGTATATGCACATCATGATCCAAAAAAATTAGAGGAAGACGGCGAATATCATTATGTGGATCAGGGAATCCAGGAACTTACCTATACTCTGGTGCCGCACAGAAATAACTGGAAGGATTCGGATATTGTGCAGATAGCGGCAGTATTAAATCAGAAACCGGTTACTATCATTGAAACCTTCCATAAGGGAAACCTTCCAATGAAGCAGTCCTTCCTTGAGGTGGATGCAAGGGAAATTATGATCTCGGCAATGAAGGAAGCTGAGGATGGGGATGGCCTCATAATCAGAGCATATGAGACTATGCGCCATGACACGAAGTGCACGATAAAGCTGCCCTTTTTAGGGAGAATAATTAAGACGCAGTTTTCGCCCTGCGAAATTAAGACCTTTAAAATACCCTATGATGGATCAGCAGAGGTGACAGAAGTAAATATGCTGGAAATGTGAGCAGGAACGGAGAAAAATTATGGTTTTTACAGCAGTAATAGCAGATGATATCACAGGTGCAAACGATATTGGGGATATGTATGCGAAGGAAGGGCTGGATACTGCAGTATATAGCTATAGTATGCTGAATGAAAGCGAGAGTATGGAGAATACAGTAAGTATCATCGACACAAATTCAAGATTTCTGACAGCGGATGAGGCGTATCATAAAGTATATGATGCCCTGAAGTATTTTAGGGGCAAGGGGGTAAAGCAGTATTTTAATAAACAGTGTTCTGTTTTCCGAGGTAATATCGGCGCCGAATTTGACGCCATGCTGGACTGTCTTGGAGAAGAAAATGGACTGGTGGTGCTTGGTTTTCCTGATAATGGAAGGACAACGATTCATGGAATCCACTATGTGTATGGGGTAGAACTCGCTGCATCACAGTTCTCAAAGGATCCGGTTCATCCGATGACTGAGTCGGATCTGGTTTCCATTCTGCAAAAGCAGACCCAAAGGACAGTCGGGCTGGTTTCTTATGAAGCATATGAGAAGCCACAGGAAGTATTTAAGGCATATGTCCAGGAAAAGAAGAAACAGTGTAACTATCTTATTTTTGATGTACGGGATAATCATGATCTTGCATATCTGGCACAGGCCTTCCGGGACGAAAGGATACTTTGCGGAAGCTCGGCAATTGGCAGATATCTGGGAAAACTGTATGCAGAACGGGAAAACAGGATCCTGTCTATTGCTGGAAGCCTGACAAAGCAGACAAAAGCACAGATCAGATATATGAAAGAGCATGGTTATCCGGTAATTGAACTGAATACATACAGACTGTTTCAGCAGGATGAAAGAAAGAATGAACTGGAGCGGATCCTGAAGGAGTATGCAGCCTGCCATGAGGAAAACAGACTGGTTCTGATCTGCTCCATGCATGAGGAGGAACAGGTAGCGGAAACCAAAAGAATAGCAAATGCGTATGGCATCAGTAATACACAGGTTTCAGGCCTTGTATCTGAAATGCTTGGTGAGATCGCACTTCATATTGCGCAGACCTTTCATATTACCAGATATATCATCTGCGGCGGGGATACCAGTGCGGCTTTCTGCAGCAAGCTGTCCATTAACGGAATGAAGATAGGCAGGGAAATACAGCCGGGTCTTCCCAGCTGTATTTCCCTGAAACCGCCCTATTATCATCTGGTACTTAAATCAGGTTCCTTTGGAAACGAAAGCTTTGTGGAAGAAGCGATGAATTATATCTAGTCGGAGGGATTTAACATGAACTATATTGATGACCTTATCTTACGATATCCATTACTTTCTGTATGCAGGGAACAGATTCAGACAGCGTTTGAGATAATATGCGGAGCCTACCGGCATAACAAAAAGCTGCTGGTGTGCGGAAACGGGGGAAGTGCTTCAGATTCAGAGCATATTGTCGGTGAACTGATGAAAGAGTTTTCTATCAGAAGGCCGCTAGATCTGCAGATGAAGGAAAAGCTGATGGAAGCCGGGGACGAGGACGGGATGCTTGCAGAGAATCTTCAGGGTGCGTTGCCGGCAATCACTCTTACGGGAAACTGTGCGCTGGCAACGGCATATGCTAACGATGCGGTCCCGATCCTCAATTTTGCACAGCAGGTATACGGATATGGGACAGAAAATGATGTTTTACTGGGAATCAGCACCTCAGGTAACTCCCAAAATGTGATTTATGCAATCAAAACAGCGAGAGCAAAGGGAATGCGCATAGTAGGATTAACAGGTAAGTCAGGCGGTTGTATGAAGGAGCTGTGTGATGTGGCTATTTGTGTTCCGGAAACAGAAACCTATCGCATTCAGGAATTGCATCTGCCGGTTTACCATTGTCTGTGTCTGATGATAGAGGAGGAATTTTTTGGATGATAACGGTTGGAGGCATTGACGTAGGAGGAACCAAGTGTGCGGTCAGCATTGGAGAGGTAGATGACCAGAATATTAGGATCCTGGTTAAAGAAAAAATCAAAACGCCCAGGGAGCCGCAGGAAGCTGTTCTGGAATTGGTCAGAATACTAAAGAAATTAGTGCGTGATACAGGAGTAACATTACATGCGGTTGGAATCAGCTGTGGCAGTCCGCTGGATTCTGTGAATGGGATTATTAAGGAGCCACCTAATCTCCCGGGGTGGATTGATGTCGACATTGTCACCCCCTTTAAGGAAGCATTTCATATACCTGCAGCTGTCCAGAATGATGCCAACGCGTGTGCTCTGGCAGAATGGATGTGGGGGGCAGGACAGGGATATGACAATATGATTTTTCTGACCTTTGGCACTGGATTAGGAGCAGGGTTGATCCTTGGCGGGAAACTGTACGCAGGAACCAGTGATATGGCGGGGGAGGTCGGTCATATCCGATTGGAAGAGAATGGACCGATTGGATATAACAAGGCAGGATCTTTTGAAGGCTTTTGCAGTGGCGGTGGAATTGCCAATTTGGGAAAAAGCATGATGGAGTCATATCGAAAAGCAGGCAGAAGCAGTATAATGTTTGAATTGGAAAAGGAGAACCGTGGGATTACGGCAGAAGATATTGGAAAGGCTGCCCGGATGGGTGATGAGCTGGCTTTGTCCATATTCCGGGTAGTTGGAACAAAACTGGGGAAAGGGCTTGCTGTCCTTATAGATATACTGAATCCCGAGGTGATCGTCATAGGAAGTATCTTTGTAAGACAGGAACAACTATTGAGGGAACCTATGGAGAAGAAAATCAGAGAAGAGGCTCTGCCGATGAATGCTTCAGACTGCAGGGTAGTATCTGCAAAGCTGGGTGAGAATCTAGGAGATTATGCAGCTCTTTCAGTAGCAATGAACTGTCTCAGGCGGACAGATGCTTAAATAGTAAAGGAGAAGGTTGAACATGAAAGTTAGGGATCCATATTTCAGGCTGGAAAGAATCAGAAAATATGTGGATGAGGATATATTTCCAACCAGGATCAGGGAATCGGTTCCCATGACCTGCTGGAAGTATACAGAAAGCTCCATGGAGGAAAAACTACAGGATGCCTATCAGGTTGATTACGATGACTCTGACTGGCAGCAGTTTGAAATTCCACAGAAATGGGGAGGCTATGACAGGGTAGCATGGTTTCGTACCAATGTCTCAATTCCTGCATCCTTCAGGGGAAAACAGGTTGCTGTACGTGGAATTATAGGACCGCGTGACGGAGGGGATTCTACTGCGGAAACATTACTGTATGTGGATGGACATCCTGTCCAGGCAATCGATATCTGGCATGAGGAGGCATTTCTGGCACCGGAAATAACAGAAAAGAAAGAAACGCTCCACATTGCGTTAAAGGCATGGAGCGGTGTTCTGGGTGTTCCAACTTTCCGTACCTTCAAGGAAGCAGCGCTGGTAGTCATTGATCCCTATACGGATAAGTTCTATTTTATGATCGATACGCTTTTAAAGTGCTGTGAACAGATAGAAGAAAAGGATCTCCGGAGAATCCGTCTGACAGAGCTTCTGGTACAGACTTTTGAAAAGGTGGACTTCCTGAATTATAAAAAGGATGCCTATTATGATTCCATAAAAAAAGCATACCAGTTTATCCGGGAGGAACTGGATAAGCTGGAGCAGGTACAGGAGATTAAACCAACGGTAACGGGAATTGGTCATTCCCATATTGATATGGGCTGGCTTTGGCGTTATTCTGCAACCCGCGAAAAGGCCTCCAGAACTTTTTCTACCGTGCTGAATTTGATGAGACAGTTTCCGGAATACCGTTATCTTCATACTTCCCCACAGCTATATCAGTTTGTAAAGTCGGATTATCCGGAGATTTATGAGCAGATCAAGGAAAAAGTAAAGGAAGGGAAGTGGGAAGTTACCGGAGGCATGTGGGTAGAATCCGATACAAATCTTCCAAGTGGAGAGTCTTTGATCAGACAGTTTATTTATGGAAAACGCTTTATGAGGGAAGAATTTGGGGTGGATTCCAAACTGGTCTGGCTGCCGGATGTGTTTGGATACAGCGGGGCGCTGCCGCAGATTATGAAAAAATCGGATATGGATTATTTCATGACGACCAAGATCAGCTGGAATCAGTATAATCACTTTCCGTATGATACCTTTTTATGGAAAGGAATTGATGGAAGTGAAATATTTACCCATTTCATTACGACACCAGAGGACGGCTCCTGGTTTTATACCTATAATGGCAGAATGGAGCCTGAGGAGATCACAGGTATTTGGGAAAACTATAAGGATAAAGACAAAAATGAAGAGCTTCTGATCGCTTTTGGCTGGGGAGATGGCGGCGGCGGGCCAACCAAGGATATGCTGGAAAGAGCAAGGGTTATGAAAAATGTTCCGGGTATTCCAAGAGTGCAGACAGATACCAGTGAAAATTATTTTAAGCGGATTTATGAAACCATAGATCATAAAAAGCTGGGAACCTGGGAAGGCGAATTATATTTTGAAATGCACCGTGGTACCTATACCTCACAGGCCAGGACAAAACGAAATAACCGCAGGGCAGAAATTATGATGCACAATATCGAGTTTCTGTATTCTTATCTGGATATGCTGCAGGGAGTGGATAGTTTTCCGAAGGAACAGCTTCGGACAATGTGGGAACAGATTCTGTTAAACCAGTTTCATGATGTACTTCCCGGATCTTCCATCCGTCAGGTATATGAAGACACAGACAGAATTTATGCTTCTTTATTTGAAGAGGGAAAGGAATTACTCGATAAAGCGGGAATGCAGCTAGCTGCATATTGCGGATGCGGGCAGAATGATCTGCTTGTTATCAATACGACCGGATTTGAAAGAAATGATGTTGTTTTTGTCCCATACAGTGAAAAGATCCATGAGAAAAATGGATTTGAAGAAAATGGGGAGGCGGTTGTTTCACAGAATTTATCCGATGGGATACTTGTTTATGTGGAAAAGATACCGGCATATGGGTTCAAAACATTAGCCATAACCGACTTGGTAAAATGTGGTGACGGGATCAGTGTAACGGAAACCAGTATGGAAAACACCTTTTATCAGATCCGTTTTAACGAAGAAGGACAGATTTCTTATTTATACGATAAAAAAGCAGGCCGTGTTGTTACGGTGGATGCGCCCATGAACCGGTTCGGAGTATTTGAGGATAAGCCGCAGAGGTTCGATGCCTGGGATATTGATGTTTATTATAAGGATAAACCGTTAGAACAGCCGAAGCTGGTCAGACGTGAGGTTATTACCTGTGGAGCGATAACCGGAAGCATCCGTATGACTTATGAATTTCATGATTCTGTTATTGTGCAGGATATTACCATTTTTGCACAAAGGGAAGGAATCGAATTTAAGACCAGTGTGGACTGGAAAGAAAAACAGGTATTACTCCGGACGTATTTCCCGATTAATGTGCATTCCGGAACTGCCACCTATGAAATTCAGTGTGGTAATATTGAACGGCCAACACATGCGAATACAGAATGGGATTTTGCGAAATTTGAAGTATGTGCACACAGATGGGTTGATTTATCACAGGGCAATTATGGTGTATCCCTTTTGAATGATTGCAAATACGGACATGATATTCATGGGAATGTGATAGGGTTAAGCCTGATTAAATCTGCCATCCGTCCGGACGAAACCGCAGACCGGGGAAAACATGAATTTACTTATATGCTGTACCCTCATACCGGTGATGTCAGGAACTGTAAGGTGCAGCAGCTGGCAACAGGGCTGAATATGCCTTTATTGCCTGTAAGCGGCTGTGGAATAACAGAAATGCCAAAAATGGAGCATGGATTATTTACAGTTGAATGTGACCATATCTATATGGATACAGTAAAGAAAGCCGAGGAAGGGAATGCTTATATTGTACGGCTGTATGAATTCAAAAATATAGATGAACAGGGAATAGTGCTTCGGTGTGCGTTTCCGGTAAAAAGAGTTGTGGAAACCAATCTGGTGGAGAGGGAACTGGGAGAGGTTTCAGCAGACAGACAGAGCTTCCGATTTGACATTACAGGATTTGAAATTAAAACATTTAAATTGTATCTATAAAAGGGTAGGTATATGAAGAAAATCGCACTGGATCAGGAATGGCAGGTAAAAGGGTACTGGCCCTATGTACCTATTCAGAAAAAAAGCATGGAGCTTGGACAGGAATTGAAGGGCATTACAGATTTTATGCCCGCAGTTGTTCCGGGAGGTGTTCATTTTGACCTCTGGAAAAACGGAGTGATTGAGAACCCTTATTACGGTATGGACAGTTTAAAGTGCGAATGGGTGGAACACCGTTGGTGGATGTACCGCACGAACTTTGAAAAACCGGAAATAACCGGCGAACAGAAGATCCGTCTGGTGCTGGAAGGGCTGGATTATGAGGTAATGATTTTCCTGAATGACACCCTGCTTGGGGAACATAAGGGAATGTATACGACATTTTCATGTGACATCACAGATCTTATACAGGAAAATAATGATCTTTTCCTCGTATTTAAAGGAATCCCGGACGAAATGGGACAGATAGGATACACCTCAAAAACCTTCACGCAAAAGAGCAGATTTAATTACAAATGGGATTTTGGTACCCGACTGGTAAATATCGGAATCTGGGAGAAGCCCTATTTGCTGATTGAGGAAGCGGTTCGGCTTACAGATATTTATATTTACACAGATGTGTCAGAAAAACTGGGAATCATTCATGTGGATGGTACATTGGACAGGGAAGCTGAGGTTTCCATCCGGATTTCTGATCCGGATGGAGAACCTTTACAAGAGGATTTCGTTCATGCAGAAGGAAAGGACCATACCTTTCATACAAAGCTGACAATAGAGAATGCAAAGCTGTGGTATCCGAACGGTTATGGGGAGCATCCGCTTTATACAGTCTGCATAGAAACAAGGGAAAAAAAGCTTCTTTATGCAGGAAAAACCGGAATCCGCAGACTGGAGCTCCTTGGAAATGAGCATGCGCCGGAGGATGCGCTTCCTTATACATTTGCAGTGAATGGCAGAAAGGTATATGTGAAGGGGGTCAATATGGTTCCTCTTGACCATCTTTATGGAAATGTAACAAGAAGCCAGTACCGCTATCTGATCGAAGCGGCTGTAAATGCCAATGTCAATTTTATCAGAATATGGGGTGGCGGTCTCATTGAAAAGGAAGATTTCTATGAGCTATGTGATGAGGCCGGCATTATGGTGTGGCAGGAATTCATTCAGTCCAGCTCGGGAATTGATAATAAACCATGTGAAGATCCGAATTATTTGGAATTATTGAGGGAAAATGCAACGGCAGCCCTACGTAAGAAAAGAAATCATGTATGTCTGAGCGCATGGAGCGGAGGCAATGAACTGCAGGAAGATGGGAATATCCCCTGTACTTATGAAAATAAGAATATTTCCATGCTGAAGCAGCTGGTGGAAACCTATGACAGAGCAAGAATATTCTATCCGACCTCAGCATCAGGACCATGTGAATTTGTCTCTGATCAGAAAGGGATCAGCCAGGACGTTCACGGTGGATGGCAATACGATGGAAATCCGGCACACTATATGAAATACCAGAATGCCGATTACCTGTTTCACAGTGAGTTCGGAGCAGATGCAGCGATATCTTATAAGTCCATGAAAAAGTTCCTGGATAAAAAGGATCACTATCCGACACCAATGTCAGGAAATAAAACATGGAGCCATCATGGTGCCTGGTGGGGAACCTATTTCCGTGATGTGGAAATATTCGGTGATTTTACCGATATTGAAGAGTTTATCAAGTGCAGCCAGTATATGCAGGTTGAAGCATTGCGTTTTGTGGTAGAGGCAGACCGTAGAAGAGCCTTTCAGTCCAGCGGCTGTATTGTCTGGCAGCTGAACGAGCCATGGCCCAATGCATCCTGTACGAATCTGATCGACTATTACGGAGAAACAAAGGCGGCATATTACTGGTTGAAGAGAGCTTATGAGCCGCTTCATATTTCTGTGGTTTATGATAACCTGGCAGTTGAGGCAGGTTCGGAAAGAAAATTACCGGTTTATATACATAATTCCGGGGACGATGTAAATGTCCATGTAACGGTAAAGGTCCGCAGGCTGAATGGCGACTGTGTATATACGGAAAAACTTGAAGGGACGGCAAAGGCAGGGCAGGCATCCTATATCGGTGAGATCGGTGGAACATGGGAAGAACAGGAGACATACTATGTCAGGCTTTCTGTAGATGAAAACCCGGATATTTATAATGTATATATTTTTGGCAATAAAAGAAATGCAAATGTATTACAGGGAATCCGTCATCTGGATCATAAAGTCAGGGCAGAAGTGATGGACACCACTGAGGATGAAAGCGGAGTAATACAGAAAACGGTAAAGCTTGTGAATAATGGAAGCGAGGCGGCTATCCATGCTGGGATTGAACTGGACCGGGACGACTACTGTATGCTCGCAGATGACAATTATCTTTGCCTTTTGCCGGGAGAAGAAAAGGTGGTTCAAATCAGGGCAATCCCGAGACAGAGCGGTTCATTTTTAAGCGAATATAACTATGACCCGGATAGAAGCCATGATTTTATTCTGCATATAACATGTCTGTAAGAGAGGGTAAAACGTGAAAATAACACAGGTAACTATGAAACTGAACCTTGAAAAGAGCACACATAATCTGAACTGCATCAATGTAAAAAAGACAGACGACAGGGAAGAGCATCTGTTTGAAGGCAGGGATCCGCAGATGGATGGGAAGGTATCTATTGTCAGGGAGGGCAGAACCACAAAAGTATATACGTCTGTCCGGGTCGCACAGGAGGCTTTCCGGGAAAGCGATTCTTTGGCAACAGGGAATCCTGTCATAATCGGATTGGAATGGGATGAACAGCCTGAGTCTTTTAATGCCCAGTATCAGCACCGTGACTGGTGGAGCAGGCCGAAGATGGGAAAATGCTTTTCCGGTATTCCGGAAAGAACACAGTCCCTGTGTGTAAAAACAGGAAAGGGCTGTTTGGCTTTTGTCCCGATGACCGGAGAACTGATGAAGAGCTATGTGCAGGGAGGAAAAGATAATGAACTGCAGATTGTCCTGACAGCCTATACAGCGGGGATTGCAGAGATTTCACAGTGTTGTCTGATATTTACGGAAGCGGACAGCATTTATCAGGCAATGGAAGAAGCGTGGAAAACGGCCGGTAAAGAAAGGAATTTTCCACTGGTGCAGGACAGAAGCTACCCGGAGATTCTGGAATATCTGGGCTGGTGCAGCTGGGATGCTTTTTATACGGATATTTCCGAAGAAAAGGTGAGACAGAAAGTAAGGGAGATACAGGATAAGGAGATTCCGGTACGCTGGATTTTGCTGGATGACGGATGGCTTAGTGTCAGAAATGACTGTCTGTACTCCATGAAACCGGAGGCACTGAAATTCCCAAAAGGATTTTCTGTGATGTGCAGGGAAATCAAAGAGAACAGCAGTATTGACTGGATCGGGGTATGGCATGCCTTTGCGGGATACTGGGGAGGAATTGAAAGGGACAGTGAGCTTCATGTTCAGATGAAAGACTTCCTATATGAAACCAAAAATCGAAAACTGATTCCCCATTTTGATCCAGATAAGGGTATTTTGTTCTGGAAGAAATGGTATGAATTATTAGAGAAGGAGGGAATTGATTTTGTAAAGGTAGACGGGCAGAGCGCTATCAAAAATTATTATCGAAATAATGAGCCGGTTGCACGGGCTGCGCAGGGAGCACATAAGGGATTTGAAACAGCTGCAGTACAATATATGGGTGGCAATGTGATTAACTGCATGGGTATGGCAGCTGAAAATATGATGAACAGAACCATGACGGGGGTATCACGTAACAGTGATGATTTTGTCCCGGATGCGGAGGAAGGGTTTAAAGAGCATTTGCTGCAGAATGCTTATAATGCGCTGTATCACAGCCAGGTCTATCATTGTGACTGGGATATGTTCTGGACGAAACATAAAGATGCAAGGAAGCATGCCCTGCTCCGTGCCATCAGTGGAGGCCCGGTATATGTAAGTGACAAGATCGGGGAAACCAATGTACAGGAGCTGCTTCCTCTGTGCTACCAGGATGGAAGACTGCTGCGTATGGATCGCTGTGCACTCCCTACAGAGGATTCGGTTTTTCGTGATCCGGAAAACCCGTTTAATATTGCACTGACAAATACCGTGAATGGAACAGGGGCACTGGCAGTTTTCCATTTGGGGGACACCGAAAAGAAGGTAACAACAACAGTGAGTCCAAAACAGATTAAGGGTCTGTCAGGAGATGAGTTTCTTGTATATGATGGTGTAGAAAAGGAAGTGTTCAGAATACATAGGGAAGAAGGCTTTGAAGTAAGCATTGCACCGGATGGATATGCGTATTACCTGTTTCTTCCTGAAAGAAGTAATATTACACCCATTGGACTGATCAACAAATATATGAGTGCCCATGCTGTTATGGACTTGTGCGAAAAGGAGAATGCAACATCCATAACACTCAGGGAGGGAGGAAGCTTTGGATTTGCATCGGAAAAAGAGATAAAAGATATTATTGTGAACGGTGAATCCATGGTTCCAAAGATCATGAAACAAAAAGAGAATTCCCCATTAACCTTATATACGATTGAGATGGAAGCCGGATTATCACCGGTAGAGGTAAGGATCAGCACCTGTTAGGAGAGAAAGCATATGTACGAAGCAGAAAAAAAAGAATTAGTTGAAATTTGTAAATTACTATATGACAGGAACCTGGTAGTTGCCAGTGACGGAAACATCAGTGTAAGGATTGACGATAGGCATCTGTTGATTACACCGTCTGGAAAAAACAAGGGATTTCTGCATCCACAGGAAATTATTGTCATTGATATGGATGGAAATGTGATAGAGGGAAAGGGAAAAGCTTCCAGGGAGTACCCTATGCACAGAACGATTTATATGGGAAGAAAGGACGTGAATGCCATAGTGCATACGCATCCAGTATATGCAACAGCCTTTGCAATGACCGGACAGAGTATACCGGATAATTATCTGATTGAGTCCAGGGTGTCACTGGGAAAGGTCGGGCTTGCTGCATATGCTCCGGCAGGTTCCGTACAACTTGCTGAAAATATTAAACCGTTCGTGAAGGATTGTAATGCAGTTTTATTAATGAACCATGGGGCAATTGCATATGGGGAAAACCTGATGTCCGCCTATAATAAAATGGAGGTTCTGGAAACGGTCGCAAAAACAATTATTGTTTCCCGGCAGATTGGTATTCCGGTTCCGATCATGGATTAAGAAACACAATAGAACAGCAATGTGGAGATAGACGTTATGAAAAATAAGATCATGTTAATTACCTATGCGGATAGCTTTGGAAGGAATTTAAAGGAACTTAATGATGTTCTTAATTTGTATTTTCAAAGGGAAATAGGAGCAATCCATATTCTGCCTTTTTTTCCTTCATCAGGAGACCGTGGGTTTGCTCCGCTGACGTACGAGTTTGTGGATGAAAAGTTTGGCACCTGGGATGATATTGATATGCTTGGGACTAAATATGAATTGATGTTTGACTTTATGATCAATCATCTGTCACGGCAGAGTAAGTATTTTAAGGATTTTGTTGCGAAGCATGACCGCTCAGAATATGCGGATATGTTTCTTAGGTTTAAAAATTTCTGGCCTGGAGGGGAACCGACAGAAGAACAGGTCAGGATGCTGAATAAAAGAAAACCCTGTGCACCTTGTGTGGATATTACCTTTGATGATCATAGTACGGAAAAAATCTGGTGTACATTTTCTGATGAGCAGATGGATTTAAATATGGAATCCGAAGTAACATGGAAATTTATAGACAGATCCCTGGAATGTCTGATGGATCATGGGGCAGCTGTTATGCGGCTGGATGCGTTTGCCTTTGCCACAAAGAAACTGGGAACATCCTGTTTCTTTGTGGAACCGGAAATGTGGGAACTGATGGACCGGGTACAGAAAATTCTTGACCGGAAGAAGGTCACAATGCTTCCGGAGATACATGATCATTATACCATTCAGCAGAAAATAGCTGATCATGGATATTATGTATATGATTTTGCACTGCCGGTACTTGTACTTCATACACTGTATTCAGGAAGCACCAGAGCATTGAAGCACTGGATGAAAATCTGCCCAAGAAAGCAATATACTACACTGGATACCCATGACGGGATTGGAACGGTAGATGTAAAAGACCTGCTTACTGATGAGGAGATCGATGCGGTCTGTGAAAAAACAAAGGAGCGTGGTGCTAATTTCAAGATGGATTACTCGGAAAAGGCAAATGAGAAACCGGTTATTTATCAGATTAACTGCACCTACTATTCTGCACTGGAAAATGATGCGCAGTATCTGCTGGCACGGGCAATCCAGTTTTTTTCACCGGGAATCCCCATGGTTTATTATATGGGGCTTGTTGCTGGGGAAAATGATTATGAACTGATGAAGAGGACGGATTTTCCAAGAAACATCAGCAGGCATAATTACACGATGGAAGAAATTGCAGAGGAAGTGAAGAAGCCGGTAGTACAGGAACTGTGCAGACTATGTCGTTTCAGAAATGAATATGATGTGTTTGACGGTACGATGGAAATTGAGGATACAGAGGATTTCTTATTAAAGATACACTGGAAGAAGGATGATAAGGAAGCAATTCTTACTGCGGATGTCAGGGAATCCTGTTTCACTGTTTTGTACAGAGAAAACGGGGAATACCGCACATTATAGAGGAACGGTCATGAAAAAGAAAAAAATTTATATGATTGGTAATTCACACATTGATCCGGTCTGGTTCTGGAACTGGGATGAGGGAATGCAGGAAGCAAAGGCAACCTTCTCTTCCGCATTAGACAGGTTAAGGGAATATCCTGAGGTGAATTATACGGCGACATCCACGGTGTTTCTGGAATGGATTGAAAAAACAAAGCCTGATTTGTTTGAGGAAATAAAGAAGAGGGTGCATGAGGGAAGATTTGAACTGACCGGAGGCTGGTTTGTTGAGCCGGACTGCATTCTACCATGCGGCGAAGCATTTGTCCGACAGGGGCTGTATGCACAGAGATATCTGAAGGAGAAGTTCGGAAAAACAGCCCATGTCGCATCTAATGTAGACAGCTTTGGCCACTGCGATACGTTGCCGAAAATCCTGAAACAGAGCGGACTTACCGAGTATGTATTTATGAGACCGAGGCTCAGTACACCTGTGTTCAGATGGAGAAGTGATGACGGGAGTGAAATCAATTGTATCAGCCTTCCATCAGAATACACGACATGGTTTTATGAATCGACCAAAGAGGCTCTGGATCTGACGATCCGCTCCATGGAGGAACATACCGCTCTTTCAGAAATGGCCTGCTGCTACGGAGTAGGAAATCATGGTGGAGGTCCAACCATTCAGAATATCCGAACCGTTCAGGATCTGCAGAAAAAGGAAGAATATGAAGATTATGAGATCACATTCGGAACCTATGATACGTTTTTTTTGCAGATTCAGAAGGAAAAGGATACACTTCCCATACTTACAGGGCCGCTGGAGCATGTGAATGAAGGCTGCTACAATATGGATTCACGTATAAAGAGAATGAACCGGATGGCTGAAGAAAGGCTGCTTCATACGGATTTCTTCCTTTCAATGAGGGCTGCGATACATGGAAAATGGGCACAGGAGCATAAGGAATTAAAGCATTTATGGAAGACTCTCCTTTTTAATCAGTTCCACGATACTCTCGGGGGGACAACAATAAAAGAAGCAAGAGATGAAGCTGTTTTTCAGCTGTCGAAGGTGTGTGCAGACTGTAAAAATATCCAGGCCCTGATGATGCAGGATATAGTAAACAGCATTGATACACGTGGAGAGGGCTTTCCGGTATTTCTTTTTTCGGCAGATGGTGAAGCATATCATGGGCCGGTAAGCCTTGAACTGGACTGGTTCTGCAAGGATCCGCTGAAACTTCTGAATGACAGGGGAGAGGAAATCACTTATCAGAGAATCCATACACAGGCGAAGACCCGGAATTATAATCTGGGAGGAAGACGGGGAATTGTGTTTCATGCGGATATCCCACCAGCCGGATTCACGGTTTACCGGGCAGTAATTGCCCCTTCGGAAAAATGTTGTAATGATGACTGGTCTCTGGACGAGAGCAATGCTTATCTGCTGGAAAATGATAAGATCAGGATCTCATTTGATAAAAATACCGGTTATATGGAGTCCATTTATGATAAAGAGACAGATTATGAGGCATTGAAAGAGCCTGTGAGATTCAGTGTATGGGATGATCAGAGAGATACCTGGGGCGGTGAAATGGAAGGGCAGATTTTGGCGGAAAAGAGGGATATTATGTTTAAACTTTCTTCCATAGAAAAGGTGGAAAGCGGAAAAGTCCGTCAGTGTATCCGTGCAGTTTATGAAGCAGAAGGTGTCCGTATGGAGCAGAGATTTTATGTCTGCCAGGGAGAAAAGGAACTGCAGATTGAAAATCAGCTGTTTTTTAACCGACCATGGAATATGCTGAAGTGGTGCATTCCTCTTCGTATGGAAAACCCTGTAACACATGCGGAGTCAGCATATGGCATTACGGAAAGACAACAGGAACATATAAAAATGCCGTACAACGAGTTCTATATGCACCGTTATGTGGATGTAGCATCCGCAGACGGACAGGGGATTACGTTAGCAAACAACAGCAGATATTCTTTTGGACTGAATGGAAATCAGCTGGAACTGGTACTGTCAAGAAGCAGTATGTATGCACAGGGCAATAATATTAACTGGTATGAACCACTGGAAACCTATGATTATGCAGACCAGGGAAAGATTGTGTTCAAGCTGGCTGTTTTACCACATGGCAGAAGAAATACCGCTTCGGAATGGAGCACACTTGCAAAACGGCTTGACCAGCCTTATCAGTATCTGGCCGATAACTGTCATAAAGGTGTTCTCTCTGTAACGAATTACAGTATGGGCAGATCCCTTACAGATGGGGTACAGATTATGCTGATGAAAAAATGCGAAGATGATGATGCATTTATCATAAGGATTGAAGAAATACTGGGCATGGAGCATACCTTAGATACAGAGCCTGCGATTATTGAATTCCTTGGGAAAAAATATGAATTTGCCATTGGGCATTATGAACTGAAAACACTTAAGATTACATGGGATGGCAGATTGACAGTGGTTAATCTGCTGGAATGGGAACAGGAGCATGAAGATGGAAAAATATCAGGATGAAAAGCTCAGCTTTGAAGAGAGGGCGAAAGATTTAGTGGAGCATATGACAATAGAAGAGGCGGCCTCTCAGATGCTGTTTAATGCAGCACCTATCCCACGTCTTGGGGTGAAGGCATTTAACTGGTGGAATGAAGCGCTTCATGGAGCTGCCAGATCTGGAATGGCAACAGTTTTTCCGCAGGCGATCGGAATGGCGGCCATGTTTGATGAAGAGATGATAAAAAAGGTTGCAGATGTCATTGCCGTGGAGGGAAGAGCCAAATATAACACTTTTCAGAGATATGGAGATTATGGAATCTATAAAGGTATCACCTTTTGGAGTCCTAATTTAAATGTATTCAGGGATCCGCGATGGGGAAGGGGACAGGAGACCTATGGAGAGGATCCGTATCTGATTGGTAAGCTTGGACGGGCTTTTATCAGAGGTTTGCAGGGAGATGATCCCAGATATATGAAAACTGCTGCATGTGCCAAACATTTTGCGGTACATTCCGGACCTGAAAAGGAAAGACATGAGTTTAACGCAATTGTAAGTAAACAGGATATGGAAGAAACCTATCTCCCTCAGTTTAAAGAAGCGGTAGATGCAGGTGTTGAAGGGGTAATGGGGGCATACAACAGAACAAATGGTGAACCATGCTGCGGCTCCAAAACTTTAATGGTGGATATTTTGCGTAACAAATGGAAGTTTAAGGGATACTTTACTTCAGACTGCTGGGCAATTGCAGATTTTCATTTACATCATATGGTTACGGTTACCCCAACAGAATCTGTTGCACTTGCACTTAAAAACGGGTGTGATCTGAATTGTGGAAATACTTATGCGTATCTCCTGGCTGCCTTAAAAGAGGGACTTATTACAGAGGAAGATATCCGCCGTTCTGCAACCCGTCTGATGACCACAAGAATGAAGCTTGGAATGTTTGATAAAGAGACACCGTTTGACCGGATACCTTATGACGTGATTGACTGTGAGGAGCATCAGAGACTGAATGAGGAAGTAACCAGAAAATCACTGGTTCTTTTAAAGAATAACGGAATTCTGCCCCTGGATAAAGCAAAGCTGAAAAACGTGGCGGTTATTGGCCCTAATGCCAATTCCATTACGGTTTTAAATGGTAATTACCACGGTACGGCAAATCAGTATTATACCCTGCTTGATGCTGTAAGGACAGCATTACCGGGTGTGAGGGTCAATTATTCCAAGGGCTCCCACTTATACCAGTATAAGCTGGAAGACCCAGGTTACGCCGGAGACTGTCTTGCAGAAGTAAAGCAACAGGTGGATCTGGCTGATGTTGTGATTCTTGCAGTCGGAATGGATGAAACGATAGAAGGAGAGGAAATCCTCAATTCTGAAGATTTTACCGGAGACAAAAAGGATTTAAGGCTCCCGGAAACGCAGAGAAATCTGATACGTACGGTAATAGAACGGAAGAAGCCGGTTATTCTGGTAAACATGACGGGATCAGCGGTCGATTTTGAGCATGGGAATTATGCAGATGCCATTATTCAGGCCTGGTATCCGGGGGCGATGGGTGGAAAGGCAATCGCAGATCTGATTTTCGGGGCCTATTCACCATCCGGAAGACTTCCGGTAACATTTTACAGTAATACAAACCATCTTCCCGAATTTGAGGATTACAGTATGGAGAACAGAACCTATAAGTTCTTTAAGGAACAGCCTTTGTATCCATTTGGCTATGGCTTAAGCTATACGACATTTACCTATTCGGATCTGAGATGCAGGGAGACAATAGCACAGGGAGAATCTGTTTCCCTTTCGGTAACTGTCAGAAATACAGGGGCAGCAGCATCGGATGAAATTGTGGAAGTTTATTTAAAGGATGATGAAGCCAGCGTAAGAGTACCCATTCATAAATTAGTTGGATGTAAAAGAGTTTTTTTACAGCCTGGTGAAAGCAAAGAAGTTTCCTTTATCATAGATGCCGTGCAGTTCTGCATTATTAATGAGGATGGGGAGTTTCTTTATGAAGCTGGTTCCTATACGCTTTATGCAGGCGGTTCGCAGCCGGATTCATACAGTCAGAAACTGACTGGACAACAGACAATCAGTACCAAAATAATAATGCAGTGAGCTTAACATTCAACAGTTGCATATGACAAGGTGAAATCATGGAGAAAATAGAAATCTATATGATAGGGAATACGCATATTGATCCTGTCTGGATGTGGGAAAAGACAGAGGGAATGCAGGAAGTAAAGTCAACCTTTATTTCAGCACTTGACCGTCTTGATGAGTTTCCTGAATTTTGCTTTACGCAGTCCAGCATCGCATTCCTGGAGTGGATGAAGGATAACTGCCCGGAACAGTTTGAGAGAATCAGACAGAGAGTAGAAGAAGGACGATGGGATATTGTCGGGGGCATGTGGGTTGAGCCGGACTGCAATCTTCCTTCTGGGGAGAGCATGGTCAGACATTTCCTCTACAGTAAGAAATTTGTCAAAGAAAATTTTGGAAAGGATGTGCTGACAACCTATAATGTGGACAGCTTTGGACATAGCGCCAATATGCCCGCAATATGCAGCGGCTGTGGTATTAAGTATTATCTGATGTCCCGTCCGGATAAAAAGCATGTTGAAGTCCCTCCTGTTTTCCGGTGGGAGGCCATGGACGGAAGCAGTGTGATTGCAGAGCGTACCGGTGGGGAATATATGGCATGGACCAGACCGGCCATAGAGACTAACCTGAAAGAGAGCCTTGAGGCATTGGAGGAATATCAATATAACAAAATGGCTGTTTTTTATGGTGTTGGAAACCATGGCGGCGGCCCTACTATTGATAATATCCGAACGGTTAAGGAAATGATCAAGGAGCGTACGGATCTGGAAATGGCATTTTCAACGATAGATGCCTTCTTTGAAGCAGTTTCACTGGATGACCTTCCAACGGTGAAAGGAGAGATGGGGAGAATATTCTACGGCTGTTACAGTTCCGATGGGGAGATCAAGGCACTGAACCGGCGTGCGGAAGGAGCTATGCTTACTGCAGAAGCGCTCTGCACAATGGCAGCAAAACTTGGAGTGAAACATTACCGGTATCCAACAGAGGAAATTGAGTGTGCCTGGAAGAGCATTCTGTTTAACCAGTTTCATGATGTATTAGCAGGAACCAGCATTGAGCCGGCCAGAAATTTTGCATGCCTGGAATTTGGAAGCGCAATTGCCATGGCAGGCACGATGAAGGATTGCGCAGTACAGGCTCTGGCAAATGCCATTGATACCAGAGGGGAGGGATTTCCACTTCTTTTATTGAATCCCACCGGATCCGATTACCGGGGACTGTATGCGGCAAATGTCTATGTACCCCGCGCAGAAAAAAAAGGACTTCGTCTTAAGGATTTTAAAGAAAGAGAAATTTCCTGTGCAACCTCCGGATATCAGAATTATGCACAGGGAGCTAGAAAGGTGATTCTTTTTGATGCGGAAGTGCCTGCATTTGGCTACTCCCTGTATCATTATACGACAGAGGAACCGGATTTGGAAGTGCAGGCAAACCCAATGAAAGCTAGCACGCTGGAAATGGATAATGGTTACCTTTATGTAAGGTTTGATTCGGAAACGGGAGGACCATCATCCATAAAACTGGAAGAAAGGGAGCTTTTAAAGGAGCCGGTTTCCTATCGTGTATATAAGGATGACCGGGGAGCCTGGGGAGAGTTTGTCCTGAAGGAAGAGGAATGCGGAAGGTTTGAGGTACAGGGGAGCAAGGTACTGGAGGTTAACCATAAGAGGGCCATTGTCCGGTATTTCCTGACCTATCATCAGTCAGAAATGATGGTAGATTATATTCTGGAAAGTTATTCTGATCAGCTGAAGATAAATATGAAACTGAGGAATGGAGAGAAACAGAAGCTGATTTCCATGAACATTCCTGTGGCGGCAGAAAATCCGAGAGTATGGAACGAAACAGGATTTCTTGCGGAAAATAAGGTGGATTGCAAGGATGAGAATACGGAAAATTACCAGCACCGGTTTGCAGATATTGAAGACGAAAATGAAGGAAATGGTCTGGCAGTAATAAACAATGGGATTTATGCGTTTATGCAGAAGGAAAATGAATACCGTTTGATCCTGCTGCGGAACTCTTCCTTTGCGAGGGGAGGCAGAGGTGAACTTCCCGACAATCTGGAAGGCGGATTTATGAACCAGGGAACCTTTGATTTCCAGATTTCGTTACTTGCACATACGAAATCTGTGAGTAAAAAGCGTCTGTTTGAGGAAGCGGATTTTATGCAGATGCCAGTCGTGTGCCTGGCAGATTCCCTTCATCCGGGTGAAGAGGTGTTAAGACAGAAAGCACTGGTAGATTTCACAACGGAAAATGTACAGATCTCCTGTCTGAAGGAGGCGGCAGACGGAAGCGGTGAAATGGTTTTCCGTTTTTTTGAAACAGAAGGAAAAGATGGAAGCATTACTGTGGCACAGCAGGGAGAGGAAAAGGAATTTGCAGTTGAGCCATATGAAATTAAGACCATAAGGAAAACCACAAAGGGATTTCAGCTATGTGACATGACGGAAAACCTTTATCATGATGATCAAAATTAAAACTGAAAGATTTATAGTTACTACAGGGAAAGGAAACAGGTATGAAGCAGATGCAAATACAGCTGGACCAGGTGGAGACAACTAGAGGTTTCCTGAAATGCGCAATCTGGATAGGATTGCCGGTTGTACTGCAGAATATGGTCAGTTCGCTGATCAATCTGCTGGATGTTTTTATGCTGGGACAGCTGGGGGAAGTCGCAATTACGGCTTCCTCAGTCAGTAATCAATGGTATTTGCTGTTTATGGTACTTGCAAATGGGGTTGCCTCAGCATCAGGAATGTTTATCTCACAGTTCTGGGGATGCCGTGACACCAGAAGAATTCATTCCTATATGGGAATCATGTTTTTTTTTAGTCTGCTTCTGGCATTTGCATTTGGCGGCATTTCGCTTATGAATCCCCGGATGGTTATCCGGCTTTATTCCATGGATGAAAATGTTATCTTGGATGGAGGGAGATATTTACGGATCATCAGCATTACCTTTTGGCTGTATGCAGTTAATCTGACCTGCGGAACCTCCCTGCGGAGCATCGGACAGACAAATATACCAATGACTGCTTCTGTGTTATCCTTATGCTGCAATTTACTTGGAAATTACGTTCTGATATTTGGTAAGTTTGGCATTCCACAGTTGGGGATTACGGGAGCTGCCTATGCGACTGTCCTTGCCAGAATGATGGAAGCCGTAATACTCCTTTGCTATATTGCCGTGAAAAAACCGCCTGTTTATGCTTCGCTAAGAGAATTAATGGGCATATCAAAAGATCAGCTTCTTCATTTTTTTACTTTTGGAGGAATGATTATTCTTGGTGAGATGGTATATGCAATTGGTTCTAATTTATACAATGTTGCTTATAAATACACAGGTACGCAGGCTCAGGCATCCCTTCAGATCATTGTATCCATGCAGGAGCTGACATTATTGTTCTGCGGGGGATTTGGTACTGCAACCAGTGTAATGCTGGGAATGATGCTTGGAAGAGGGGACTTTGCAAAGGCGAAGCGGGTAAGTCGGCTTTTTACGGTATCTGCAGTTTTGACAGGTATTGCTATGGGGGTACTGGTACTTCTGCTGTCACCGCTTATTCTGAGCTTTTTTCATGTCAGTATGCAGTCAAAAGATCATATCAGGATCATGCTGTTTATCATGGCGGCAACCATTCCCCTGAGGACGATTGTTTATATGTATATTTGCGGAATCCTTCGAAGCGGGGGTGACAATACCTATTGCTTCCTGGCAAATTTATTCGGGGTCTGGTGTGTGGGGCTGCCTTTGGTATTTCTGACGGCGGTCATCCTGAAATTGCCGATTTATGTGGTATACTTTATGGCTGTTATGGAAGAAGCGGGAAAACTGCTTATTTGCGGACCGAGAGTGAAAAAGGATAAATGGTTAAGAAACCTTACATAAAAGGCAGTAAAACCAAAGAGGAAAAACAATGAACACAAATGCGAAGAAAATTATTTTTAGCAATCAGCAGCTGGCAGCAATTATTATTCCACTTATTATAGAGCAGGTTCTGAGTGTGACTATTGGAATGGCAGATACTCTGATGGTGGCCAGAGTGGGAGAAGAGGCGGTATCCGGGGTTTCACTGGTAGATAGCATCAATATCCTTTTAACCAATATATTCCTTGCTTTTGCCACAGGAGGGGCGGTTGTAGCAGCACAGGCACTTGGGGAAAAAAATCCGGAAAAGGCAAGGCATGCCGCAAACCAGCTGATTTTGTCCATTACAAGTCTGGCAACGGTTATTATGGTGATATCCCTCATTGGTAATCAGTTTATTCTTCGTACTGTTTTTGGAAATATAGAAGAACTCGTTATGCAGAATGCAACCATATATTTTTATATTACAGTTCTTTCCTTTCCCTTTATGGCCATTCAAAGCGGGGCATCGGCGCTTCTTAGAGTGATGGGAAATACGAAGACAACGATGTATGTTTCCTTTGGGCTTAATCTGGTGAATATTGCAGGAAATGCTTTTTTTCTTATGGTATTACACTGGAATGCAGCAGGTGTTGCAACAGCTACTTTGATTTCCCGGGTGATTGGTGCACTTATTCTGTGGATACTTCTGAAGGATAAAAAGAGAGATATTTATTTTACAAATCCTTTTGCCTGGAGATTTGATATTACTGTAATTAAAAGGATTATGCAGATTGGTATTCCCACTGGAATTGATAATGTGATCTTTCAGGTGGGAAAAATTCTGGTCCAAAGCCTGGTGGTCAGCTTTGGTACGGCTGCAATAGCGGCGAATGCAATTGTCGGTATGGTTGCCGGCTGCGTTTATATACCGGGAAATGCGGTAGGAATCACATTTTTGACGGTTGTCGGGCAATTGGTTGGGGCCGGGGACTACAAAAGTGCAAAAAAATATATCATAAAACTGGTATCAATATCAATTATTCTTATGGCTATTTTTAACATCATTATTCTGTTTGCAAATCATGATCTGGTTGCGGTGTACCATTTGTCTCCTGAGGGAACCAGGATGGCAGAGCAGGTCATTGCCTATCACAGTGTGGCGGCAATTTTATTATGGTCACTGGCTTTTACACTTCCGAATGCGCTTCGGGCAGCGGATGATACCCAATATACCATGGTGGTTTCTATTTTGTCCATGTGGGTATTCCGTGTAGGATTAAGCTATTTGTTTGGACAGAATATGGGTATGGGATTATTGGGTGTCTGGGTAGCCATGTCTGTTGACTGGGTATTCCGTGCAGCATGTTTTATTTATCGGATTGCCAGTGGAAAGTGGATCAGACACCATATGCAGATTGTGCAAAAAGAGCAGGAAGCGTAGTATATAAAATAACAGGAGGATAGTCATATAATATGATGGAGAAGGATAAGTGGGAAAAAAAGGATCGTCTGATCAGTATTTGTAATTCTCTGTATGTCTATCGGGATACTTGTAATGTATATATTATCAAGCGGGAGAACAAAGCGGTATTGATTGATTTTGGCTCCGGTGAAGTAATGAGGGTACTGGAAGAATTGCAGATCAGTCAGGTGGAGGCTGTTCTGGTAACGCATCATCACAGAGATCAGGTAGAAGGATTATGCAGGTATTGCCTTCCGGTTTATGCACCACATATGGAGAGAAAGCTGCTGGATGAAACTGAGATATTCTGGCAATCCAGGGAAATTTATAATAATTACAACAACCGCCAGGATCGTTTCAGTGCCTGTTATGATATTCCGGCGGCGGGAACCCTGAAGGATTATCATAAGTACTCATTTATAGGATATGAGTTTGAGGTTATACCAACACCGGGACATACCGTAGGATCTGTTTCAATCGGAGTGGAGCTTGGAGGTGAACGTATCCTTTTCAGCGGAGACCTGGTGTATCAGAAAGGAAAGGTCTGGTCGCTTGCAGCTACACAGTGGTCCTATAATGGAGGAGAGGGGATTGCATATTCTATCCTTTCCCTGCTGGAAATACAAAGCAGGAAATTTGATTTTTTGCTGCCCTCCCATGGAAATATGATATATCCGGAAGAAGCGCTTCCGGATACGATAGAAGGTCTGGCTCTTTTAAGGGAAACCAGGCATCAAAATCCAAGATTATTTCTGTTAAGAGATACTCCGTTTGAAAGAATAACGGAGCATTTGCTTTTTAACCGGACCAGTATGGCAAATTCCTATGTGATTCTGTCAAACTCCGGCAAAGCTCTTCTGGTAGATTATGGATATGATTTTATGGCAGGGCTGGCAGCAGGAACAGCTCAGAGTGCCAGGAGACCATGGCTTTATAATATACCATCGCTGATGAGGCAGTTTGGGGTCACACGTATAGATGCCTGTATTTCCACACATTATCATGATGATCATGTTGCCGGGTTTAACCTGCTGAGGGATCGGTATCAAACGAAGGTCATGTGTGCTGAGAATTATGCTGATGTGCTGGAACACCCGGATTACTATGATATTCCATGTCTCTGGTATGATCCCATACCTGTGGATATCAGACTGCCATTAGACACTCCGGTTCAGTGGGAAGAATATGAGCTGATCCTGCATCCGATGTCCGGTCATACCAAGTACAGTGTTGCAATTGAAGTAATAGTCGATGGAAAAAGAGTGCTGTTCGGAGGGGATCAATATGCAGAAAGAACATTGCCGAATTTCGTATACAAGAATCTTTTTCATAAAGATGATTTCATAAAGTCAGCCAACCTGTACCGGAAAATAGCACCGGATATTATTGCTACGGGACACTGGCCATGGATTGCAGACCCGGATGAAAGTTATTATAAAGAACTGGACGATGTTGGGCAGCAGGTATTGGAGCATCATGAAAGACTATTGCCGGAGGACTGGGTTTCAGATGAAACAGATGATTTTATCTGTAGATTTTATCCCTATCAGAAGACTGTGAAGACAAATGAAACATTCAGTGTCAAAGTCCGGATCCATCTGCTACGTGTGATAAGTGGGAAGGTAGGCATAAGAATCAAGGCACCACAGGGATTCCATGTGGAATGTAGGGAATTTGAATTTCAACAGATAGAAAATCATCATGGACAATATGAGGAAGAAGTTTCCCCTGCAGGCCGTATACTGGAAAGTGAAATCCAGATGACTGCACCTTCACAGGTAATCAGAAGGGCACGGGTTACGGCTTCCGTATCGATAGGTGACAGGAAGATGGGAGAACAGGCAGAGATGCTTGTTACCGTGTCAGACGCACTTTTGGAGTGAGAAACAGGAGGGATATGAGTATGGAATCAAAAATTAAAATCTTGCTGCAAGGAATCAACGAGATACAACAGACCGGTGTGGGAGAACTGGAACAGGAGTTGGAAATTGAGCAGTCAGATACCGGTTTTCCTGTAGCTGTGCAGAAGAACGGAAAGGGACTGCGAATTTGTTTCAGCAGCAATAAGGCAGTACTTGCGTATGAAAAGGAAGTGGAATTTTACCGCGGACTTGGCATTATCGCAGAACATCTGGCAGCCGCAGGGGATCGGGCGGAAAGGGAGGAGGTGGAAGAATATGCCTGCTTTGAAGAATTGTCCTATATGCTGGATAATTCCAGAAATGCGGTAGTAAATATGTGTACACTGAAAAAGCAGATCAGGCAGATGGCGCTTATGGGATTTCATTCCCTTTTGCTTTATACCGAGGATACTTATGAAATTCCGGGAGAGCCTTTCTGGGGCTATATGAGAGGCAGGTTTACGGGGGAGGAACTGAAAGAGCTGGATCAGTATGGCAGGATATTTGGAATAGAGCTTGTTCCATGTATCCAGTCGCTGGCTCATCTGAATCAGATCTTCCAATGGGATGCCTATCAGGAGGTGCGTGATATCAGTGACATTCTGCTGTGCGGCGAGGCAAAAACATATGAATTGCTGGATAAGATGATAAAGAGATGTTCAGAATGCTTCTCTTCCAGAAAAATTAATATTGGCATGGATGAGGCGGAGCTGACCGGACGCGGAAAATACCTGAATCGGAACGGATATCAGCCGGTCGCGGATATTATGCTGGCACATTTGGATAAGGTGACAGTTATCTGTCGGAAATATGGATTTAAACCCATGATGTGGTCGGACATGTTTTTTAAAATGTTAAAAAACAGGGGGTATTATGAAGACGATTTGGAGGGGATCGGCAAGATAAGGGAGAAGATCCCGAAAGACCTGGAACTGATCTACTGGGACTATTATAGCAGAAGGAAAGAGCAGTATAGCCATATGCTTGAAAAGCATAAATTGCTTACCGACCATATAGGATTTGCAGGAGGAGCATGGAAATGGAATGGATTTGCACCATTATGTATTCATTCGGCCTGTGCCTCCAGGGAGGCGTTGCCATGCTGTAAAGAACATGGAATCAAGCATGTCTTGGTAACTGCATGGGGAGACAATGGGGCAGAATGTTCAAACTTTGTTGTCATGCCTGTTCTTCAGATTTATGCGGAGTTCTGTTATAAAGGATATGTGGAACCGGATGAGGTGATAGCCAAAAGACTTCTGACCTGCTGCCATATGAGGCTTGAGGATTTTCAGATACTGGATTCCCTGAATTTCACACCTGATAATCCGAGTCCTGGGCGGGTATCGGTCGGACCACAGAAATATTTGTTTTATCAGGATATTCTATCAGGTCTTTATGACCGGCACGTGGATGAAGAAACTTATCCTGTTCACTTTAAAGAGTGTGCACAGCAGCTGGCAGAGGCTGGAAAGCGTGCGGGAGAATATGCATATATTTTTGAAAATCTGGAGGCACTCTCGGAAGTTCTGGAGATCAAATGCACTATGGGAATAGAACTGAAGAAAGCATACGATGAAAAGAATAAAGAAAAGCTTTCAGAATTAGGGGAAAGACTAAATGTATTGCTATTTCGTATAGAAAAATTTCACAAGATACTTACAATTCAATGGTACCGAGAGAATAAGCCCTTTGGTATGGATGTTCTTGACCTGAGGATCGGAGGACTGAAAGAACGTGTCCGCAGAGCAGAGTGGACAATCGACCAATACCTTCAGTGTAAAATCGATGCTATTCCGGAACTGGAGGCAGAAAGACTGCTGTTGGATGAGAGAGATAATCCCGGATATAATACATTGCCAATTGGTCATAACACCTGGTCACAGATTGTGAGTGCTAATGTGCTATAGTATTTCGAACTTCGCATGTGGTCATTGAGAAAGCATGTGAAATAAAGCAGGGCAGTGGATCATGTACGGAGTAGACTAATCATATAAAAGGAGCCTCTGGCATTTTGTGGATCATTCACAAGGTCAGCGGCTCCTTTTATTATGTACTATATTCATTTGGGAGATAGTGTGCATCGGTTAGATTCTTTCAGCGAAGCTCTTATAATACTCAGAACAAAACTCATTAATTCTCTCAATAATCTTTTTCATAGTTTCCACCATACCCTTTCTGTGACAAGTGAATAACTGCTTTTCAAGTTTCCATATGGGGTCAGGCCTGACTTCCTTTTGA
>OJJU01000052.1_pt1 | contig 49275 bp, 42 predicted proteins | sample 1596141 | NCBI WGS metagenome assembly OJJU01 (sample SAMEA4350150, study PRJEB24818) | metagenome | biome: human; feature: gut; material: faeces | place: Denmark | collected 2013-09
AACGGCGACCACCGAGATCTACACCTCTCTATTCGTCGGCAGCGTCAGATGTGTATAAGAGAACAGGGTTAATATACTATGCAAGTCCTTTTTCTCAGATCCACTTCATTTTTTTGACCATATTGACAAATTCATTATTATTCCTTGTCTTGGCAAAAAGATCCAGGATCCTGTCTACAGCCTCTTCCGGCTTCAGACCATTTAATGCCTTACGGATAATATTGATCGCTTCCAGTTCATCCGGTGAGAGAAGAAGGTCTTCTCTTCTGGTTCCGGACTTCGGAATATCAATAGCGGGGAATACTCTTTTCTCAGACAGCTTTCTGTCAAGCACCAGCTCCATATTACCGGTTCCTTTGAATTCCTCGTATACTACATCATCCATTTTGCTTCCGGTATCTACCAGCGCGGTTGCAAGAATAGTGAGGGATCCGCCCTCTCTCATATTTCTCGCCGCACCGAAGAATCTCTTTGGCATATGCAAAGCTGCCGGATCAAGACCACCTGACAGGGTACGTCCACTCGGGGGTACTGTCTGATTGTACGCACGTGTCAGTCTGGTAATACTGTCGATCAGGATAATAACGTCCTTCTGATGCTCTACCAGCCTCTTACCTCTCTCGATCACCATTTCTGATACACGCTTATGATGCTCAGGCAGCTCATCAAAGGTTGAATAGATGACCTCGACATTGGGTCCCTCGATAGCCTCCTTGATATCTGTTACTTCCTCAGGTCTTTCATCGATCAGCAGAATGATCAGATGCACCTCCGGATTATTTCTCTTAACAGATTTGGCTACTTCCTTTAACAGGGTTGTCTTACCTGCCTTCGGAGGGGATACGATCATGCCACGCTGTCCCTTACCAACCGGGCTGATCAGATCCATGATCCTCATTGCCACACTGGCTCCCGGCTGCTCAAGGTGCAGTCTCTCATTTGGGAATATAGGCGTCATATCTTCGAAATTGCGTCTCTTTGCTGCCTCTTCCGGTGTATAACCGTTAATACTCTTTACATATAACAGAGCTGCAAACTTCTCTCCCTGTGTCTTAACTCTGGTATTGCCCTCCAGGATATCACCCGTTTTAAGGCCAAACCGTCTGATCTGACTGGGAGCCACATAAACATCCCTTTCACCCGGAAGATAATTATCACTTCTGATAAATCCATATCCATCCGGCATTACCTCAAGGATACCATTGACAGCGATCCCACTGTCAAGCTCAGCCGGGAACTTTTCCTCATCGTCTGTCTTATTCTCGTCTGTCTTATTCTCGCTCTCTTCCCTTGCTTCCTGACGATAGCTGCTTTCTCTCAGTTCCTTCTTTTCTGCACTTCTGGCATACATACCCTTACCAGATGTCTTGTCCTTCTCATCCTCGGCAAGCATCAGCTCAATAATCTCGCTCTTTTTCATGGTTGATGTACCCTTTAAGCCCCTTGCCTTTGCAATCGCCTTCAGATCCACAAGCGCAAGAGATTCATATTTTTCTCTCATAAATTCCTCCATTCACTTTTTCTTACAGTCCTGTTGTTTCATTGTCTCTGTGCTTTTTCATACACCTGATCGTGAATAAACCGTTTCTCAAACCTTCACTATCATCTTCTTCAATGGGATTTAAATCTCGACTTGTCATTTGAAATGTCTCTAAATGAACTCTATGGGGATATTATACAACACATTTTCAAAAAGGAAAAGCACTTTTTTATAAAAATAATACAAAAAATACAGCCGGCATGCATGCACTGCTGCCAGCTGTTTCTTTATCAGTTACATCCACTTATACGTTGATCTCTGCTTTTACTCCAAGAAGGTCTTTATTTTCTTCCAGGATCGGTCTGATCACCTTTGAAAGGAAATTATCAACCTGCTCTCTGGATCTTCCAATATATCTGGATGGTTCCATGGATTTCTGCAGATCCTCCAGAGATAACGGGAAAGCCGGGTCTGCTGCGATCAGCTCAAGAAGATTATTATCCTTGCCTTCCACCTTTACAGTTTTTCCTGCCTCCATGGAAAGTTCACGGATCTTCTCATGCAGCTCCTGTCTGTTGCCGCCAAGCTTTACTGCATCCATCATGATATTCTCTGTGGCCATGAAAGGCAGCTCACTCATCAGGTGCTTCTCTATTACCTTCGGATAAACCACAAGTCCATCCACTACATTCAGACACAGATCCAAAATACCATCAATAGCCAGGAACCCTTCAGGGATAGAAAGACGCTTGTTTGCAGAATCATCCAGTGTTCTCTCAAACCACTGTGTGGCAGAGGTGATCGCCGGATTCAGGGCATCGATCATCACATAGCGGGAAAGAGATGCAATTCTCTCACTCCGCATGGGATTTCTCTTGTATGCCATGGCAGAAGATCCGATCTGGGTCTTCTCAAAAGGCTCCTCCACTTCCTTCAGATGCTGGAGAAGTCTGATGTCATTACTCATCTTGTGGGCACTTGCTGCGATACCGGCCAGTACATTGGCTACCCTGGTATCCACCTTACGGGAATAGGTCTGTCCGGATACCGGATAGCATTCCTTAAAGCCCATTTTAGCTGCGATCATAGGATCGATCTTATCAATCGTTTCCTGATCCCCGTCAAACAGTTCAAGGAAAGAAGCCTGTGTACCTGTCGTTCCCTTGGAACCAAGCAGCTTCATACCGGACAGCACATGCTCAAGATCCTCCAGATCCAGGCAGAATTCCTGCATCCAGAGTGTTGCCCTTTTTCCTACAGTAGTAGGCTGTGCCGGCTGAAAATGGGTAAAGGCAAGGGTCGGCTGAGCCTTGTATTTATCAGCGAAGGCTGAAAGCTCCGAGAGAACATTGACCAGCTTTTTCTTTACTAATTTCAGTGCCTCTGTCATCACGATAATATCGGTATTATCACCTACATAGCAGCTTGTAGCACCAAGATGGATAATACCGGCCGCCTTCGGGCACTGCTGTCCATAGGCATATACATGGCTCATGACATCATGACGGACTACCTTTTCCCTGGCCTTCGCCACATCATAGTTGATATCTTCCGCATGAGCCTTCAGCTCATCGATCTGCTCCTGTGAGATAACAGGTTTCCCATTCTGGGATAATCCCAGCTCCATCTCTGTCTCTGCAAGTGCGATCCAGAGCTTTCTCCACGTCCGGAACTTCATGTCCGGAGAAAAGATATATTGCATTTCCTTACTGGCATAGCGCTCCGATAACGGGCTTACATATCTGTCAGTTTCCATAAGTCCTCCCTCTAATGATCAAATTCTCCCCGGATATCCTCTTCCGGTGGATCAAGTGGATATTTTCCAGTGAAGCAGCCACTGCAGATTTCTCTTCCTTCTACGATCTGCGACAGTCTCTCTTCCTTCAAATAGCCAAGCGAGTCAGCTCCGATTATCTTACAGATCTCATCCACAGAACGGTTATATGCGATCAGCTGATCTCTCGCCGGTATATCCGTACCAAAATAACAGGGCCATAAGAAGGGGGGAGAGCTTACCCTCATATGCACTTCCTTTGCTCCTGCTTCCCGCAGCATACGGACAATACGGTCAGAAGTGGTTCCTCTTACGATGGAATCATCAATCATGATGACACGCCTGCCTTCCACTGCATCCCGCAGTGCGTTCAGCTTGACCTGTACACTGCTCTCTCTGTTTTTCTGTCCGGGCTTGATAAAGGTTCTTCCTACATAGCTGTTCTTCACAAATGCCTGTCCATAGGGGATCCCTGACTCCATGGCATAACCAAGAGCCGCACAGTTTCCGGACTCCGGTACACCGACTACAAGGTCTGCGTCTACCGGTGAATCTATGGCAAGATATCTTCCTGCCAGGATTCTGGAATTATAAACACTCATGCCGTCCACAAAGCTGTCCGGACGGGCAAAATAAATATACTCAAATACACATCTGGCATGCTGCTCCCTCGGAATACACATGCTCTTGTCGGATTCAATCCCCTTTTCCGGAGAAATGGTTACGATCTCTCCCGGCTCCACATCACGGACAAAGGTTGCTCCGATGGTATCAAGGGCACAGGTCTCGGATGCCAGCACATAGGAATTATCTCTCTTACCGATGCAAAGTGGCCTGAAGCCAAAAGGATCTCTTGCACCGATCAGCTTACGGGGAGACATAATGATCAGGGAGTAGGCTCCCTTGATCTTCTTCATGGCACGTCCTACCGCTTCCTCGACCGTTTTGGAATTCAGCCGCTCCCTTGCAATAAAATAAGCGATCACCTCTGAATCGATAGTCGTCTGGAAGATAGCTCCTGTATATTCCAGTTCTTTTCTCAGCTCCGGAGCATTGATCAGATTTCCATTGTGGGCAAGTGCCAGTGTACCCTTCACATAATTTAATACCAGAGGCTGAGCATTTTCTCTGGTAGAGCTGCCTGCTGTAGAATATCTGACATGTCCGACACCAATATCCCCTTTCAGCTTCTCCAGGATCTCCGTGGTAAATGCCTCATTGACAAGTCCCATGTCCTTGGAGCTGAGTACCTTTCCCTTGGGTCCACTGGTATCACTGACTGCGATACCGCAGCTTTCCTGTCCTCTGTGCTGAAGCGCAAGTAAACCGTAATAAATGGTGGAGGCTACATCCCCTCCATCAAAATCATAGATGCCAAATACGCCACATTCCTCTTTAATCATTTCCATACCTCTGTATCTGTTTATGCAAGTCCAAGACGCTTAAATACTTCGTTATAAGCCTCTTCTACATTGCCAAGATCTCTTCTGAAGCGATCCTTATCCAGCTTTTCATTGGTATTTACATCCCACAGACGGCAGGTATCCGGAGATACTTCATCTGCAAGCAGGATTTGACCATGGAAACGTCCAAACTCGATCTTGAAGTCGATCAGCTTGATATCCGCCTGAAGGAAATATGCCTTTAATACTTCATTTACCTTAAATGCATACTTCTTGATGGTATCGATCTCTTCCCAGGTAGCAAGTCCCAGTGCAACCGCAAAATAGCTGTTGATCAGAGGATCTCCCAGCTCGTCATTTTTATAGCTGAATTCAATGGTGGGCTCTGCAAAAGGTGTTCCTTCCGGTACACCAAGCCTCTTGGAAAAGCTGCCTGCTGCCACATTTCTGATGATAACCTCAAGTGGCACGATCTGCACCTTTTTAACTGCAGTTTCTCTGTCACTTAATTCTTCGATCAGATGTGTCGGTACTCCCTCTTTCTCCAGAAGCTTGAAAACATGATTGGTCATACGGTTATTGATAGCACCCTTTCCTACGATCGTGCCCTTCTTTTCCCCGTTGAAAGCAGTTGCATCATCCTTGTAATCTACGATTACAACATCAGGATCCTCTGTTGCAAATACCTTCTTTGCTTTTCCTTCGTAAAGCTGTTCCATTTTTTTCATTTTGGTTTCCTTGCCTTTCGTAAAGTTTTAGTAAATAACCTCTATTGTGGAGTATATACCACCTCCTGTCATAAATCAACACGTCTTATGACTGAAACTTTCCAATAAATTCCCTGACACGCTCATTTTCACAGTGGAAAATCTCCTCCGGTGTTCCTTCTGCCTGTATGATCCCCTGCTCCATAAAAATGATCCTGTCCGACAGCTCTCTTGCAAACTGCATCTCGTGAGTGACGATGATCATGGTCATATGTTCCCTTGCCAGTTCCTTGATAACCTTTAACACCTCCCCGGTCAGCTCCGGATCGAGTGCAGAAGTTGGCTCATCAAAAAACAGGATCTTCGGCTGCAGCGCCAGTGCCCTTGCGATCGATACCCTCTGCTGCTGGCCCCCGGAAAGCTGGCACGGATAAGCATCCGCCTTATCAGAAAGGCCAAGCTGTGCAAGAAGCTTTTCCGCCCTCTCTTCTGCTTCCTTCTTTGGCACCTTATCCACAACAACAGGTGCATCTGTGATATTTTTCATAACACTGTAATGGGGAAAGAGATTAAAGTTCTGGAATACCAGTCCGAAATTCTTGTGGATCTCCTTCAGTTTGGCCTTTGGTGCATAAATGCATCTGCCATTTTCCTCATATGCCGCTTTTTCAGAAAGATAGGAAAGCATCCCTCCATCCATGGTCTCCAGCATCGTTGCACACCGGAGCAGTGTTGACTTGCCGGAGCCGGAAGGGCCTATGATGGAAACCACCTCTCCTTCTCTGACAGAAAGAGAAATATCCTTCAGGATCTCCACCCCGTCAAAACTTTTTTTCATATGCTCTATCTGCAGCAGAATCTTGCCTTCTTCGCTCATTGTCTTCCTCCATCTCTTACTTATAGTAATTCAGACTCTTCTCGATCCGTTCCATCACCGTTGCCACGATCAGGTTGAACAGATAATAAAACACACCTGCGATCATGAGCGGCATGATACTTGTCTCCTTGGCTGCGATCTGCTTTGCCATGGTAAACATTTCTGCCTGTGCCAGCACAAAGGCAAGTGAAGTATCCTTTACAAGAGTGATCGTTTCATTCGTTACCGGTGGCAGAATCCTCTTGATCACCTGTGGAAGAATGATCCTTACAAAGGTCTGGAGCCTGCTGTAGCCAAGAACTCTGGCTGCTTCATATTGTCCAACCGGCATGGATTCAATGCCTGCTCTGTATATCTCTGCAAAATATGCCGCATAATTCAGCGCAAATGCTATGATGATAGCTGGGAATCTGTAATTGCCGACCTTCAGGTGAAACACATAAAAGGGGGCAAAATACACCACGATGAGCTGGAGCATAAGCGGTGTTCCCCTCAGCACAGAAATATAGATCTTACTGATCATCCGGATAATGCCATTCTTTGACATCCGTCCAAAGGCTACCAGTAAACCAAGAGGCAAAGAAAAAAGAAGCGTCAGAAAAAAGATTTCTGCCGTCACTCCCATGCCTTTCATAAGCTGTAACAATATGATCGATAATGTCATGTATACCCTCACATTCTGCCTGTTTCTGACAGTGGGAGAGATGATACTGTCATCTCTCCCGTCTTATCCAGTGCAACTTTTTTTATTTACCAAGACATACGCTGTCTGATAAGCCATACTTTTCTGCAATCTTTCCAAAGGTACCGTCATCTGCCATTTCAAGCAGTGTCTTTTCTACCTGATCCTTCAGTTCCACATTGCCAAGCTTAAAGCCTATTCCATACTGTTCGCTTGCCAGATTCTCGGAAAGCTTGACAAAGCCCTCTCCCCTGGATGCGATCTGATAATCAGCAACGCCCACATCGATTGCAAGTGCATCAATCGCACCCTGCTCCAGATCCATGAATGCTGTATTATAATCAGAATACTGTGTCAGATTACCAAAGGTTGCCGCAAGATCAGCTGCATCACCCTCGAGAGCTGCCAGTGCGGAGGAATCCTTCTGCACACCCACATTCTTGCCTGCAAGATCATCAAAGACTGTAATACCGGAATCAGCGGCTACTACAAATACCTGACTGTTATCTACATAGGGAACACTGAAGGTATAAGCATCTTCACGTCCGTTCATGGTAAAGCCATTCCAGATACAGTCAATAGCTCCTGAGGATAATTCCATATCCTTGGAATCCCAGTCAATAGGCTGCTTTACAAGCTCCCAGCCGTTCCTGTCACATACCTCCTGTGCCAGCTCCAGATCAAATCCGGTGTACTCTCCATTTTCATCCATATAGCCGTAGGGTGGAAATTCTGCATCAAATCCAACAGTAAAGGTTGTTCTCTCTGCAGTATCCTCCGATGCCGCATCAGCTGTACCGGCTGTCTCTTCGTCAGCAGCTTCTGTTTCTGTTTCCTGTGTTGTTTCCTGTGCTGTTTCCTGTGCTGACGCATCTGTTGTTTCTGCGCTCTGTCCGCATCCGGCCAGCATGCTTACCGTAAATGCGGCTGTTACTGCCATTGCCAATAATTTTTTCATAATGTTCTCCTCTTCCAATTTAGTGATTTATTAGTTTATTAGACTAAAGTATTTGTTCGATAATCACTCTATCATGCAGGAGTAGATTCGTCAAGAAAAATCCTTTTCGTATTCATCCACGGTATCCATGATCTCCCTTGCATATCTTGGGTATTTCTTTGCCAGATCCTTGATCTCATCCTGTGCCTTTCCGGCAACCACTTCTTTATTATAATCCATTCTCCGGCGCAGGGACTGCCGTCTGATGATCAGGCTGTGGCGGATCTCCACCATTTCCTTTTTGTCAAGAAGTCCTCTGGTCTGATGGATCCAGATCATGGGATCCTGTATCTGAAATCTTCTCAGCTCATGGATCAGATCCTTCTGACATTCATCCAGATCCTTCTCTGCACTGTAATAGCGCTCCCTCTCTTCTCTTTCCTGCTGATAATCCTGATAATCCTTCTGCAGCTCCCTGGCACTGCTGACCTGATATTTCATATAAAGATAATCCAGCAGGTGCGTATTGTTCACGTACCGGATCTTTACTGTATTCTGAAGTCTTATGATCCTTCCGATCCCGTTTTCCACTCTGGAAAGTTCCTCGGAAGCATTGTTGTACTTGAGAAAAACTGCTGTGATCGTTGCCGCCCCGAGTGCTGCCGCTGCCACATAGCCGATCCCTGTATTCATGGAAAAGCCATACTGCAGGATCAGCAGTACCAAAATACAGATGATCACAGCTATGGTACAGATAATGGCCATGCTTCTGGAATCCTCCAGAATGTGCTGCAGCTCTGCCTTTCTGTACTGGTAGGCCTGCTTTTCTCCATCCAGTCTTTTCAGATCCCTTTTGATCAGTTCCTGATATTCTTCTGCTTTCAGAAGCTTCTCACAGCCCTCCTGGACTTCGTCCTCCATCCGCTCCATCTGACGGTATTTTGCCTCATCCAGCTTCCGTTCTCTTCTGGCATAGTCTGACTGCTTATCGGAAAGCTCCTCGATCCTTCGGGCATAGCTCTGCAGAAGAAGCATCTCTTCCTCCGGCAGTGATTCGATCTCCTCCATGTCCTTCAGATAGGAGGTGACCATGTTATACTCATGCTTCAGGTTTTCCAGCTCTGTAGATGCCTCTGCAATCTGTTCGAGACACCCTTTGATATAATCCTCTCTCTGCTGCTTATCGTTGATCTGAAGATCATCCCGGTCGTAGACGATCTCATTCCAGTCATCGATCTCATACATGGGGTCTTCCTGGTTCTTTCTCCAGGGAAATATCTTATCAAAAAAGCTCATATACTCTCCTTGCCTACTGTGCCACACTTGCCCGGTAATCATCCTTAAGTCTTGCTATGATCTTGTCGATCTCTTCATAATAGGAGCCTGTGTTTCCCTCATCCCTGTAGATCTTCAGTGCTGACAGCATACGGTTTTCCCTTGTTGCCTCAAACTGTCCTCTTGCCATCTCATAGAGCTTTTCCACCTTCATGGACAATTCATAATATTCTCTATGGTCTGCAATAAAGGAAACATAGTCTGCCTCTGTCAGTTGCTCACGCAGTGCTTCCAGATACTGGATCCCGGACTCCTCCCTCAAAGAAAGCTCATATGCCTTCTTCAGATAAGAGGCTCCACTTTCAAACCGGAACAGTCTGCAGCAGGCCACGCCAAGATTATGATACACCGATGGGATCAACTTCTTTTCGGCCTCCGGCAGAATGGAAAGCAGCTTTTCATATTCATGCACTGCCAGCTGGTACCTTCCATTTTTCATCAGATAATCTCCCTGGCGTTTCTGCTTCTCATACTGATCAAGTCCTGCGCTTCCCTTTAATACCTCATCGATCCGTTCCTTATCTTCCCTGCTGCAGTAACCAGTATAATCCAGGATCGTATCCACGAATACACCCGGCTGGCACCCGCGCTGGAAAAGTTGCAGCAGCTGATGGGAAAGCTCCTTCAGCTCACATTCTTCATACAGCCACTGTACCAGCTGCTTATCCATGATCCCCGCATCTATCATAAAAGGGTTGCTGGCCAGCAGATAGCAAAGCTCCTCCACACAGTATACATTCATACCTGCATGTTCAAAATAATATGGTTTTTCTGCATATTTACCTGTGCATAATAATACGTTCTCCATGAACCTGCTCCCTTTCCCTCAGACGGTAATAGTCTTGCGCCAGCCCTTGCCGCTGGATGGAAAAAATTCTCCAAATCCCATATCTTCTATGGTTGCTGTTACCTGATTTACAGATTCCATTTCCACATGGATCTTCAGTCTGGTGGTACAAGGTGGTCTCTCTGGCAGTCCTTCCAGTTCGATCTTTTTATCTGTGATATTTTCACCTGTCAGTGGTGTGATATGAAAGAAAAGACTGTTTCCTTTCCTCAGGATCACTTCAAAATCTGCGGCTGCCTCATACCAGTTCTGTCCGGCATCCAGAATGGCAAAGTAAGAATCCTCCCCTCTTCTCTCCACCTTCATGCCTACATTGGATTTCAGCTTATCTGCCCCGAGATATACATACTTTTTTCCTTCCCCACTTGGGCTTACCCTCTCAATGGCTCCATAGCAGGCGCCTTTACTGTACAGGTTATTTCCCTGAAATACTCTTCTGTTCCTGCAGAGATACCGCAGGGACTCCCTTGCCCAGCCTTCTTTGAATCCGTCACCCAGAAGATATACCGTAGAGAATATGCTGCCCTCCATCTCCGCTTCTACTATCTGCAGAAATTTTTCATCCAGTTCCTTCTCCTGCTGCTCCCGTTCTTCCTCTGCCTCCGGTGACTCTCCCCTGACAAAGGTAACCCTCTCCATATCCGGATATATATTGCTGTTGATCAGCACCACCTGTGGTGTTGTCATAGGATTGCATTCAAGACAGATGCTTTTCATCTCTCTGCTGTAATCAAAGATCATGACCTGGTTCTGCCACAGCTCCTTTGGCTGATACAGCATATAATAATAGAAGCTTTCCGCCCTGCTCTGAAACAGGACTTTTTTCGTCTGCAGGGAGAGGCCTGCCACTACCTTGGAAAGAACATCGACCATCTCCGGTGTCAGTTCCTCTACCGTAAACATCATCACTTCGATCTGGCTTAAAGAAACATGAAGAGAGAGCAGGGAAAGACTCCGTTTGACATACAGTGTCAGCAGGGCTGCCGGATCGTAGCTTTCTGTTTCCACGACTACCTCTTCTCCCCTTTTAGCAAGCTCCACCAGATCCCCTACCAGAATGCCATCTTCCTCTCTTTCGTATTTCAGTGCCTCCTTACCGTAAAACCACTGGTTTACCCCTCTCCGTTTGCAGAGTACAGTAGGAATATTGTACTGTTCTGTGCCTGCCACACTGGATACCGTTTCCACCCTCTGTTCCTCCAGTGTGCAGTAGCTGATCTGGGAAGCCACACTGCCAAGATCATATCCGACTGCTATTTTTTTACCGTTTTTCTTTTCTGTCTGTTCCTTTACCCCTGCGAACATGACTTTTCTCCTTTATACAATATGGAAGAGCTTTTCTACCATAAATTCCCTCTCAAAATATTCATGGAGCAGATCTCCCATGGTATTTTCATCGTCCAGGGCTCTGCCTATGGCAATATCATTGATCAGACTGTATTTGCTTTCCTTCTGTTCCCTGTCTGTATCACTACGGCTTAAGGTACCGCTCTCTGTCAGGTGCTCCTTATCCTCTTCCGTTTCTGTAATGTAATACTGCAGCTTCTCTCCAAAGAACAGAATAAACTGTTTCACGCAGATACCGCCAAACATTTCCTTCATTTCCTGCATGACATATTCTCCATCGCTTCCCTCCAGAAGGTAATGGATGACTGCCCTGCCGCCATTTTCCAGCCTGTAACGGATCATTGTCTTATCTGCGAACTGCCTCATAAAAGAGATCTTATCCGCATACTCCTTATAATAAGGGAACAGCAGATCTGCAGCGATCAGCTCCCGCAGGTAAGGGATCAGATTCTCTATCACATGCTTATCCAGAAGCTCCTTGTTTTCGGCATAATAACGGGTATAAGCCAGCTTGCATACAAGCGGCACCTCCTCCCGCCTGTCTATGATCTTCTGCAGCTCCTTCATCAGATAATCATCTGTGATCTTATCATCCACGAAATAGTCATAACAGCTCTGCGAAAGGAATGCCATCTCCACATCCGTCCCTGCTCCGCCTGCTACATAATACCGGAATATCTCCGTCTTTTCACTGATATAAGCTCCTGTGTAAAGAAGCTGGATCAGTATCCTTTCACTGATCGCATAGGCATCCACACCAAAGGCTGCAGCTGCCTTGTAAACATCTCTCATGTTTCTGACACAGCCATTATAGTAACTATTCAGATATTTCAGCAGATTTTCATCATATTTTCCACTCTGGAATGCCAGATAGACGAGAGCTGTCAACACAGGATCCGGATCAGCCAGTTCCATCTGGATCAGTCTGCTGCAGAGTCTCATCAGATTTTTGGCATCGATCCCTTCTCCACCTCTCTTACGGATCCATCCATAAGCCTTTTCATACATACCACGCATGATAAGGAAGCTGAGAATCTCTGCATAACAGGAATTATCTGCCATTTCATAGGTTATTTCAGAAAGGAAGCTGTCAAGCTCCTGCATTTTATCTTTTTCATAGAAATACCGTACCAGATTCATACGGATATCCCGCCGCATATTATCTTCCAGGATCTCATAGCCACATACTCGCTTCATGAGCTGCACATTCTCTTCATTGATCACAGCCAGTACGCGTCCTCTTTCACACATCCAGATATCAAGGTTCACATCATCTGTGATATAAACTGCTGCCATTCTGGCAAGCTTGTCCGGGATCAGCATTCTTTCCAGTTCATAATCTTCTTCCCGGCAGTATCGACAGCCACCGCTATCCTCCAGGAAGATACGGCAGTCACTTCCATAAACCGGCAGATAAACTTCCCTGCTGCCTGCCTTAAACGCCACCTCACCCTTCTGCTTCTCATATACGATGATAACCCGATGGATATCCGCTCTTCTGATCTGAAGTCTGTGAATAAAGACTGCCTCAGCCAGCCCCCCTGCTGTTTCTTCTGTAATCATGCTTTCTGTCACGATACTCCGGTACAGATAGGAAAGCCATTTGTTATTCTTTCCTTTCATCATCTGAAAGACCACAAAGCGCTCGATCTGCTCCTTGTAGTTCTCATAAATCTCCGGATAGGTTTCTTTGTTTTTATGTACATAAGCATACAGAAACGCATTGTGCAGATTGTCAAGACTGCTGTCAAAGGCAAAATACATCAGTACGATCTTTGGCAGTACCGTCCTGTCAGAAAGCTTTACCGACATCATATAATACTCATACAGTCTGGTGATCCTAAGCTGCTTCTCAATCCCCTTTGCATACCATTCAAAGGCTTCCTCATCCATTTTACAGCCCTTGATCAGAAGTGTGCAGACCGCACGCAGTGGTTCATCTGAAGGTACAAGCTCACAGCACTTCTTCAGAAGCTGATATACCTGTTCCTGATATTGTTTTTCCTTAAAGGACAGAAATACGATCTGCTCAGCAATCTGCGGATTCAGCAGCCCTTTCTTCAGCGCATAGGTCAGTACCTGCAGTTCAAAGCCACTCAGCTTCATCAGAAGCGTAGGTGACGCATTCATCAGATTATATGCTTCTATGTAAAGCACCGGACTGATACAGCCCAATTTATACTGATCCTCCAGTACCATCCATTTGGCAGACGGGCTCTTGCCATATTCCTCTGAAAGATATAAAAGCAGCCAGGCGATCCGCCAGTTATCCGGATTCTGCGCATAGATCCTCTCCACCTGCAGAGCCACCTCGTCTATGTAGGACTCTTCTCTGTTGATCAGGGTGGTCAGATACAGATCGTAACAATAAAGTGCCGGATCAAAGCTCCCTGCCATGGCTTCCTCTGTTTTGGACAAAAGCCAGCTTGCTTCACTGTAACGCTCCTGGGTTACCATGAGCTGCACCTGCATCAGTCTGGAAGCATAATCCTTCTCATCTGCACTGGTCAGTGTCTCCAGGATCTTTTCTGTTTCCTGCATCCAGGATGCTGCACTGATCTTCCTGGTGCGAAAAGCTTCATAATACTGCATCAGACTTAAGATGGCATGTTTTTTCTGCAGCCGCAGGTTCGGTATCCTTCCTGTTCCTGACGATGTACAGACCTGTACTGTGACTGCCAGATCTGTATAGGCATTCTTCAAATGGATGATCCCATAATTTCTGCCTCCGTGAAGCCTGTCCTCAGCCAGGTAAAAGGGTAATCTGTAACAATTCCCAAGGAAGTCCTCCTCTCTGATATAATCCTTTTCCAGTATCAGAAAATCCCCCTCTGCTGTCACGGAAAGGTCGCTGCAGCCCCAGCCATTCCGATTGATCACTACTTTATATTCTGTATTTTCTTTCGGTGAATCGATACGGATTTCAGGCTCTTCCAAAAGAAACTGGACCTTCTGTTTCTTCTTGATTGCAAGCAGAAATTCCTCTACATTCTGTTCTCTTCTTTCTCCTGCACAAAGACCTCTGTATATGGTGTAATACTGTCTGTCCACTCCCTGAAAGATCGCTTTGAACTGTGCAGAATAAAAGAGCCTGACAGCTTCCTCAAAATCAGTTTTAGCCAGATTGGTAAAATGAAACAGATTCCGGATCGTGCCAAGACTGGATTCCATATAGACCGGCACAATATTAACTTCATAGGGGATCGTATACTCTCCCTGATTGGAGATAATGGAAAATTCTCCCTTGATGCACTCGCCCTCTTCCAGGTCTGCAGCATCAAACTGATAACTGATCTCTTCCTCATAACCGGTAAAATTCTCTGTCAGGCATTTCATCCTGAGTCTCGAGGATGACACCCTGCCCTCAGTAAGCTGATTCTTTGGTCCATATATGGTAAAGGAGCCTTCGCTGATCTCTCCGCTATGCACCGACAATTCAATTCTCGGCGTGGAAAAATCCAGAAAACGGTTCTCTTTATTAAATTCACCTGCCAATATCCTGTCAACTACACTCAGCACCTTTGTAGCTCCTTTTCCTTATCCGCCAGAAGACAGACAGTCCTTCCGCCCTGAAAAAAATCCGGGCACAGGGCTGCTGCCTAAAGGCAAAAATGTCCATGATTAATTAATAGTATACCATTAGAAAGCACTCTTCTGCAATGGCAAAACACTCCTATGGTTCTGCAATTCTGGTAACTCCGACATAGATATTTGAAATACTGTACCAGGTTGGATAATCTGTCACACCAGTCTGCTCCAGATTGAAAATTTTCTGAAATGCCCTGACTGCCTTTGCTGTTTCCGGTCCATAGACCCCATCTGCAGCAATTATCGGAATTGCAGGATAGTTCTGTGCGATCCTGTTAAGCTGATTCTGAAGCTGACGCACCTTTTCACCGGATGAGCCTATTGACAGAGCATAGCCCGGATAGGAGGACGGTACACCGGAAATACTCTCTGCCGTATTGATATACATATCATTTCCATAATAATAACGAAGGATCTCAATAGGCGTATAGCCTTCCCCTGCCAGATACTGCGAGCCCCACTGGCTTAAGCCATTGCAGGTCACTCTCCTTCCATCACAGTAGGAGGTCAAGATCGGCTGCCTCACACCCGGTCTTGACAGATAATTGGCAAAAATACTGTCTATAATCCTGTCTATGTTGGAATAAATATTTCTGCCATAGATCCAGTTCTGATCATAGGCCGTAGATGAAGTAATGGTAAACGGATAACCCTTTCCTCTGTACCACTCCGTATAAACCCGGTTTAAGGTAAATGACATGACTGCCAGCGCATTGGCATAAATGGCATTTTCTTCCCAGGTGGCATACACTTCGGAGGAAACCACGTTTTTGATATAATCCCTGTATTTTACATAATAGTTCTGTGCACTGGCATCATCCGGCACACCATCATGTACCACAATATATTCCGGAATCACGACCCTGCTTAAAACAATCTCTCCCGTTTCCTCTATCGGCTTGATCTCAGCCTCCGGAATCTTTGGCGGATAATCCCCATAAAGAGTATGATCAGGAATGACCACACTTTCCATATCCCCTTCTGCTGTTTCCAGCGGATTTAAGGAAACCGGCTGCAGTGCCAGGGTATCCGGCAGGATCTCTGTTCCTGAAACCATGGCAGACTCATACCCGGGAGCCTCCACAAGAACCGTATATTCACTGTATGGTCTCTGCTCAGAGGGTTCAACGCTGTAATCCAGCGGCGGTGCTGCAAGCTCTACCCGTTCTGTCTGTCCGGAGGAATCCGTACTCAGCTTTTCTATCGGAGCATTTGGCTCTCCTGAATATGATATGGTAACGGCAGCATCCTTCACCGGGATCAATCCAAGAGAAGACGTGACATTAATCTGCAGCCTTCCCCTGGCACTCCCTGTCTGTAAACTTTCCTCAGGCATAAAAATACCCCTGCATAGTCTTTCTTTATTCTATGCAGGGGTTATCTGTCTTGTTACTTTTCTTATTTAGTCAGAAGCAGCATGATATCATTGCTTCTTGTGATAAACTTGCTCATGGCTTCCGGCTCAAGGGGTGCCTGCTGAAGCAGCGCCAGATCATATAGCTGTTCGCAGATCATGGAAACATTACTGTCATCCGTATGATCAAGTACATACTGTACCAGCGGATGGTTGGCATTCAGCACCAGTGTCTCGCCTTCCTTTCCATAATCTCCCATATCCATACCGGGCATTGCATACATTTTCATCATGTCCTGCATTCTCCGGCTCTCCTCGGAAAGTGTCATCATGGAAGCGATCTTCTTATTCTTCAGCTTCTCCACCTTGATCTCGATCTTGTCCTTCTTAAGGGCCTTCTTCATCACCTTGCCAATGGTCTCAGCAGCCTTTGTAAGCTCTTCTTCTGCCTTCTTGCTGGTCTTTGACTTCAGGGAATCTGTAAGGTCTGCATCGATCCTCTTGAATTTAATGCCCTCGTTCTTGGCCTCAAGCTGGGAAATAAACGGCTGGTCAATATTGTGGTTCAGGATCACAGCATCCATTTTGGCAGCCTTGAACATGTTGATATACTGGCTCTGCTGCTTCTCATCCGTTACATAATAGATGACTTTTTCTTTCTTCTCTTCTGCCTCTGCATCCTTGTCAGCAGCTTCTGTTTCGGCAGCTTCTGCGCTCTCATCTGTACTCTTCTCTTCTGTCTCTTCCTTATTCTCTGCCTCATCCGGGTCGATCTTATTGACCTCAAGACATTCAGGAAGCGTCAGATATTTGCCGTCCAGATTCTTGAACAGAATGTAATCTGTCATCTTTTCGCAGAATTTGTCATCCTTCAGACAGCCAAACTTGATGAAAGGACTGATATCATCCCAGTACTTGTCATACTCTTCCTTCTCGGTCTTGCACATACCAGCCAGTTTATCGGCAACCTTCTTGGAAATATAATCGGAGATCTTCTTTACAAAGCCGTCATTCTGCAGTGCGCTTCTGGATACATTCAGCGGCAGGTCAGGACAGTCGATCACACCCTTTAACAGCATCAGGAACTCAGGGATGACCTCCTTGATATTGTCAGCGATAAATACCTGGTTATTGTACAGCTTGATGGTTCCTTCGATGGACTCATACTCCATATTGATCCTTGGGAAGTACAGGATACCCTTCAGGTTAAAAGGATAATCCATGTTCAGGTGGATCCAGAATAAAGGCTCCTTATAGTCCTTAAATACCTTTCTGTAAAATTCCAGATACTCTTCCTTCGTACATTCACTGGGATTCTTCATCCAGAGAGGATTGGTATCATTCAGAAGCTCAGGCCTCTTTACGATCTTAAGCTTCTCCTCATCGCCTTCCTTCTCCGGCTTGATCTCCTCTACAACCACATCATCAGGGCGCTTCTCATCTGCCTTGATGGTTTCTGTCTCCTTGGTATTTGCCTTGGAAAGGTATATTTCGGTAGGCATGAAGGAACAGTATTTCTTAATAACCTCTCTTGCCTTGTATTCATTGCAGAACTCCAGTACATCTTCATTAACAAACAGGGTGATCTTCGTTCCCACCTCTGCCTTGTCACCTTCTGTCATGGTAAATTCTGTACCGCCATCACATTCCCAGTGAACAGCCTTCGCACCCTCTTTGTAGGAAAGGGTATCAATGTGTACCTCATCAGCTACCATAAATGCCGAATAAAAGCCAAGTCCGAAATGGCCAATGATCTGGTCATTATCTGTCTTGTCCTTATATTTACTGATGAAGTCTGTCGCTCCGGAAAAAGCGATCTGGTTGATATATTCCTCTACCTCATCTGCGGTCATACCGATACCATTATCGGTGAAGGTCAGTGTCTTTGCTTCCGGATCCACTACAACATCAATCCTTGCCTTATAATTCTCCGGCAGCTCATACTCTCCCATCATATCCAGCTTCTTCAGCTTCGTGATCGCATCACAGCCGTTAGAGATCAGTTCTCTGTAAAAGATATCGTGATCTGAATACAGCCACTTCTTTATAATCGGGAATATGTTTTCACTGTTAATTGATAAGCTTCCATGCTTTTCTGCCATGGTAATCACTCCTTTTCTTTCCTGTATCAATGCTTATATTCCATTTCAGTTTATTACATCTAGGAAATAGTGTAGTTCTGTCAATCCGAAAAGTCAAGGCAAAATTAGCACTCATTATTAATGAGTGCTAACAAATCATGTGAAACATCAGGAAACATCAGGGTTTCCGGCAATTATTAACTTTTTATAAAATTCCGTCAAAGTATTTATTAAAGACATCAAAGAAATCGGATGTCGTAATATTCTCTGTCCCGGCAAGGGACACACTCTGCCATAGATCTTCATTAAGATTTCGGGTCAGGGCTGCAACAAAGTCCTCATACTCCTGCCCAAATACCTCTTCCCGCCTTTTCTCCACGATCTTGACCTTATTGGCATCAGTCTCGGTACGGTTAAAGGTACTGATACATTTGATCAAATAATAGCCATCCGGTGTCTCTACAATATCACTGATCTCATCCGTCTCCAGATTAAAGGCGGCATCTTCAAAGGCCTGATCCTTCTCACCTTTTCCAAAGGAGCAGGTTCCTTCCTCGCTGTCACTGTATTTCAGGATCAGCTCCTCAAAATCTGCCTCTTCGTTTTTTAGCTGAAACCGGACTTCTTCCGCCTTTCTCAGGATCTCCTGCTTTTCTTCCTCTGAATACTCAATCTTCTTTCCTGTCCCATCAAGGATACAGGTTCTGAAATAAATATACTGGACTGTTATGGTTCTTGCTTCATCATCACTGATCTCCGGATTGATATCCTTGATGATATACTGGTAGACCTTTCTTGCCAGTGCATATTCCCGGTACAGCTCCTCTACATCCTTTACTGTGATCTGCAGTGCGCTCTTTTCCTCCTCGCTCAAGGACTGGAAATAGGTTTCTGCCGCCTGCATGACCCTGGCCTCCTCCTCTTCACTCAAAGCCACTCCGTTCTGTCTTGCCAGAAGGTTCATGGTTTTCTGCTGTGCGAGCTGTGCAAGGACAGTTTCCTTAATATTTTCCTCCAGTGTCACACCATCCAGGCTGACATTCCATATTTCCCTGCCGTATACACTTTCATACCGGTTCTTGGTATTGATCAGATAAACCATAGCTTCCGGGAGTGTACAGGACATATCCTCGATCCGGAACACCTCATTTTTCTCAAATCCGGTCGTCAGCACAACTTTGGAGCCTTTCAGCGAATCCATACAGCCTGAAAGAAGCAGGAGCAGCACTGTAAGGAGTGCTGCTGCCATGCGCCTGTTTCTGTTTCTCATGCATTCATTCCCTTTAAGATACTTCTTGCCACACTGATACCGTTAGCTGATGCCTGCTGGAGTCCTCTTGTCACACCGGCACCGTCCCCAATAGCACGAAGTCCCTTAATGCTCGTTTCAAAATCACTGTTTACGATTACTCTGTTGGAATAAAACTTTACTTCCACACCATAAAGAAGAGTCTCATCACTGGCAATACCCGGCGTGATCTTATCAAGTGCTTCCAGCATCTCCTCTATATCCACCATGATCCTGTGAGGGAATACCAGGGAAAGATCTCCGGGTACTGCATCCTTCAGGGTAGGGATCAGGTTATTCCTGCAGAGTCTTTCTTCTGTAGTTCTTCTGCCTCTCTTAAAATCACCAAAGGTCTGTACCAGGATCCTGCCGCCACAGAGCATATTGGAAAGCTGTGCGATCTGCTTGCCATATTCGATCGGTGTCTTGAACGGCTTCGTAAAATTCTTGCTGACAAGGATCGCAAAATTGGTATTGTGTGTCTTATGATCCTTTGCCTTATAGGCATGCCCATTGACAACAGCAAGGCCGCCCTCATAATATTCTGTTGCCACTTCTCCGGAAGGATTGGTACAGAAGGTTCTTACCTTATCATCAAAAGTCGGCGTATGATAGATCAGCTTGGCTTCATACAGATTATCATTCAGATACTGCATGACCTCATCTCTGACCTCAACACGCACACCAACATCTACGGTGCCAGGCGTGGTCTCGATCCCAACCTCTTCGCATTTATCCTTAAACCAGTCAGCACCTTCCCTTCCTACTGCGGATACCACTTCACTGCCGTAGTAAACATCTCCCTTATCGGTTCTGACGCCAACTGCCTTTCCATCCTCTACCAGGATCTCTTCCACCATAGTATTAAAGATCAGCTCTGCTCCCTCATCCATCAGATGCTTCTGAAGCTTTGCATATATCTTGTAGCCTTCCTCTGTTCCAAGGTGCCTGATCGGGCACTCGACAAGCTTTAAATTTGCACCAATAGCCCTTCTTCTGATCTCGCGGATCACATCCTGCTTATCTACACCATAAACGTTCCTGTCTGCTCCAAATTTCAGATAGATCTCATCTGATTCATGGATCAGCTCTGCTGTCTTTTCATAGCCGAGAATATCCGGCAGATTGCCGCCTACATCCGGGGAAAGGGAAAGCTTTCCATCTGAGAATGCGCCGGCGCCGGCAAATCCGGTTGTAATGGAACAGGGCTTGCAGCCTACACACTGCAGGGTTGTTCTCTTTGGGCACACTCTTTTCTCTATGGAACGTCCTTTTTCGATGACGATCACCTTCAGATCCGGTTTCTGACGAAGCAGCTCATAGGCACAGAATATGCCTCCGGGTCCTGCTCCTATAATAATGACATCTGCTCTTTTTTCCATTTAACTAAGCTTCCTCCTTCGCTGACACGCAATGCGGGTCGGACTCACTCTGCGGTTTTACCGCATACACTTTTAGAATACCACAAGTTGATACGTACTTCCAGTACTGGTTTTCTTAACCTGGATCTGATTTTCGATTTTTTCAGAAAGAAGCGGTACATGGGAAATGATCCCGATCATCCGGTCGCTCTCTGCAAGACTCATCAGCGTCTGACATGCCTGTTCTAGAGATTCCTGATCCAGGGAGCCAAACCCCTCATCGATGAACAGTGCATCTACCTGTATTCCACCGCTGTATGCCTGTACTACATCACTCATTCCAAGTGCAAGGGATAAGGACACCTTAAAGGTTTCACCGCCCGAAAGTGTTTTCACGGATCTGTACCTTCCGGTATAATAGTCCAGCACCTCCATATCCAGACTGTCCTTACTCCTTCCGTCAGTCACCTCTTTGGTACGATACAGGGTATACCGGCCGCCGCTCATCATGGCAAGGCGCAGATTTGCCGCCTTCAGGATTTCCTCAAAATAAGCAGCAAGTACATACTGCTCCAGCACAAGACGTTTCTTATTATTTCCATTTACGGCATCATCCAGATCCTTGATGATACCGTACTTTTCAGAAAGAGCCGTGCTCTTTTCCTTCTTTTCTTTTAAAGAATGGTACAGCCTTTCCGTTTCATTCCTGTTTTTCCAGAGACGGCTGCCTGCTTCTGTAAGGCTGTCTTTCTTTTTCCGGATCTCTGCAAGCTTCTGCTGCTCCTCTGCCGGGTTTCTCTGCTCCCGCACCTTAAGCTCTTCCTCAAGATGATGGATCAGGTGCTCCTTAGCATGGCACCGCTGTCTGTAATCCCTTACTGCTTCCTGCTCTTCCTTCCGTTTCTGTTCCGGAAGAAAAGCAGCCCGGTATTCTTCTTCCCCTGTAAAGCCAGCCTTTTGCAGCTCATCCCGGAATTTTCCCCTGGCAAGCCCTTCTTTTTCCAAAAGCACCTGTCTTTCCTGCCTAAGTGCCTCTTTTGTTTTTTTCTTTTCTGAAATACGAAGACAGATCTCCTCTGCTTCCTTCCTCTGCTTTTCGAAATCTGATCTTTTATGAAAATCAGGATATTCCCTGATCTCTGCTGGCAGCTCCTGCATTTTCTCTGTCAGCTCCTGCTGCATCCTCCGGCTTTTCTCTGCCTCCCTATCCAGCAGATCCCTGGCCTCCCTGCAGGCTCTCGTTTCTCCATGGATCTTCAGAAGCTCCTGCCTTTTCTTCTCTGAAAACAGCTTCTTTTCTTTTAATTCTTCTTCCGTTGGCACACCCTGTTCTCTTTCCTGTCTGCAGGGATGTGACAGGGCTCCGCAGACCGGGCAGGGCTCTCCTTCCTTCAGATCCTGTGCCAGTATGCCGGCAATACCATGCCGGTATCTCCTCTCTGCATTTTCATAGTCATGGATGCTCGCTTCTGCCTCTTTCTCTGCTTTCTCATACCTGACCTGCAAAGCACCAAATTCCTGTTTCTTTTCCCTGAGTGCCGTTTCTTTTTCCTGCCGGAGCCTTTCTGCTTCTTCACACCTTTCCTTCATGTCAAAGGCCTCTGCTATCTGCTCTGCCAGTTCCACAAGGGTACGCTGTTCCTCCTGCTTCTGTAAGAGGCCTTCCAGCTCCCTTTCAGAAAGCTGCAGTTTCTTTTCACAGGTCTTCCTCTGCTCTTCCCGGTTCTGCAAAAGCAGCTCATATTCCCGCACAGCTGCTGCCTCTTCTGCCCTCTGCAGACGTTCTTCCATCTGCCGGTAATCAGGCTCCCTTTCTGCAAGGCTCTTCTGCTTTTCCCGTTCTTTTGCAAGCTGTTCCATAAGCGCCTTTGTCTGCTCTGCTTCCTTCACGATACCTGCAAGCTCTTCGATCTCTTCTTCCGCTTTCCTTTCCTCTGAATGCAGCCTCTTTTCTTCGCTGAGGAAAACGCTTATCTTCTCCTTAAGAAAGGGAAGCAGCCGTTCCGAATAGATACCTGCCTCTGCTACAAGTGCCTCAACTTCCGTTTTCAGTTCCTCATCAGGCGAAAATACAGAAACCTCTTCTTCCATACGATGGCGGTATTCCATTACCTGCCTGTAAAGTTCTGCAGAGCTGTTCTTCAGCTTTGCCTCCAGCCTCTCATAAAGCTTCGTATCAAAAATTTCCCGGAAGATCTTTGACTTTTCCGAAGAAGGTGCAGTAAGAAGTCTTGTGAATTCTCCCTGTGCGATCATGGAAAGCTGTCTGAACTGATTGATGTCTACCTTAAGGAGCTCCCTGATCCTGGCTGTCACCTCACTGCTTCCTTCGATGCAGCTTCCATCAGGCATAGTCAGATATGCGTTTTCCTTCTCTTTCGTCAGCTCACCATTTTTTGACTGCCGTTTTCTTGGCCGCATATATTCCGGATTTCTCCGGATACGATACCGCTTTCCCCCATGCTCCATTACAAGCTCTACATAGGTTTTGGTAGAAGGAGCAGCAAAATCACTTCTGACACTGCCCTTTTCTCTCGTTTTTCCGCTCAGATCCCCGTACAGTGCATATGTGACCGCGTCAAAAATAGTGGTCTTTCCGGCTCCTGTTGCACCTGTGATCAAAAACAGTCCTCTGCTCCCAAGTGCCTCAAAATCAATAGGTGGCTGCTCATCCCGGTACGGCCCCCACCCACAGATGGTCAGTGTGATCGGCTTCATTCCTCTGTCTCCTTTATCATCTGTACCAGAAGCGCTTTCTTTTCTTCCGTCAGCGCCTCTTCTCTGACAAATCCGTAAAAATCTTCAAGAATCGTCAACGGATCCCTTCTTTTCAGCTTCAGTTCTTCTCCCGTATACTGCAGACTGCCAGCCGTTTCTTTCCTGACTACCTGCATCACATTGGGATACACGCTTCTTAAGACTCCCATAGGATCAACCAGCTCCTTCTGATCTGTCAGAATGGCCTGCACATAATCTTCTCTGTTCTGATCCTCTTCTCCCTGCCTCAGAAGCTCCTCCATACTGCCCTCGAGCTTTCTCATTTCCCTTGGAGGGGTAAGCGGCAGCTCTGTCACCTGACAGTTTCCCTTTTCCTTAAGCTCAACCAGTAATACCTTCTTTTTCTGTCCTGCTTCTGAAAAGGAATAAGAAAGTGGGGAACCCGCATAATATACCTGTCTGTTTCCGATCTGCTGCGGTCTGTGGATATGACCAAGAGCCACATAATCCATCCCGTCAAATACAGAGGCATCCACATTGTCAATGCCGCCCACATGGATTGTCGTTTCGCTGTCTGAAAGCAGTGGTTCCTTTCCGGCATCCGTCACAAAGAAATGTGTCACAAGTATCCGTCGTTTGGTATCCTGCCTGTTCTGTCCGGCTGGCAGCCTCGTCTTTTCTGCAGCTTCCTTCTCCCAGTATTTTCCAAGTGCCTTCGCCACGGCCTCCTCACTTGTTCCTGCAGCCTCTGCTGAAGGTTTGATAAAAGGCAGCAGCAAAATGTCCACGTCTCCATAAGCATCCTTCGTATGGATCACAGTGATCTCATTATGATACACCCCTGCGATCATGATCCCCTGCTCCCGCAGGAGCTCTTCTCCGTAGCTTATCCGTTCTGGAGAATCATGATTGCCACTGATCATATATACAGTGATCCCCTCTCTGGCAAGGGCAGTCAGAAAATCATTGAACACAAGAACCGCATCTCCGGAAGGTACTGCCCTGTCATAAATGTCTCCCGCAAGGATCACGCCATTTACCTGATTTTCCCTGGCAAGTAACAGGATCTGTGAAAGAATTTCCTTCTGATCCTCCAGCATGGAAAAATCATTTACTGTTTTACCAATATGCAGATCTCCTGTATGCAGTAATTTCATCCTGTTTCCTGTTCCTTTTCTCTTCTTTTATCTGAAGCATCTCTTCCCGCTATTGTAAATCAAATCATCCTCTCCCGCAATCCCAGCAAAATCTTTTTTTCCATCCTGCTCACCTGGACCTGACTGATCCCGAGCAGTCCTGCTACCTCCGTCTGGGTCTTGTCCCTGAAGTACCGGAGCGTGATCAGTGTCCGTTCCATTTCCGGCAGGCTTTTTAAGAGCTGCTTCACCAACAGCCGGTCCAGCAGCTTTTCCTGCTCATCTCCTTTTTCATCTGCCAGCTGGTCTACCAGATAGATCTCATTTCCATCACTCTGATATACAGACTGATAAATAGATTCCACCCTGGCGCCTGCCTCCATTGCCAGGATCACTTCTTCAGTCGTCAGTGCCGCCTCAAGGGCTACCTCTTCAAGTGTTGGTTCTCTTCCGAGGCTTTTGAGCAGTCTCTCCCTGGCATATTTCACCCGGCTGCCATTTTCCTTCAATGTTCTTGACACCTTAACAAGCCCGTCATCCCTGATAAACCGTTTGATCTCTCCGGTGATCAACGGAACCGCATAGGTGGAAAATTTCACCTCATATCCTGTGTCAAATTTATCGATCGCCTTGATCAGGCCGATCACCCCGATTTGAAACAGATCCTCTGCTTCATAGCCTCTGTTCAGAAACCGTTTTACAATATGGTGTACCAGTCCGAGATTCTGTTCTATCAGTACTTCTCTCGATTCTCTTTCTCCTGCCTGTGCCCGCCTGATCAGTACTGTATTTTCCATGCCAGATCACTCCTCACGGTCAATAAATGGCAGTGTCCCCAGCTTTTTGCTCATCAGCACCGTAGTTCCCTGTCCAGGCTCCGATATCACTTCCAGTTCATCCATAAAAGCCTCCATAAAAGCAAAGCCCATACCGGATCTGTCCATATCAGGTTTGGTGGTATACATGGGCTCCATGGCCTTTTCCACATCTTCAATGCCCTTTCCTTCATCTATGACCTCTACCTGCAGTACATCCCTGTTCAGCAGACAGTGTATGTATACCTGATTCTGTTCTTTTCCCGTCATGCCATCATAACCATGGATAATTGCATTCGTTACAGCCTCAGATACCGCTGTCTTGATATCTGCGATCTCCTCCAGTGTCGGATTTAATGGTGTTACAAAAGCAGCCACTGCGATCCTTGCAAATGCCTCATTTTCTGACACAGCAGTGAACTGTATCTGCATTTCATTTTTCGTCATTTCCGATCCTGCATGTTTGTTTTCCAGACGTCTTTCCGTTTCCATCGTTTTCCCCTTATGCCTTTCTTTTTCTTTGTTTTCTGATTCTATTCCATGATCTCAATCACCTTATGCAATCCGCAGAGCATCAGTGTCTTTTTGATCCTTGCATCCGCATTGACCGCAAAAACCCTGCCTCCAAAACAGGTGATCTTCTTATATCGTCCTATGATGATCCCGATCCCAGAGCTGTCCATAAACCTGGTCTTCTCAAAATCGAACACTACATTTCCTACTCCTTCCTTCAGAATATATCTGTCCGCAGTCCGTCCGATATATTCTGATGCATGATGATCCACCTCTGCCGGCATCCTGACCATCAGATAATTGTCAATTACCTTGAATTCCTCTTCCATTTTTCCCTCCTTATTCTGTCTTTCCCTGGTCTTTTCCACTTTTACAGCTGTAAAGACGTAAAAAAAAGAGAACATGCCTATCATGTTCTCTTTTGTAAACGATATTGCTCCTGCAATCCTGATCCTTCTGCCTAGAGCTGCTGCAGGTTATTTCATTTAATTCTGATTATTGATCTCTGCCAGATAGGTTTCTGCCTTGGATGCCCTGTCTGTTCCCGCAAAGTCATCCATTACCTGTGCATAAATCTCCTTGGCCTTATCATCGTCTCCGTTCTCCCGGTAGCAGTTACCCAGATAGAACAGGGCATCAGCATTCGTATTGTCATAAGTAAAGGCTCGCTTCAGATTCGGGATCGCTGCTCCGTAATCTCCATTTCTGTAGCTGTCATTACCAAGTCCGTAATAGTAAGCTGCAAGCTTTTCAGAAACCAGTGTCAGGAACTGCTTGCGGAGTGTTTCATAGGAGTTCGAGTGCTTTACCTCTTCCTCCCCATTTTCATCCGGCTCCATGGCCTCCATGTAACCTGCGATTGTTTCAATGTCCTCCGGATCTGTCAGATAGGCGTTCACAGCCATCATCAGCCCGTCTGTTGCCTGCAGGGCACCATCCGTTCCCTCCAGTGCTGCCAGCTGGCTTGTCAGCTGTGTATTTTCATCTGTCAGGCTCCTGATCTTCTGTTCCTGCTCATCTATGGTCGCTGTCTTGGCATCCGACTGTTCACTGACTGCCCTCAGATCATTGTTAATATCTGCCTTGGCTTTCTGGATCCTTGCCGGAAGGATCAGGAAGCAGGCGATCCCGATACCGATCACAAGTCCTATCCCCAGATTCAGAAGGGAGGATACCCCTTTCTTCTCCGCTGCATTGACAGGCTGGATGATTGTTTCATTTCCGCTCTGATAACGGATGATCTCATCAGAAGAAGCCTTTTTCCTCGTACTGCCCTTCTGGCTTTCCTCAGGAACCAGCATATGCGTGACTTCCTTCAGATAACGCTGTGTTGTGGTATTGCCTGTATCGATCTGCTCACATTTCTCCAGCTCTCTTCTGGCCTTCTCCCATTCCTCTGTGTTCATGTAAAGCAGTGCCAGAAGCTGGTGTGCCCTGACATACTTCGGATTATTGGAAAGCACCTTCTTAAGCTGGATCACAGCCAGATCCTGACTGTCCTGCCAGCAGTACGCAAGTGCCTGATTGTACTTCTTGATCGTCTGGTTGATGCCATCGAGTCTCGCCTGATTATTCTGGATCATGTCAATATAATCATTGGCGATATTTTTCTTCGGGCGGAGATTCTGGCTGATGACCCACTCACCAAGGGCGGATACCGCTTCTCCCATTTCAAAATAAACAAGTCCCAGAAGATTTCTCGCATCAATATTGTTCTTGTTCAGTTTAATACTTTCTTTCAGACTGGCGATCGCTCCTGACAGATCTCTTACCGACGCCTTATCCAGTCCGTCATTATAAAGACGGTTGGAAAGGTATATCACCTTCTTATAAAGTGATACATCAGCGCCGCATCCGGTACAGAAGTCCTGCTCTGATAAACGACAGCCGCAATTATAACAGATCATGCCGTTACTCCTCTTCTGTTTCCGTCTTTTCTTTTGCCTTTTCTACCATCTGTATCAATATATCTGCCACATCCGTCAGATCCTGTCCGTAGATCGCTTCTGCAGCATCCTCAACCTCAAGACTTGGGTGAAACTTCTTTAATTCTTCTTCAAAATCTATCATCCGGTGTTCTCCTCTTAAGGCTCTTTATCTGCCCTATCAAATATAACGAACCGGCAACATAAATCACGTCAGCCTCTTTTCTGCCTGCAAGCAGCCATCCAAAGGCCTCTCCTGCATCTTCATAAAAGCGGCAGGGTAATTCATACTGCCTCCATAGCTTCGAAAGCTCTGTAAGAGACGCACTTCGGTCAGAGGAAAGTGTCGTGACCGCAATCTCTGTAAAGAGACCACTCTCTGCTATCCTCTTGATCATCTTTTCATACTGCTTGTCCGCAACTACCCCAAACAGAAGCTTTCTCTCTCCCCTGCAGGGTATTGCTTTTACTGTTGCAAGCAGCGCCTCTATCCCATCTTCATTGTGGGCACCATCCAAAAAAATGCCGGGCTGTACCTCTTCCATCCGCCCCGGCCAGTATGCACCCAGAAGTCCCTTCCTTATGGCTTCTTCCCCGATCAGATATCCTTCCCTGTTCAGTTCTTCTGCTGCAAGAACTGCAAGAGAGGCATTTTCCACCTGGTAAAGTGCAACCATATGAAGTGACAGCCCAATATAATTATAATAACCAGTATGCAGTGAAAAATCAATGTTTTTATTCCCTGTATTTATATCCAAAATATTGCTTTTTTCGAGCAGAACCGCCCGGCTTCCTATTTCTTTTGCACGATTCACCAGCACCCTTGTCGTCTCAGGCCGTCTGTCCGGGAATATAACGGGTACTCCCTTTTTGATAATACCGGCCTTTTCTCCCGCAATTTCCTCCAGCGTATTACCAAGGTACTGCATATGGTCAAATCCAATCTCCGTGATCACACAGAGTGCCGGATGCTTTATACTGTTTGTTGCATCCAGTCTGCCTCCCAGCCCGGTTTCCAGTATCACAGCATCCGGCTTTTCATCCCTGAAATAGATCATTGCCATCAGAAACAGATATTCAAAGAAGGAAGGATGTGACAATCCCTCCTTCTTCCCTTCTTCTGCCAGTATCTGGACCTCCCGGAATACCTCAGTGAACCGGTTCTCTGATATCATCTCATCATCGATACGGATCCGCTCCCTGATATCCACAAGATGGGGAGACGTAAAGATCCCGACTCTCCTTCCGCTCTCCTTCAGAATAGACGCAAGGCAGGCACATACACTGCCCTTCCCATTGGTACCGGCTACATGGATCACAGGAAAAGGGAGCCTGTCACAGCCGGCGATCGTAAGCAGGCGGGACGTATCCTCTACTGTATTTTTCCCGGCAAATCTCGGTATCTCGTTGATATATTGTTCTGCCTGCTCAAACGCCGTCACGTAACTGGCTCCCTTCTTCCGTTTGCTTTATTTTATTTACTTAGCTGTGCAAGTCTTTCCTTTACCTGCTCCATCATCTGGGTATATTTCTCAAGCTTTGCCTTTTCTTCATCAATCTTGGCCTGTGGTGCCTTGCCCATAAACTTCTCATTGCTCAACATACCATTGACTCTGGCAAGCTCGCCGGTCAGACGTTTCTCTTCCTTCTTCAGTCTCTCGATCTCCTGTGCGATATCCACAAGCTCCGCGAAAGGAATGTAAAGAGTCGCACCATGGATCACAACAGAAACCGCATCCTCGGCGATGCCGTTCTTATCCTCCTGGATCACAACCTCGGAAGCTCCGGCAAGAGATGTGAAGAACAGCTTTCCCTCTGTAAAGGCTCTGCGGACCTCTTCCTTTTCGCTGACTACATAGATCATGGCCTTGCGGCTTGGTGCTACATTCATTTCGGTACGGATATTACGCACACCTCTGACTGCATCCTTGATCGTCTCGATATCCTGTTCTTCCTTTGCAAAGCTCCAGTCATCCTGATATACCGGCCAGCTTGAGATCATGATCGATTCCTCTTCTGACTGCAGGGTACAGAAAATTTCCTCTGTGATAAACGGCATATAAGGATGGAGCAGCTTCAGCGCATTTAACAGGACTGTCTTTAAGGTCCAGAGTGCTGCATTCTTGCTTTCCTGATCATCTGTATTATAAAGACGGGGTTTTACCATCTCGATATACCAGTCACAGAACTCATCCCAGATAAAGTCATATACCTTCTGTACCGCGATTCCCAGTTCAAAATGATCCATATTCTCGGTAGCATCCTTGATCAGGGCATTCAGCTTGGAAAGAATCCACTTATCTACCGGCTGCAGGACAGGATCTGTAACCTGAAGTCCTTCCTCCGGCATGTTCATCATGATGAAACGGGATGCGTTCCAGATCTTGTTTGCAAAGTTTCTGCTCGCCTCTACTCTTTCATAGTAGAAACGCATGTCATTACCCGGTGCATTACCGGTGATCAGGGTAAGACGCAGGGCATCTGCACCATACTGATCGATAATCTCCAGAGGATCGATCCCATTGCCAAGACTCTTACTCATCTTACGTCCCTTAGAATCTCTGACAAGTCCATGGAACAGAACTGTCTTAAACGGTCTTTCTCCCATCTGCTCATAGCCGGAGAAGATCATCCGGATAACCCAGAAGAAGATAATATCATAGCCGGTTACCAGTACATCTGTCGGATAAAAATATTTCAGATCCTCTGTCTGCTCCGGCCAGCCAAGTGTGGAGAACGGCCAGAGTGCTGATGAGAACCAGGTGTCCAGGGTATCCGGATCCTGTGTAAAGTGAGTGCCGCCGCACTTAGGGCACTTCTCAGGCATCTGCTTTGCTACTACGGTTTCTCCGCAGTCATCACAGTAATATGCCGGGATCCTGTGACCCCACCAGAGCTGTCTGGAAATACACCAGTCTCTGATATTGTCTGTCCAGTTGAAGTAGGTCTTTTCCATTCTCTTCGGGATCAGCTGGATGTCCCCGTCCTTTACAGCTTTTACTGCGGGCTTGATCAGTTCATCCATCCTGACAAACCACTGCTTCTTGATCATGGGCTCGATGGTTGTCTTACATCTGTCATGGGTACCTACATTATGGGTATAATCTTCAATCCTTACAAGGAGTCCCATCTCATCCAGTTCCTTTACAATGGCCTCTCTTGCTGCATAACGATCCATACCGCAGAACTTGCCGCCGTTTTCGTTGATGGTGGCATCATCATTCAGGATATTGATTTCCGGCAGATTGTGACGCTTTCCAACCTCAAAGTCATTCGGGTCATGGGCAGGTGTGATCTTAACTACACCGGTACCAAACTCTCTGTCAACATAAGCATCTGCAATGATCGGGATCTCTCTGTTGATAATAGGGAGCATCAGCTTCTTTCCAACGATATCCTTATATCTGTCATCATCGGGATGGACTGCTACTGCAGTATCACCAAGCATAGTCTCCGGTCTTGTAGTCGCAAACTCAAGGAATCTTGTGGTACTTACAGTTCCGTCATCCTCGATCAGCGGGTACTTGATATGCCAGAAATGGCCTGCCTGCTCTTCATATTCTACCTCGGCATCAGAAATGGAGGTATTACATACCGGACACCAGTTGATGATCCTGCTGCCCTTGTAGATCCAGCCTTTTTCGTGCATCTTGCAGAATACTTCGGTAACTGCCTTATTGCAGCCCTCGTCCATGGTGAAACGCTCTCTGTCCCAGTCACAGGAGGAGCCAAGCTTTTTCAGCTGTTCAATGATCCTTCCGCCGTACTCAGCCTTCCACTCCCAGGCTCTCTTAAGGAACCCTTCTCTGCCAAGATCTTCCTTGCTGATGCCTTCTTCCTTCAGCTTTTCAATGATCTTAACCTCTGTAGCGATGCTGGCATGGTCTGTTCCTGGCTGCCAGAGTGCATTATAGCCCTGCATCCTCTTATAACGGATCAGGATATCCTGCATGGTATTGTCAAGGGCATGTCCCATATGGAGCTGTCCTGTGATATTCGGAGGGGGAATTACGATCGTAAACGGTGTTTTGGAATGATCCACCTCTGCATGGAAGTATTTCTTCGCAAGCCATTTGTCATAGATTCTGTCCTCAATCCCCTTGGGATCGTAGGTCTTTGCAAGTTCTCTGCTCATCATCTTCTCCTTTTCTGTTTAAAAAAGAATCCTGCTTGCAGGATTCTCCGCCTGCGGCGGGTCGCTTTAAGCGACATCTACCCCTCCGCCGCAGTGCGATCCTGCCAGGAGGGTTTTTTATGTCATTGGAACATTACAGAGTAATTTCCTATGACATAAAAAACCCTTTACAGAATCACTTCTGTAAAGGGCGTCATTTCTACGCGGTACCACCTTTGCTTGTCACTCACTGCCGCCGGCATCTGCCGAAAGCACTATCCGTTAACGGGGATCAGCCGTGAGAACCTACCTGGATTCCTTCAACCTGCAAAAACCTCTGCAGCTGCCAGAACGCTGTTCAGCTCTCCGGTTCCAAAGCTACCTTCCCTGTATCCACTGCCAGATATTCTTTCAGCCGATGGAATATCCTCTCTGATGCCTGAATAAACAGGTACTCCTCTTTGTCACTACCTTTTCATAACTCATTAAATCTATCTTAGTAGGCAGACGCCTGCTTGTCAAGTCCATTTCTGCCCCTTGAAGGTTCTGTTTCTAAAATACTTCTCCGATGACCGCGATCTCCATACAGCCATCCGGCAGCTTCTCCGGTCTTTTGCCAGACTGGCTGGTATGGACGTACATACTTGTAATCCCAAACGCATCCGCTCCCAGGATATCTGCTTCGTATTCATTCCCGATCATGACAGAATCCTCCTTCTTAAGTCCATATTTCTCGAAAAGATCCTCAAAGAAATAACGGGATGGCTTCTTTACACCGGCATCCGAAGAATATAAAATACCGTCAAACAGCTCATAAATCCCCAGCATCTTCATCTCCGGCTCTGTGAAGATCCGCTGCGCGTTGGAAAGCAGATAGATCTTTTTTCCTGATCTTTTCAATCTTTTCAAAAGATCTTCCGCACCATCATAAAGCCGGATATAGTAAGTCGACAGTGCCCGGAAAGCAGTTGCCATAAGTTTAAACTTTTCCTCCGATGGCTCTATGCCCTTCTCTGTAAAAAGGCCGGTAAATACCCTGTCAAGCGGGAGCTCAATTTCTCTTTTCAAAAGGCTCCCATCTCTCATTTTTTTCTGCCGGTCCCACTGGCGTCCTTCCTCCACCTTACACAGACGAAGGTAGCTTTTACGCAGCTCTGTTTCCGCATAGGGCACACCATTCATCGAAAAAAGCAAAGCCACTTCCTTCCACAGAGAGGCCTTGCTTTCGCTTGTATGAATGTCAATCAGGGTTCCATAAAGATCAAAAATATAATTTGTCATGCGGTCTTGATTCCTTTTATTTTATCATGGGCAAAAGAGAAATAAAACATCTGGATCCGGAATTTGTTCCCTTCATACAGATCCAGCATCTGATACAGATCCTTATAATAATCAAACAACTTTCTCTTGGTCTTCATGGTCAGCTGCAGACTTCCTGCCTGCGTATCCACAAGACTTCCCTTGGTCTTTACATAGTAATAGAGCGGCTTATTGATCACACCAACCTTACCTACATACTGCAGGTACTCCAGATTAAACCGGAAGTCCTCACACCAGTCAAGCTGGGTATCACACTGAAGGGCAAATCTCCTGATAATGTCTGCCTTGTAAAACTTATTCCAGAGAACACCATAATAAAAGTTAGCCGGCGCAGACATCATGTTTTTGGCAAATCTGGTTCTTGTCAGAACCGGTCCTGCCTCCACATGACCCCTCACCATGATCATCCTGCCCCTTACCCTGTTGTAATCCGAGATCACCATTTCGCAGCCATACAGAAGCGCAGTCCTTACAAACTCCTCTGTGGCATGCTTGACTAACCAGTCATCTCCGTCCACAAACTGGAAATACTCTCCTCTGGCCCGCTTCATGGCAATGTTCCTGCTGTCAGAAACACCGCTGTTTTCCTTTTTAATATAACAGAATCTGGAATCCTGCTCTGCATATTTACGGATGATACGATCCGTATGGTCTGTGCTGCCGTCGTTGACTACAATAACCTCAATGTTCCGGTAGGTCTGGTTCTGTATGCTTCGGAGGCATCTTTCAATCGACCTTTCTCCGTTATATACCGGTACAATGATACTTACCAATGGCTCTTCCATAATATCACTCCTTAAATATAGGATTTTACACCTCTTTCCGAAAAAAGGCAAATTCCTGCCAGTTTCTTCTCCTTGCTCTATACTGGTAAAAACAGGAGGATCACTATGAACATATTACAGGAAGAAAAGCTCTCGGTCAGTCTTCTTGGTATTTTCCCATCGAAATAAGAGCATCCTTCACCATCTGCAGCTCATCCTCGTAGATGCAGTTTGGCAGGGTGCCGTTTCTGACTCTTGAAAGTGCCTCCTCCAGTTCAAAAAAAACTGCACCTTCCACTTCACTTTCCTGAAGGATAAGATCAGCGATCCGAACCGGCTTTTCATAAAGATAAACAGCACTGATCTCCTGATCCAGAAAAGGCTTTCCATAAAAGGATGTCCTTAAGTCTGCCCTGTGGTATCCGATCAGCCGCAGCTCCTCTTCTCCCGCTTCGATACCCAGCTCTTCCGCAAGCTCCCTCCGTGCCGATGGCAGATAGCTGTCCCCTGCATGGATATGGCCTGCTGATGAAATATCATAGCATCCCGGATACGAATCCTTATTCTTGCTCCGTTTCTGCAGAAGCACCTGATAGGAGCCATCCGGCATCCGGTTCACGATCCATATATGGGCTGTCCTGTGCATCTTTCCATAGTGATGTACCATGCCCCGCTCCATCACTTCCCCGGTAGGCTCTCCCTTTTCATCACAGATATCAAAAAGCTCAAGCTCCCGCCCGTCCAGCACCGCCCGGTACCAGGTTCCATCCTCATGGTAGCAGAGCTTTAAGGAAAAGAAAGGTCTCTCTTCCTTTAACAGCTCAAGGAACAGTCTGTCCCCGTCCCAGAGCTTCAGCTTCGTGATCTCTTCTCTGGCAACAAAAGCAAGCTCCCCTTCTGTACACTCTGTCAGGGTTCCCGTATAGCCATCTGCCGTATAAAGACACATATATTCTGTCGGATAATTCTCACTGCAGAAGGTCACGATCCCACGGAACCGGTATGAGGTCAGGGTCAGTCCCGTTTCCTCAAAGACCTCACGAAGGAGACAGTCCTCCGGACTCTCTCCTTCTTCAAAGTGGCCTCCTACACCGATCCATTTATTCTTATTGATATCCTGCTCCTTTTTCACGCGGTGGAGCATCAGATAACAGTTCTCTTTTTCAATGTAGCAGAGAGTAGTCAGCTTACTTTTCACCGTTCAGTACTTCTCCCACGATCTTATTAACCATGCCGCCGTCTGCTCTTCCCTTGACTCTTGGCATCAGCTCCTTCATGACCTTACCCTTGTCCTTCATGGAAGGTGCATCAATGGCAAGTGCTGCAAGAACCGCCTTTACCTCCGCAAGGACAGCCTCTTCACTCATTTCTTCCGGTGCAAATTCCTGATAAACTGCCAGTCTCTTCTCACAGGCTTCCTTAATATCTTCCCTGTCTGCCGGTGCAAGCTCCATGGTTTCCTTCGTCTGCTTGATCTCCTTCTTGACTACCTCGAATTCCTCAGCCTCTGTCAGATCCTCTCTCTTGTCGATAGCTTTGTTCTTCAATGCAGAAAGCAGCATGGAAAGTGCATCCTTTCTGTCCTTTTCCTTGTTTTTCATTGCCGCAACCATTTCGCTGCGTACCTTGTCTGCCATACTCATGACCGTTACTTCCTTTCCTCTTAACTGCTGTATCTGATAATCAAAAGCTCAAGGCTCATGCTATCATTCATTCTTCCTGTCTTGACTGCTTCTTCCGCTTCCACACAGGCTCTTAAGGCTGCCCTCAGCTCTTCCTCTGAAAAGCCGTCTGCCTGCACCATATATTTCCCGGCTATAAAGGCAGGCAGGCCTACCTTTTCCCCGACCGCCTTATTGGCATACCCCTTTTTCTTCAGCTCCTTCACCTGCAGAAGAAGGTTAAACTGTCTTGCTACCAGAAACAGGATCCGCATGGGCGGCTCCTTCAGTGCCACCAGCTCATAATAAAGAGAAAGCGCCCTTTTCTGCTTCTTCTCTGCGATAGCTCCTACCATATCAAAAATGTGACTTGTCAGCTGCTTCACACAGATGGCATCCATATCACTGCCGGTGATCTCCGGTCTGTCAAGACAGTAGCAGAACAGCTTCTCAAGCTCCCTGCTGATCGTCTCCATATCAGTACCTGTCATCCGTATCAGGTGATCAACTGCCTGTCCGGAAATTTCCTTGCCTTCCTTCCTGACTCTGGATACGATCCATCTCTTTAAGACTGCTTCCTCCTGTACCTTGAATTCTGCCACATAGCCGGCATCCTTTACCGTCTTGTAAAGTCTGCTTCTCTTATCCGCTTCTGCCTCCACGAAAACGAAATAGGTGCTTCCGGTATCACCCTTCAGATAATCCGCCAGTTCTTCACCACCGCTTTTAAAAAGACCGCTGTTTTCAAGGAGAATCAGCCTCCGCTCTGCAAAAAAGGGAAGTGTCTCGGAAAGATCAATGATCTCCCCTGTGGAAAGCTCCTTTCCCTCATGGTAATAATAGTTCATGGTATCATCACCGATGATGGCTTCCTTCAGTCTGTCCCTGTACTGCTTCCGGAGATAGGCCTCCTCACCGCAGAGAAGGTAAATCTTTTTCAGTTGTCCTGTCTTGATATCATCATTGATCCTCTGCATGTGCCCTGCCTTCGAAAGTCCTTACAAAATTCTACCTTCTCAGTTTATCACATCCTCACCGGGAATCAATTCTTTTTTCGCCTCCCTGATCGTATTTAGTCCTCCGGCACTTCGATCCTCTGATTAAACTGATCCAACAGCAGGGCTGCCACAATACCGACTGCCAGGCAGAGCAGATTGTTCACGCAGGAAAAAGTGCTCACCGTAAAGCTCCTGAAGGGAATGATCACAAGTGTAGCTGCCATGACGATTCCGACGATTCCATGAAATACCATGGCATAATGATGCTCCATCAGCACCGTCACTGCCCTTGCCAGCAAAAGCACAGTAAGAAGTGCCCCGATCCCTGCCGGGATCAGAACCGCCATGTCCAGTCTCCCGATCCCATCCACAAGCGGCGTATACAGTCCCAGCGGCATCAGCAGTGTGGAAAAGCTCATACCGGGTGCGATCACGCTTAACGCAATACAGAAGCCGCAGAACAGGTACCAGCCAAATGACGGTGCTATGGTAACCTGAATGATCTGCAATAAGGTCAGCAGTATCAGGATCATTCCAAAGCAGACCACTGTCATCAGCAGATCACTCTTTTTTCTTCCCTTTTTCCCTGCCTCCCGAAAGAGTGATGGCAGCATACCGCCGATCAGCCCTACAAACAGACAGACAGACGGATCCGGATATCTGGTGAGCAGAAAGCCAAGTATCCTGGCTACTACCACAAATCCAAAGCCTCCGCCAAGGATCAGTGGAATCAGCATCCTGTAATACCTTTTCATGGCTGATCTCGGATGGGAGAGCAGTTCCATAACAGGCTGGTAAACCCCAAATACCACACTTAAGACACCTCCTGAGATCCCTGGCAGCACAGCTCCAAGGCCGATCAATGCTCCCTGCAGAAAATGCAGCAGCAGAAAGGAGGTCTGACCCTTAGTTCCATGATTTTTCTTTTTCTGATTCATACATGTACGTCCCCTTTTCCGGGTTCCTTACCCTGCAGTCATTATACAGGATACTATATGTATTTTCCTGCGGATTTATGAATCTGTACATTTTCTTATCAGGAAAAGCGAAGGACCAAAGTCACCTTTAGTCCTCTGCGCGTTCCCTGTATATACTTTTCACGTACCGGAAGGTATGACCGTCTTCTGCCCGGTACAGGCCGCTGGGATAACCGGTCTCATCATGGTAATCTCCATCCGGTCCCTGTCCCATCACAAGATAAATTGCTCCGTTCTCTTCATAAACCTCCTCCGGCATAATGAAGGGACAGTAGGTGGTATCATCAGAAAGGGGAATCTGCGGCTCGCTGATCTCCAGTGACTGAAAATGTCTGCCTCCGTCCTCTGTGATATAAAAGCTTCCAAGGCTCCCGCCGCTGTAGGCAAGTCCGGCATAGCCGGTCTGCCATCTCCCTTCTGTTTCCTGATCAGGAAAGGTAATAAAAAGTGCTTCCCCACCAGAACCGTTAAAGGGATCGGTATTGACAAAGGTACATTCACCGTCCTTTACTCCGATCAGTGTATAATAGCTGCTCCCGCAGGCTCTGTCTGTCGCAAGCAGACGCATCTGTGTACCATCAGAAAGCGTGTCACTGCAGGCAGCTTCCAAAGACAGATAATAGGCTTTCTGCTCTTCTGTCACAGGAGCCGGTGTCGGCTCCTCCGGTGCCGTATCAGTCTGCGCCCCGTTCTCTGATACATCAGTCTGTACCCCGTTTCCTGCTTCGTTGCTCTGTGTACCATCCATGACCGTTTTCTGCTGTCCTTTATCAAGCGGCACTGTTTTCCCATGTAATGCAATCTGTATACCGGCTGCCGGCAGCAGTAAAGCGATCAGTGTAACAATAATAACAATCCATCCGTTCTTTTTCATCCTGCAAAGTCCTGTAAGCCCTTTCCTGTATACTGCAATGCGATCCGATCCTCCGGATGGACTTCTGTCAGATACAATACGATAACAAAGAACCATTCAAGCGGCTTCATCAGCAGATACACAAGATCTGCGATCCACCTTTTCCGGATCATCCTGGCTACCGGAAATCCGTAGGTATCATAAAAATGCCGTACTCTCCGCTGAAGCCCCGGCGTCCTCTCCTCCAGAATCTGTTCAAAGGCATTGGCAACACAGAGCTGCCTGTTCACCGTCACCTCATGACCATGGCGGATCCCCCGTCTGATGGGATGCACGATCCTTTTATCTCCACCTGCTGCCACCGTGCAGAGATAATGTTCATCCACCATAACATTCGGCGGAGCGATCTGTGTGGAAAGCCTGAAATCGCTGGTTTCTGTAAAGGCCTTGATCACGGCATCCGGTGCCTGGCCAAACAGCAGCAGAATCAAAATCAGAATGCCAAGAAGGGGCCACATCAGCAGAAGCGCCGCTGCCGGCCAGCGCTTTGCTTCTTTTAAAAGATGGTTGACAGCCCCAAGGAAAGGAACGCTGTCGATCTTACTGCTTCTCTCTGGATCCTCCCTGTACTCATCCATTTTCACAAGGATCATCCGTGCCGTGATCAGAAAATAATTCAGGGGAACCAGTACCAGATACAGATCCATCCAGTCCGCATATACTTGCCAGGTAAATATCACAAGCAGAGCACCTTCAAGATAAACTGCTGCCATGGCAAGCACAGTAACAAGCGGTGGTGTTTTTGAAGCGTCACTGAACTTTAAGATCAGGAACCCGGTCAGCGCCACGCAGGCGATCACGAGTATCGTCAGTGCTGATCCCGTATAGATCGGTGTGTGCATCTCTGCATTGATCAGCTGCTCCTGCCAGTCTGCACGGAATGAGATGCTTTTTCCCAAAAAAAGATAAAGCAGCTCATAAAAAAAAGCCAGCAGCATAACATAGAAATCATAGAAAAGCGGATCCGGCTGTCTGGTTACTGCTGCTTCTCCTGACATTTCTTCAACTTCCTGCCTGGTACGCCTGCACATCCTGCTTACCAGCAGATAGACTTCATAGGCTGTAAGGAAAAATGGATAGCATAGAAAAGGTCCATAAAACAGACATCCCATAAAGAGATAACTTAATTCCGGCATTCCGTCTCCTGCCGCCACACTCAGCACAACAGCTCCAAGCGATCCCAATATCATCGATCCTGCGATCTGTCCGATGTAAACAAATTTCCTGCTCCTTTTCATATACAGTCTCCTCCCGGTGCCTGTCAGTTTCAATGATGAACATGGTCAGTTTTCAGTCTTTATGGCCTGACACTTTCAATGTAACTGTACTATAACATGTTATCCTATGTTCAGCAATAAATTGCATACACCAATTTGAGGTCAATTTCCACTCAAACCATATTGCTCTGTCTTTTTCTTTGATGCTTTATTCAGCATTTTTTCATGACTATCAGCCAAATTTTTAGACTTTGAAATAATCTCTCAGCTTTTCTTGATTTTGTCTAACTAATATGCTATCCTTAAATAGAGGAAAAGTCAGATAAGCGGCCTACCCTCTATAGTGATGCTAAATTTTTAGTTCAGCCGTCGACTACTGGGAATAGTTGGCGGCTATTTTCTTCCCTTGAAGATTGCATAACACAATCCAATAAGGGTAACAATGAACATACTGAACTCTATAAGCTCTGAATATGTAACCATTAGCATCGCCCTCCTTTCTTTCGTCTGGAGGGATTAGCCCCTCCATAATAGAGGGTGGCCGCCTTTGCTCTCTGGCTTTCCTTAATTGTCATTATATCAGTTCTTTTCCAGACTGTAAACCGTAATACAGCAATAAATCTATCATCATTTTTTCATGGTAAATAACAAGCCAAGAGTCCCGTTTTGTAAGTAAAAATACTGTTTTGTAAATGAGAGTTTTATGCCGCAGCCAGTGAGCGCATCCGTGCGACCCGCGATGAAATTTAGCAAATTGGAAATTGCCACGCAGATCAATTTCGCTCCAAAACAAGGGCTGAATGCTCATTCAAGAACCTTCAGCCCAATCATTATCATAGAAGATCACATTTACAGACCTTTATTCATACACTTTCATATTATTGTCGGCGCCAGTGCCCCTATCTCTTTCCTGCACTTTTCAATTGCTTCCTCACCCTCTAAAATTTCTATAGTAAGATGATGCTCTCTGATTTCTCCAGGCTCCAAGAAATCCTCCGCCTCTTTTCTTCCTCCAAATCCTGTATTACATGGTTCCATAGCCCATGCATAATCACCGGAAGCTATGGTTTTCCATTCTACCAGATAAGGCATCTGATGCAGATTAAAGCGCACACAATATCCCAAATGCAGTCTTTCATTTACAACACATCCCAATGTATTTCCTTGACTGTCTCCATACAATTCATGGAGGAAAACCTGCTCCGGTGCATTATCTATAGGATCCTCCATGAGATTCCATTTTGAAATACCTTCTTCAGCGGCAAAATCTCTCGGCATGCATTTTTTATCTGGTAAATACATTCTACATCCAGGCTCCAAAAATGGATATCCTATATTACAATGATACAAAAAGCAAAAGGGTTCTTCCCGAAATCCTTGGTTTTCTATTTGGTCTCTGAAATGAATTGCTGGTATGGGATAACTTGTTTCTACCATTCTGCGAAGTACAATATTTTCTCCAAATATTTCTGACTCACGCATCTCTCCATGCGACTGAATCGTACAACTATCTTCCTTCCAGTAGCAGTCTGTTCCGAATTGCTCGGCCGGCGTAGAACGCATGCGTCCGTGGGTTGGATATTCCTTTCCCTCCAACGAAAGATGTCCATGAATATTCTCAAATCCACAGGTCATCATGGCACCACACATAATGGAACGGGGAGCTTCAGCTTTGTTAGCATCAAAAAAACCACCTCCCTGAAGTCCCGGCTTAGTCAAAAAGCCAATATTAATTCCCTGATAGGAAATCGTTGACGGATCCAGACATTTGTCTACCATCAATTCATATTCCAATTCTCCACTTTTCACCTGTATGCAGCGCATCCCAGCTGCGAATCCATCTTGATAAGTGACAAGGCGGCTTCGCACCATTTGCTGAAGGCTGCCACAGAATTTTTGCATTTCACGTTTTTTTCTCATTTTGCCTCTGGATATTCATTACAGAGCAACCTGTAAGGCTCTTCATCCTCCTCAATTTCTGGAAAACGACCCATTTTTTCATAGAATCGATTATCTGTATTATCATCGTTGCACTGGCTTACTTCACCAATCAGTACTGCACCGGTTCCTGTCTCAACCTCAAAATCATGGTACATATATGGCCAGATACTGATGCTTTCGCCTGGTGTAAGACGCACCTGTGTCCCTGCTTTTACAACCATTTCTCTGCCATCTACATGAACATGTACATCACTTTCCTTGTCCAAATCCTCATCTTTCGTAGAATTGTACACTCGAATAAGCAGATTACCTCCGCCCCTGTTGATAATATCCTCCATTTTATTCCAATGGAAGTGCAATGGCGAATACTGATTTTGTTTGATATATAGCAGTTTTTCTGCATATGTTTTAGTGTATTTGTCCTTCATTTTCAAATTGCCATTTCGCAGGGTAATGAGTGAAAAACCAATCTTTTCAAAATTTCCCAATCCATAATCCGTAATGTCCCATCCCAGCATATTATCACGAATTTCGTCGTATTCATGTCCTTTCTCTTTCCACTCCTGTGGAGTGATATTACAAAACGAAGGCAGAAAAAAACGGTACTTTTGTAGCATTTCCTCCATTTCCTTCAATGCTGCATTAATTTGACTTCTTTTCATAATGCTTCTCCCTACTTATATTTCTTATATTTTATATTCTGATAAAATTAATTCCGGCTTATCTGCCTGTTTGCTCTTTATAAACTCCTCATTGGTCAGGAAGTCAAGTAATGCATCTATGCTAGCCATCATATTCGTCTGTGCATAATCCTTGTAATAATTAAACGAAGTATCCTTTCCATGAGATAGCAATACGTAGTTTGCCAGATCTGATACTGGCGACTGTATTTGTGATGTAATAGCAATGCTTTTCAATCCTTTATCTTTAGCAAGCTCCATACCTAAAATCACAGGTTTTGAGGTTCCTGATTTCGATATAGCTATCACAATATCATTGGAATCAGCCAGATTTATATGATTCATATAGTACTCTAGAGATACTCCAAAAGTACTCTTTACACCTAGTCTCCCAAGTCTGAAACTCATATATTGTGAAAGTACACTTGTATTTCCAGTTGCAATAATATGTGCTACATTACAATTTCTTAACAGATTCACACAATTCCACATCGTCTCCGAATCTATCCTGCGTCCAATAGCAATCATATTTTCTGCGTAATCCTGAAAAAATCGTTCAATGGCTCCTGTATTCTGTAAATTCTCGGCATCACTGTACTGCTTTTTCCCAATGTCCCTTGCAAGGGTAATTCTAAACTGATAGTAGCCTTTATATCCTATATGATGACACATACGAACTACCGTTGCATCACTTACACCGCTGATTTTAGCCAGCTCTGATACATTACACTCTACTGCTTTATGGGGATTTTGTAATACAAAATCTGCCACCCTTTTTTCTGCGGAAAATATTTCCTCATATTTTTCGCGAATCACATCGAGAACTTCTTTCACTAAAATACTGCTGTCTTCCACATTCTTTCCTCCCTTAATATATTATCCTTTGAGAGGAACCGAAAGACGGTAGATTTCATCAGCTACCTGTCACTTTAGAAATGACAAAGTGTTCTCAATCTTTCCTCCAAGTAAGGCTGCAATTTTGACTGTGCGTATTCTGGTAAATTAATAATTTTTACAGGATCAGGATTGTCTGTATTTTCCAATGAATACGCCTTCACGGTCTCAAAATACTTGCCTAAAAATTCAGTTCCCAAGTTAAATTTGTTAATTCCCTTTGCAAATGCTATCAGGAGCTGTTCATCAGGAATACCACTTCCTCCATGAAGCACTAGTGATACATCTGTAGCCGCATGGATCTCTTCCAATCTCCTGATATCAAGGTGAGGTGTAGTCTTATATTCCCCATGAGCATTTCCAATAGAAACAGCCAGTGAATTAACCCCAGTTTCTCTACAGAATTTCTCTGCCGCGTCTGGTTTTGTATATAAGTCTTCCTTATCATTGTCGGAATCTGCTGCTATGCCAACATGACCGATCTCGCCTTCCACACATACACCCGTTTCTAAGGCTTTTAATACTACTTTTCTAGTCAACGCAATATTCGAATCCAAATCCTTCATAGATCCATCAATCATTACAGATTCAAAACCTGACCGGATAGAATTCATAACTGCATTATAACTGAAATCATGGTCTGCGTGAAGACCAATTGGAACTTTTACTTCTCCCGCCAGTTCTTTCACCATAGCAGCATAATTTCTAAAACCTGTCGTATGCTGTACTGTCACATGTTCAGGATACAGCATAATAATTGCCGGTGTATTGGTCGCTTCAGCCGCGTATACAACAGATCTTGCCATGATATAGTCCATGCAGATAAATGCTATTACTGAAGTATTACTTTCCTTTGCCATTTTTAAAATATTCTGTGTTTTTTCATACATGTCTCTCACTCTTTCTTTAACTATAATTTATTTTCTGTTTATTTTCAATAATCCCGGTAAAAGTCCACCCACGAATGAATCTCCCAGACCTACTACAGTTGGCTCTTTCACATAGCTCAAATCCTTACAAGGAATACCATAAATCATACTGTCATACTTTTCTTTGAGTTGCCTGCAAAAAACTATGCTCTCTTCCTTATCTTTGAGACACTTCGTCTGTTCATAATCTTTTTTCGTAAAATCATCTCCTATACGAAATCTTGTTGCCGCCATGGCAACCCCACTTTCGAGAGACCCTGACAGTTTTTCTGATTCTTCTCCGTAGATAAGTGCCCAGGATGCACTATGTACTAAAATATTTTTAACCCCCGCATTATCGTACACATATTTAACAGCATCCATTACTTCCTCAGTATTCATTATATCAATTTTCTTTCCAACATATTGTTGCAGCTCATCTTCATTCATGCTCAACAAGTTAACCCTATCAGCTAGTCTTTCGTGAACATAATTTCTAAGGTCTGCCTTAATATAGCATCCGTCTTCCATCACTACAAAAGCATCCTCAGGAAGATAAGACAACATATTTCTGGTCTTATCCATACGATCTTTCAGAATATTTAAATCTAGTATCTCTGTAAATGATCCAAGCAAAAAAACCTCACATTCCTTAATCATATTACCAAACTCGGCATCTAATACTGGCATATTAAGGCTGTCTTCATCTCGGGATATGAGGATTCTGTTCTCTTTTGGTGTAACAAAATCAATATTATTGGCACGTATTCTGACACCTCTGGAACATTGGAGAACCACATGAGGATATATCTTATGTTCCTCCGATGTTCCTGGCAAAACACGAACACTTTGAGGCATCAGTTGTTTTACATACTTATTATAACAACTAGTCTGTAAAAGACTCGGATAGCCTAAACGGTCTAAAATAATTGCTGCTCTGGTAGGGGTTCCTCCTAAAGTAACTCTGTATTGAAAATGTTCCGCAAAGCTTTCACAAATATCTGATCTATCCGGCACCATCTCGCATCCAACTCCTGCCTGTAGATGGGCAAGACTCATAATCCAGACAGCTCTCTCCGAGTCAACTGCAATATCCATTTTTAAGTCTTCTGCACGGATATCAAATTTCTTTATCTGCTCTTCCACAACCTTGACATCCCACATCAATTCATAGTCCACACAAGTATGAAATCCTAAAGCAATCTTTTCATTCATTTAAGCAACCAAACCTTTCTCTTATCTTAGTATAGGGACGCTTTTCCCTCTGCCTGGAATAATGTAATCTTATCATTTGCAACTTGTTTCATTGCTTCCACACAGATTGGCTGAATCATATTGGGTTCACGAAGTGAACCATCTTTTAATACCTCTCTCATCTTATCATAGTAAGCTGCTTTGATATCGCTAGAAATATTGATCTTATTTACACCGTGCTCTACCGATTTTGCAATTTCCGAATCCTTGTTAGAGGATCCCCCATGAAGTACTAACGGCGCATCTACAATTTTCTTAATCTCATCAAGAATATCAATACGAAGTTCAGGTTTTTTATCTTTTGGGTAGATACCATGGCTTGTACCAATTGCGATTGCGAGACAATCTATTCCTGTTTTCTCAATAAAATCTTTTGCCTGCTCTGGATCCGTATATAGGATCTGATCAGGTGCTGTTGTTTCTACAGAATCTGTGTTACCGATTGTACCTAGTTCACCCTCTACAGACACATTTACTGCATGCGCTGCTTCACATACTTTCAGGCATGTCGCCACATTGTCTTCATATGGCTGTGAAGATGCGTCTATCATAACAGAGGTAAAACCGGCGCGAATTGCTGTAACTACCTGTGAAAACGTTCCGCCGTGATCAAGATGTACAACAGCAGGTATTGAGGAATTATGTATTCTTTCAATAATACCTTTTACCATTTCTGTTGTAATATGACTTAATTCATCTGGGTGAATTGCAATTATAACAGGAGCATTTTTTTCTTCTGCTGCTTCCATAATTCCATTAAACATATTGTAATCACTAATATTAAAAGCAGGTACCGCAAAATTATTTTTATTTGCTACAGTAAGTATTTCTTTCATATTCATTAACATAGTAATTTTCCTCTTTTCTTTATTTTTTATTTGTTAACCTTTTACTCCACCAGATGACATGCCAGCAATAAAATATTTCTGGAAGAATAGGAAGAGTATCAATACTGGTACGGATCCTAATACGCTCATAGCCATCATCTGACTCCAATCATATGCATGTTGCCCCATTAGTAAGTTGATTCCGATAGGTACCGTTCTCATCTCTGTTGTCTGTGTCAATGCCAATGCAAACAGATATTCATTCCATGCCTGCATGAATGTATACATTCCTACGGATACCATACTAGGAATGGATATAGGTACTAAAATAGTCCACAAAGCTCTCCAGCGTGACCCACCATCAATCATTACCGCTTCATCTAATTCCTTTGACAAAGTATTAAAATATCCCGTCATCATAAGAATACAATAGGGTAATGTGGTTACGAGATATGTAAGAATTAAAGCAAAATAAGTGTTAAATAATTTCATAGAAACAATCAATCCCATGTAGGGGATCAATAATACGATTGGAGGAATCGCCTGTACACTAACGATCAGTGAATTAAAAACTCCTTTTCCAAGGAAATCAAATCTGCTAAATGCATATGCTGCAAGAATTCCCACAAACAAAGTTGCTATAACTACACAACCAGATACAATATAACTGTTTATGAAAAATCGTACTTTGGTGGAATCTGAAAGAACTGCAATATAAGATGTCAGGCTTGCAGATTTGTCAATAAACTTTGGTGGCCACGAAAATACAGCAGAGTTATCTTTTAGTGAAGAGCAAAACATCCATACAATTGGAAATGCAGCGAAAATGCCCCCCATAATCAAAAGGATAGTAACTATGACTTTTGCCGATTTCTTATAGCTTCCAACCATATCCTACTCCCTCACTTTCTTCTGCTGCTTTACATAAAAGACGGCTATAATAACACATACAAGAAGCAACACCGTTGCTGCAGTTGCCGCCATACTATAATCAACTTTTTGAAATGCCAGTTTGTAAATATAAATACTTAATGTCTGTGTCGTATTAACAGGACCGCCTCCCGTTAACATCCAGATAACATTAAAAGACTGAAGTGTCCAAATAAAATCCAGCATTGCTATACTGATTAATATTGGTTTTAACTGCGGTATTGTAATATGAAAAAAACTTTTAAATCCATTTGCTCCATCAATTGCGGCACTTTCATACAAATCCTCTGAGATACCCTGAAGACCAGCTAAAATGCTTATCATATAGAAAGGATAGCCACACCAGATATTGATAAAACAAATAACGGCCAAAGCAATGCTCCTGTTACTTAACCACTCTGTATTGCGTGAAATCTGTGGAAAAATTGACAAGATATAATTAACGATACCAGATGGCTGAAGCATTAATTTCCAAAGAATTGCAACTACAGATGCTGTGAATACCCATGGAAGAATATATATTACACGAGCAATTGTTTTCGTCCTGGTAGAAAAGTACTTTGAATTAAGTAACATTGCAAAAAGCATACCCAGAACCAAATGTGCAACAACGCTTACAACTACAAATATAAGTGTATTTGATACGGAACCCAAGTATCCACTATCTGAAAATAACTTTTTATAATTTTCCAATCCTACAAAAACCGGATGTTTTGATACAACAGCTTTATCCACGAAGGAATAACCAATTACCATACAAATAGGTACTACCATAAATACAATCATTAATAATAAGGTAGGAAACAGATATCTATATGGAGCAGTTTTCTTTCCCAATATATTCAAAGCCAATTCCTCCTACTAATTTTGAAGGGGTCCGGATCCTTCAGACCCCTTCAAAATGTCATAATTAAATATTTCCATTATTTTCCTGCTGCATCAAGATATCCTTGCCAATTTGCAAGCATAGTGTCACATTCCAAATCTCCCTCCAAATAAGTAACAAGATCATTTGTCATGGAAGTCATGACATCTGATGCACTCGGAAGTCCGATAAACTCGTTAATTACATAGTTTTGTTTATATAATTCATAGTATTCCTGGAACTGTGCCGGAGCTGCGCTGTAATCCGGTGTTGCTACAGTACTATTCGGAAATGCTGACATTGTCGCAGCGAGTCCAGCTGATGCAGATCCATCTTTTCCATCAGCTCCACCCAGAAGGAAGTTAATAAAATCAGCCGCAACTTCTTTATTTTTACAAGAATCAGAAATACCCACTGCCCAGCTTGCATAGCAAATACCACTCTTGTCTGAAAATCCATCTTCTACAGGTACCGTTGTAGCTTTGAAATTAAGGCTTTTAAACTGACTCATTGTAGCCGCAGATGCCATAGTAAATGCACAATTACCTGCCGCAAAATTACTTGTCATTTCAGATTCTTCCAATGTGCTCATGCCTGGATATAAAGAGCCATCATCATAAAGAGCCTTGAACATTTCTGCTAAAGCTGCAAGCTCTTTATTACCCTCTGTCTTATATGCACCACTTGCATCTTTTAATTTGATACCTGATGCCCATCCTGTTCCCATAAATACATTCTGGATACCATTTGCATTTGTAGTTCCGAGATTCAAAGCAAATGCAGAATATCCTGCATCTGTAATTTTCTTACAAGCATCTTTTAATTCTGTCCATGTAGTTGGTAT
>OJJU01000056.1_pt1 | contig 47491 bp, 40 predicted proteins | sample 1596141 | NCBI WGS metagenome assembly OJJU01 (sample SAMEA4350150, study PRJEB24818) | metagenome | biome: human; feature: gut; material: faeces | place: Denmark | collected 2013-09
CACCCAATATTTGGAATAGCAAAAGATATTCAGAAAGATTTAGATTTACTCTGCGCTTTAGATAGTATATGATTATCAGTGATTTGCAATTTTATGATATTTCTTGAAAGCATAGGTTCGAGAGCCTGTCTCTCCGCCAGAAATAACATGAAAGAGGCTGACTCAAAAGGTCAGCTTTTTTCATTTATCTTCCTGCCCGGTCGCTGAGTGACAGCCTTTGAGGGCAAGGAAAGAGATGCCATTGATGTGGCAGTATCTCCTTCTGAATGTTCATTTGTCCACTTCGTGGAATCACAATGTGCTGAAAAACAGTTGTTTGGTTAAATGCTTTGTCTATGGATGCGGTGCCTGAATCCGGGATATTCCATCTAATTTTGCATAAACAAAAAATTAAGGAATATGAAGGATTTGATTGCATGCTGCGGATTGGACTGTGAGAATTGCGATGCACGCAAGGCCACGGTGAACAATGATGACGCGCTTAGGAAAAAGACTGCCAAGCAATGGGCCGAGGCGAATGACGCCCCTATCAAGCCCGAGCATATCAACTGTATGGGATGCCGGACGGAGGGCGTGAAGTATCTCTATTGCGGCGATCTTTGTCCGGTCCGCAAGTGCGTGAGTGAAAAAGGTTACGACACATGCGCAGACTGTGCGGAGATCGACGCTTGCGAGGTGGTCGCACAAGTCTTCAAGAATGCGCCTGAGGCCCGTGGCAATCTTAAGACAGAGCGCCTGGCGACAGAATTGTATAAGGCTTTGGGCGTGCTTGGCATACCATGGCTATCAATGCTGTACTTCTAATCGTATGGTTTTTGCAGGAGCGTGAACGGACATATTCATTGGATAATTATGAGAGGAACAGTAGTGATTTTGACTGTATTCGCGTTTTCCTGCGCTGTAATGACCGCACAGGACAAGACGGTGGTCAAGGGAGAGTTAGGACCGGAAGGTGTGCCTAAGGAAGTGGACTTCTTTTACCGGAGCGGTGAGAGTGTGAGTGTTCCGGTTGAGAACGGACGTTTCCGTGTGGAACTACCGACTGACGCTACCAAGTCATACGATGTAGGCATGGGGCGCCATGTCAAGGTGACCATCGTGCCTGAAGGCGGCACCTTGACCATCAGCAGGCGGCCTGACGGACGTTGTACGGTCAGCAGCGACAAGGTTAATTCATTGACCGTGGCGCTGGACTCTCTGATGTCGTTCCGCCGGAGAAACTATAAGGACAGCACATTGATGATCAATGAATATAAAAGGGTTATCCATGCCAATCGTGACAACGCTGTGGGTTACATGGCATTGTTCTTCTTGACGAATTTCGGTAACACGGATCCTAAGACGCGGTTTGAGCTTGCGGGGACATTGGCCCCGAATATGCTGGCGGAGCCAAGAACAGCCAAACTGAAAAGGGACATAGAGGCGGTCTATAATACTTCTGTAGGAATGAGGTTCCAAGACTTTGAGGGAATTGACATGGCTGGAAACACGGTTCGGCTTTCAGATTATGCCGGCAAAGGAAAATATATTCTGTTGGATTTCTGGTCGACCAGTTGCGGTCCTTGCCGCCGTGCGTTCCCGCATATCATGGAATTGTACGAGGAGTTTGGAGGAAATAGGTTTGATGTCATTGGTGTCCCCCTCTGGGAGGAGGCAGGTCAGTCGAAGGAGACGGTCAGGGAAAAAAGCTTGACTTGGAAGAATATCCTTGGTACGGAGGAATCGGCCGCGGAACTCTATGGCGTGACCTTTGTGCCTACGTACCTGCTGCTCGCTCCTGACGGAACAATACTCGCTCGCGCTGACTTGTCAGAGATAGAGCGGATGATCAGAGAATCAGTCAGATGATGCGTGACATTATCTGATGAATTTTTGTATATGGCTAAAAAACATTACATTTGTGAATATAAGTGCGGCGGCATCTGCCTGTTCGCGGAAATTGAAAAGTAGTGTATTTGAAGACTATATTAAGAATCATTCTTGTCTCCGCTGGAGTCGCGCTGTGTGGTTGCGGTGACTTTGAATCCACTGAATCTGAGATGATTTCATCCTCGGTGAATGTCGTTTTCGCTGTCGGGAACACCCCGAGGATGAGAACGGAATACGATGTGGAGACCAAACGCTTTGTGTGGAAGACGGGCGACGAAGTGGCGGTCTGGGCAAAATCCCCGGACGGATCATACGCTTTGGATAATCAGGCGTTCCGTTTGATGGCGGTTGCCTCTGACAAGTCCGAGGCCTATTTCACGGCCACCCTTCAGTCCCCGATGGCTGAAGGAACATATTCATACTACATGACTTACCCTCTTCCGGAATCGATGGGTGGCATGACCGCCACATTCACTGTTCCGTCTGTTCAGGATGGCACGGCTTCGGATGGAGTGGACATAATAGTGGCGGAACCGATCTCCGGACCGGCCTTGGAGCCGGTTAAGGAGGCGGCACCTATCGTGTCCGATGATGTGCTGAATGTCAGAATGAGGCATCTGCTGCATTTCCTGAGGTTTTATATTCCTGAAGGCCAAAACGTGCTGGGCGAGCCGGTGAAGAGAATCGAGTTCTCGATGCCGCGGGCAGTGGCCGGCAATGTTTCGGTGGACGTCACGGATGCTTCCACCGCCAGTCTTGGCGATGGCGTGAACGGGATGACATTGGAATTAACGAAACCTATCGACGCGTCGGCTGACGGGATGGAATCGGCTGTCGCCGGTATATTCCCTTCCCAGACTGCTTATTCGGCGGGAGATTTGATGACGGTGTCGATATATTCGGAGAACAAATGGGCCTCGTTGAGCCCTATGTCTTTGGAAGGCAGGACTTTCGCCGCTGGGCATCTGACCCCGGTGCCGCTGAGACCGGCCGAGGTCAAGCGGCTTTATAAGCTGAGGTTCACACTGGCGTCCAACAATCTTGGCGAGGATCCGTATAACATAAGGATCGCTCTGCCGGCCGGGGTGAACTGGCCTGGGAGCGCGTCCAACGTGCTGGGGCTTGACGGAACTCATAACGGACTGATAAAGACTGGTGACACATTTATCGTCGAGACTAAGGATGAGGCGGAGTTCAGGGCGTTGTCCTCCCAGCCGTTGACTGTAAGTTACGAGTCGGAAAGCGCGTTGGTGACGGAAAGTCTTGCTCTCGGGGACTTGACTTCGGTCTCAAGCGCGGCTTGCTCTCTGAATTGTCCTTATCTGTTCTTCGAGGATTTCAGCGGGGTCGGGGACATTAGTTCATACGATAAACACGAAACATCCAATCCGGGGTCGAGAAAACCGGAGACATTCCTGAATGGATGGAGTGCCGCCAGAGTGGGGGCCATGGCTGGAAAATCAATCAGGATAGCATGTCGCCGGGAAACTTCGGCGAACTATCCGGCGAGGGCGGACTCTCCGTTCCTGTCATGCCTCAAAAAGAATCATACTGTCAGCCTTGAAGTCGCGTTTGACTATTCTATGGATAGGCAAAATGGAGGTATAGGACCTGTTGATGTCTCTCAGACTATGCATATCGGTTACATCACTACGGAAGAGAGTCTGAAGAGCGGAGACGACACCGGTGTCTATCCGGCAAGTTACACGTCTGACGAGACAGGCGGGTCATACCTGAATGTCAACAAGCAATATAGTGTCACGCTGGACAACGTAAACGCGCCGCTGCGGTTGAGCTGGAGAACCACACCGGAGAATAAGGCGGGGCTTAACAACAACACCTGCTGGCTCTACATAGACAACATAAAAGTTAAGATCGCAAAATAATTAATGATATGAAAATTGACAGAATCGCTCTTGGAATATTGACACTGGCCCTTATGTCGGTGTCCTGCTCCGAGCAACAGACAAGTCAGGGCGGACACGTCTCGTTTTCCTTGAACCCTGACGGTCAGGTGGCCGTGGTGTCGAGGAGCAACGTGTCCGACTACACAACACTTCCGGATGCCGGGAAGTTCACGATCGCCCTTACAAACAGCAACGGTGACGAGATCTATGCCGGAACACTTGAAGGCTATGACGCTTCCACGGCCCTGAAGACAGGAAACTATTCGGTGAAGGCGAATTATGGCTCAGTCGCTGACGAGGGCTTTGGAAAGCCTTGCTTCTCAGGAGAGACATCGTTCTCGATTGTCGGCGGCGGCACCGCTTCGGTGACTATCCCGGTCTCTCTGACGAATGCTATCGTGAAGGTCGAGTGCACAGAGACCTTCGATGCGTATTATACGGATTATTCCTTCTCGGTGAAGACAGGTGGCGGAACCGTGATAGATTTTCCTAAGGGGGAGACAAGAGCCGCGTTTGTCGATGCCTACATGATCTCTGTGTCAGGTACGTTGACAAGTCAGAGTGGCAAGACCCAGGAATTTTCCAAGGAGTACAGATCCCTTTCTCCGAAAACCTGCTACACTATCAAGTTCGATGTGTCCAATGTGGGAGGAAACTCTATTTCCATCTCCTTTGATGATACGATTGAAGATGTTGAACTGACGGAAGTTGAACTTAACGACTGACAAGATGAAAAAGATTTTTTACATATTTCTGGCCGCCGTCATGGTTTTGGCGGTGTCCTGCAAGAAGGACAATTTCAATTACGGCAAGGGTGACAGGACCGGCACGCTTTCGTTTGACGGCCTTTCCATAGAGGTCTCTGACGAGCTTCATAAGGTCACGACCAAGGCTGAGGCCGCCGGTGATGACTACACGCTGTTCCTTTATGACAATGCCGGCAAACTTGTCTGGCAGAAGACCTATCAGGAGGTGCGCGGCGGTGGCGATGTCTCTCTTCCGGAGGGTGACTATAGCCTGGAAGCCCGCTCGACCAGCGCAGATGTTCCAAACGCCAAGTTCAACGCTCCGGTCTATGGCGCCACAAAGGACTTCGCGATCAAGGCTGGAGTGACCACGACGCTCGGTTCAATCACCTGCAAGCTTCTTCAGGCTGTTGTCAGCGTTGGATACAACGAGGATTTCCTGAAGTCGGTCACTGGTGACGGGGCAGCTACCGTGGAGTTGGCGGCAGGTTATCCTTTGGAGTATAAACTGGAATATTCAAACGGCAATCCGACATACGACCGCCGCATGGGTTATTTCGCGGTGAATGGCAATGATGCCACTATCGCTTTGGTATTCAAAGGCTCCATTGACGGCAAGACCCAAAGGATGCGCGCGACCATCACCAATGTGAAAGCTCAGGACTGGCACGTGGTCACCATCATAAAGAAAGTCGATGCCTCCGGCAACGCTTCTTTCACTGTTGAGATCGATGGCTTGGTCGAGGATGCCGAATTGAATGGTGACGTGACCGCTGAAGAGCCTGGTGACGGCAACGATCCTAACGCTCCGATCGGGGACGGAGGAATCGAACTTATCAGTACAAGCATTTACGACATAACAAAGACTGTCACTGTGCCGGAGACCGGGGCATTCCCGCTCACGATGACAGCCAAGATTCCTAACGGCGTGCGTAAGTTCACAGTTGACATCGCTTCCACCAACGCTGACTTCATCAATTCCGTTAACTCGGTCGGTGGAACCACACTTGATCTGATCAATCCTTCTGAGGCGGCGATGGGTGTTTTCGACATCGTTCCGTTCCCTCACGGCGCGGAATTGTCGGGCAAGACGGAGATTGAATTTGACCTTTCCGACGCGCAGGCTCCGCTTCTGGCATTCAAGGGCACGCACACATTCACGATGAATGTTATTGACAACAAGGGCTGCCGCAAGAGCATCCCGATCAGTCTTGAGGTACTTTAGGAGGAATGAATATGAGAAATAAACTCACAATCATAACATTGTCTCTTTCGACGCTCGCGTTTGGAGCCTGTGCCAACTATGGTGAGACTCCGGCCGCCAAAGGAGTGTTCAGTATTGATGTAAGGATGGGTGAGCCTGTGTCCAGGGCCGTCATGAGCCAGGAGGAACTTCTTTCCTCCGCGAAGGTAAGCATCTATAAGGGTGACTTCTCCGGCAAGGTCCGTGAATATGAATATTCACAGATGCCACAGGCCATCTATCTGCCGGCTGATGATTATCGCGTTGACGTTATCGCCGGAGAGGCTGTCAAGGAGAATCCTGCGGCGGCGTCTTGGGAGCAGAAAAGTTACAAGGGATCTTCCGATGTGACTGTCAAGGCCGGAACATCCAGCAGCGTGACCGTTACAGCGAAGGTTTCCAATGTCATCTCCAAGGTTGCTTTCGACCAGACTGTCGCGGATGCTTTTCAAAGTGGCTACACTTGTGAGGTCAGCATTGCCGATACTGACGGACGGTTGGTCTATGACGCTTCCAACAGCGGCTCGGACGGTTTTTTCATTCCTTCCGGTTTCGAGCCTTCGCTTTACTGGAATTTCTCCGGGACGTTGAAGAAGGATGGGAGCACATTCACAAAGTCGGGTGAGATCAAGTCTGTCGAGGAAGGCAAGAGGTATAGGCTGAACCTTAAATATACGGAGAAAGACGGTCTTCTGGCCTTCGACCTTCTGGTGGATGATTCTACGAACAACATTTACGATGACATCATCTTCGAGGGGACCTCGACGGGAATCGCCCAGTCATCCAGATATGAGATCTGGGCCGGACACTTCACGGCCCATGCCGATGTCGATGAGGCTCAGTACGACAAGGATAAGGTTCGATTTGAGGTACGTGAGAAAGGTACTCAGGACTGGACTCCGGTGACAGCCGTAAGGGATTCTGAAGGCACATTCAGCGCGGAGATCAAAGGTTTGGCTCCTTCCACGGTTTACGAGTATCGTCTCGTGCTCACATCCCTTGAGTCAGGTGAGGAGGAGATTCTTGCCGCACCGTCGGATGTGACAACCGAGAATGCGGTGCCTGTGCCTAACGGAGGGTTCGAGACGACATCCAATGATGAAAGCAACAAGTACAAGTCTTTCTACGATCCTTCCTCATCGGATCCTACTCTGCAAAAACAATGGTGGGGTAATGGCAACAAGGGCGCGACCCTTGTCGGTTCTGGTTCCGTGATCTGTTATCCTGACGCTTCTGACTACAAGGAAGGAACGCAGTCCGTGTGTCTCCAGTCTCGTTGGGTTGTCGTTAAGTTCGCCGCTGGAAACCTTTTCAGCGGGCATTTTGGAGACCTTATCGGAACCACTGGAGGAACTGTTTACTTCGGAAGGCCGTTCACCGCAAGGCCTACAGCGTTGAGGTTATGGGTGAAATATTCCGGAGGTGTCATCAACCGTGAGTCCGGCAATGTCCCTTCTGACGGAAAGAAGGGTAACTATGACAAGGCATCCATAAGAATCGCTTTGGGCACATGGGATTACAAGCGTTATGGCGGAGACGCGGACAGTCCGGTAATGATAAACACCACTGACGTGAGCACATTCGTGGATTTCTCCACGGACAAATCCACAATCGCTTTCGGTGAGAGGCTCATCACCTCAGACGATTCCAATCCGGCCAAGGACTGGATCCAGATGACGATTCCTCTCGAGTACAGCAGCCTGACGACATACCCGACGCACATCATCATCAGCTGCGCGGCCAGCATGTACGGAGACTACTTCACCGGGTATGACAACAGCAAACTCTGGCTTGACGGAATGGAACTCCTCTACGAATAATGACAAGATATTCATTCATAATACTTTCAGTCCTCCTCATGGCCCTTGGCTCGTTCAATGCCGAGGGACAGAGGATGGATCGGGGTATTGACCTGTCATCGCAGCCTTGCTTCATTAAAAAAGGTACATGGATGGTGGGCGGTGGAGCCAGTTATATGCTTCACAACAACGATAACTCCCGTCTGTTGGTGGTCAACGGCATAAAATCCACAGGCTACACCCTTTCTGTCAGCCCGGCGTTCTGCTACATGTTCAAGGACAATATGGGAGTCGGAGTCAGGGTCGGGTACAGAAGGAATATGTTCCAGCTGGATTCCGCGAAGTTGAATTTCAAGGACATCGACATGGAGATGGCTGATTTCCACAAGATCAGCCATGCGTTTGAGATTCAGGGAATAGGACGATATTATATTCCTGTGGGATCGTTGAAGCGGCTCGGATTGTTCAACGAGTTGCAGCTGTCATATTCATACGGCCAGGGAAAGGTGCTGGACGGACACGGCGACAAGGTGAACGCAACGTATGAGACGTCCAACGCTTTGGGAATCAATGTGTGTCCCGGATTCATGGCATTTGTCACCGATAAGCTCGCCATAGACGTGAGTGTGAACATGATGGGACTCCATTTTGATTGGACGGACCAAAGCCACAACCGAGTGGCGGAGGGGGACAGAAGTTTTACATTCATTAATTTCAAGGTGAATCTGCTGGCTGTCGGATTCAGCCTTTACTATTATTTGTGATCCGGTGAAAAAGATAGCGTTGATACTTTCCGTCTTTCTTTCCGCGCTTAACCTTATGGCCGCGGAGAGGGATAGTCTGTCCGTCTCTGAAAAACGTGGCCCGGACAGGTTGTTCATGCCTAAGGGAGACTTTTCCGCTGGTGTACAGTTCTTCTATGCGGACTTGTCCAGCACTGACAGTGAATATCTTATGCTACTTCAGCATTTGGATGCCAACGGCACTATGATGACGTTGTCGCCTTTCCTCGACTACACTTATAAGGACAATAGGTCAGTCGGGGTGAGGGCGAAATATTCATCTGCGAAAGGAGGTGTCTCCAACGCTGATCTCTCGATGCTCAGCGATGATCTGGCGGTCTCTTTGAATGACATACAGGCGGATTCTCGTACGGTCCAGGCCGAGGTCTTTCATAGAGCCTACGCCTCTTTGGACAAGCGTGGCAGGATAGGAGTGTTCACCGATGTGTCTCTGGGATATTCCTACACCCGCACCTCATTCTCCTACAACGAGGAGAGCCTCGACAGTTACGCCGCGGCGAACAGGGTAAAGATCGCTGTCCATCCGGGTCTGATGATCTTCGTGACCAACAGCATAAGCACGCACGTGGCGATCGGCATCGGCGGAGCTACCTACAACCACATCGACTACTACAAGAACGGAGAGATTGTGGGCACGAGGGATTTCTCCAAGGTTCGTTTCATGCTTGACGTGCTTGATATTTCTTTCGGACTAAGTTTCCATATTTAGGCTATGAACAGATTTTTCTTGATAATATTGACGATAGTCTCTTTGCCGGTTGTCTCGTGCATCCGGAACGACATCCCTTACCCGGAGATAGACGCCGCCATCACAAGTCTGGACGCGGACGGCGCCAAGTCGGTGAGTATCAGCACCGATATCCATGAGGTGGTGCTTACGCTTGAGGAGACCGTGGACATCAGCAAGGTCAATATCCGCGAGGTGTCGTTCAATGATGAGGCGGTCGCCGCTTCCGATCCGATTGTCGGCACGAAAGATCTGTCCAAACCGCTTACGGTGACACTTTCCGCCTACGAGAACGAGCGCTCTTGGGCGATCAAGGCTGAACAGCCGATAGAACGTTACTTTTCCCTTTCCGGCCAGATCGGTGGCGCGGTGATTGATGCCACGAACAGGCGTGTCGTGGCTCAGGTGCCATCCGGAATCGATCTTACCGGCATGAGTGTGTCTTCCATAAAACTGGGGCCTGAGGGACAGACAACATATTCTCCGGCAATCTCCTCGTTGAGAAACTTTGAGGATCCTGTCGAGCTTAACGTCTCCTATAGGGATGTCAATGAGGTTTGGACACTGTTCGTGGAGGAGGTAGAGGCAGCTGTCTCGATCTCTAAACCGGATGTTTGGACAGGTGTCGCATGGCTCCGTGCCAGCGGAATCGAAGGTCGTGACAACGGCTTCCGCATCAGAAAGGCCGGTGATTCCGAATGGAATGAGGTCGGTGGAGTCTCCTCTGACGGCGGATCTTTTTCGGCTGCCGCCGAGGGCCTTGCACCTTTGACTGAATATGAGTGTGTCGCCTACAGTGGCGATGAGACTTCCGAGATCGTGAGGTTCACAACCGAGGCTGCTGTCCAGTTGCCTAATTCGGGTTTCGAGACGTTCTCTAACGCAGAGTCTGACAAATATTATTCGTTCTATGATCCCGCGTCTCCGGTCCCTGTGCTCCAGACCGAATGGTGGGGGAGCGGCAACAAGGGATCGACAACCGTCGGATCAAAATTCGCCATCACCAAACCGGATGACACCGAAAAGGTTGAAGGAAAATATTCATTGAAGATGGAGTCGCAGTATGTGGTCATCAAGTTCGCCGCCGGCAACATCTTTTCCGGTGAATATGGCGGGAATGTCGGCACTGCGGGCGGAAAGGTCCGCATGGGACGTCCGTTCACCCTGCGCCCTCGGAAACTGACCGTCTGGCTGAAGTACAAGTGTGGCAAGATCCAGCAGAAGACTCTCGGAAGCTATCCGGCAGACGATGTCGTGAAAGTAGGTGACAATGACCGTGGTATTGTCTGGGTCGCTTTGGGCACGTGGGATTTCCATAAATATGGCGGCACGGAGAGTTCTCCTGTTGAGGTGAACACCACCGACAAATCCACATTCTTCGATCCTGACGGCAAGGATGTCGTCGCTTATGGCAGATTTGTGACCGATCACGACATGGAATGGACCAAGGTGGAGATTCCTCTTGAATATGTTTCCACTTCCCGCCGTCCTACCCACATCATAATCTCTTGCGCGGCAAGTATGCTGGGCGATTATTTCACAGGCAGTCCGGACTCCATCCTCTGGATTGATGACCTTCGTCTGGAATACTAGACGTTGAAGAATGACACCCAAAATAGGAACAACCGTATGCGAAACCGCACGTACGGTGGTGTGAGAGGTCGGAAAACTAAGTAGGAAGAAAACTACTTTGTTTTCCTCCTACTCGATTTTTGTGCCGCTACGTTGTAGGATTGATTTTTTTTTGTATTTTTGTATTGGACTATCAAAGCCTATTATAACCTAGTAGTCACAGTTAGACATGTTCTTTCCTGATGGCAGGTATTAGGTAGCCTACGCCGTGCAGAGTGTAGTGATGAAGTCTCATGAAGACACATTATTATACGATGCGGGCTTTTGGGTGGGGAAATGATAGTCCAGACACATATTGAAGGCGTTTATGCGACGCTATGTTCTTGACTTTCTGGAATCTCGCAAATTCACAGTCATTGTTGTCCGGAACTTAGCAACGGTAGATGTCCGGGTGCGATGATATCAATCCCCGTGAGTCCTGTATACAACAGTTGCGCCATAACGGCGGTAATCCACTGTTGTTTTACAGGTCTCTAGGGTGAGGACATATTCATATCGGCGTGGGCTCTGACGTTGTCTGTTCAACAACAATGGGCAATGCGAGAGCCTCAGAAAGTGGGATGGACAACTGGCATCTCACGCTTTTTTTGTGTCCGCATCATAACCAAAGGCGGTATATGAAGGCCGATATGAACGCATTGTCTAATGCGAGCGCCCTGAAAGGTGGGATAAGACCTTGTCTGGCTGGAGTGGAATCCAGTGTCTCCCGGAGTTCGAGACCGGGGGTGTCGGTAGGGCGTGGACTTACGTCGGGAAAACAATGGTTTGTCTTGCGTGTTTCATATAACAGATGGTAACTATATAGCAGTTGACTAACGTGGTATGCAAGCGGTCGCCAAGCGGTCGCCAAGCAGTTACATACGCGCTGGCGTCACCCGCATTTTGTGAATATGGCGGCACGATGCGAAGGAAGGTAGTCAACTTGTATATATTCCCCCAACTATTATTCCGGGTGAAAAAGGAGTGGTTAGACACCCGGAAAGATATCCCTGATTGGAGTCGGGTGAGGATAGCCTCTTTTTTCACCCGATGCATAAGCCCGGGATCTTCCGCCACACCTTGTCTTATATGACTACGATGGAGATTGGGTCCTTTGCATACAGATTCTTATGCAGGAATACCAACGAATCACAATTACTTAAATATCAGCACCATAAGGAAAATGTTAGCCAACTCCTATATAATTTCCTAACAGATATGTGAAGGCTCGGAATTTTCTTGATGAAAACCTGATTGAATACTATTTGCCGATGCGTGCCGTCCTGACTTCCGCCGGAAAACGAAACAATGAACCACTCCTTCCTAATTTGATTTTCGCCTATGTCTGTGAAGAAACAGCAAGGACGCTGATTGAGAATAATCCTCGGAATTCCGTTCTTAGCTATTACTACAATCATTTTGTGTTGAACGAGTTTGGCAAGAATCCGCCACTTGTGGTTCCTGAAGATGAAATGCTGAATTTTATCAATGTCACAAGTGTTGACAATGAGCATATTATGATTGTGGAGCCTGAGAGGTGCCATTATAAAAGCGGAGACAGGGTGAGGATTGTCGGAGGGAACTTTAAGGGTGTAGAGGGAAAGGTCGCCAGGGTTTCGGGGCAGCAGCGGGTTGTGGTTGAGATCCAAGGATTGTGTCTTATAGCGACCGCTTACATCCCTTCCGCATTCATAGAACCTATAAAGTAAGAAGAACCACAGGCAGAGGAACAATCTGAATATTCAGGAATTGTTCGTGAAATACAGTAATAACCATATTCTATGTCAGACAAGTATATTCAATACCTATTGAGTCTTCCTGTTGGCTTGTTGCACGTGGCGCAGTCTTTCGCCAAGGACAACCAGTCGCCGGAAATCGAGCCGGCCCATCTTTTCAGGGCTTTGTTGCATAAAAGCATAGGTCTCGTGAATTTCTTTGAGGACACCCTTGACGAAGATTATTATTATTTGTTGGACTGGTGCGACATCCGTGTGCGGCAGTGTGACCGATCTCCTTATGGAATGAAGGAGGCCGTCCTGTCCGACAGTTCCCGTTCCGTGGTGAAGGAGGCTATGGATATGCAGGAAAGATTCGGGGTTGAGGAACCACGTGTCGAGTTCATTCTCGCCGCTCTTGTGAGTCCGGGAGTCGGATTCACTTCCGAGCAGCTGAAGACTATGCCGCTCAAGGCGGAAAAGGTTTTGGCGGCCGTTGCCGGACAAGGTGATGTGACGGAAAGGAAACCAGCGGAGCGGACATCGCATAATAAAGGAGACCGGTATTCTTCCATAGACGGGATTTGTTCTTCGATGCTTTCAGACTATGCTGTTCAGGAAATCATCGGAGTGGAGGACAAGATTCGTTCCGTGATCGAGGTCCTGGCCCGTAAGGACCGCGCCAATGTCTTGATTGTCGGCGAGTCTGGAGTAGGCAAGACAAGTCTGGTGCAAGGGCTGCTGAACCTTGCTGTTGAGGATAAGTTGCCTTCATCTCTCGCGGGGATGGCACCTTATGAGTTGGATATGATTTCCCTGTCCCAGGGAGTAAGCTATAAGGGCGAGATCGAGGATCGTTTCAAAAAGGTTATAGGCACACTTTCCGAGAATGAACATCCGGTTCTGGTGATTGAAGGCCTCCATCGTGTTGAGGACAAGCAGTCCGCTCTTAATGCGATCCTTCCGGTCCTTAGGAAATCATTGACTGGGAATAAGGTGCAGTTTATCTGCACAACGACGGTCGATGGCTTTACGAAAGATATCGAAAAGGATAAGGAATTGACCGCATATTTTGAGAAGATTACGGTCGAGGCACCGTCGGAGGAACTTGCGGAAGAAATTCTGCGAAGCAAATGCCCGGCTTATGAACGCTTCCATAGTATGTCGATCGAGGATGACGTTGTGGCAGAGACGGTACGTTTGGCAAAGAGGTATCTGCCTGAACGTAATCTGCCTTCATCGGCTATTGACCTTCTTGACCGTGCGATGGCTTCGGTCAAGATTGAGAACGAACTGTCTCAGGGCGGGCAAGACAACACCTCGGAGGTGGTGTTGTCCAAGTCTGTCATTAGGGATGTTGTCTCAAGGATGACAGGAATACCGATGGGAAACATTCAGTCTGAGGAACGTACGAAACTGTCAAACGCGGAGGAAATCCTTCACAAAAGGGTGGTCGGACAGAACCACGCCATAAAGAGTATTCTTGACGCTGTCTTTGAGTCCCGCTCCGGACTTAACAAGAAAGGGCAGCCGATCGGGTCGTTTTTCTTCCTTGGACCGACCGGAACCGGCAAGACGGAACTTGCTAAATCACTTGCGGAGTTCCTGTTCAATGACGAGACGGCGATCTTGAGGTTTGATATGTCCGAATACAAGGAGGAACATTCCGTGGCTCTTCTGTACGGCGCGCCTCCAGGATATGTCGGCTATGAGGAAGGAGGTTTGCTGGTTAACCAGATCCGTCAGCATCCATATTCGGTGGTGCTGTTCGATGAGATCGAGAAGGCTCACAGATCCGTGTTTGACCTGTTCCTGCAGATTCTTGACGAAGGAAAACTCCATGATCGTCTCGGGCGTGTCGGGGACTTCTCCAACTCTTTGATAATCTTTACATCTAACATAGGAAGCGATTATATTTTCAAATCTTTCGCCGAAGGTGTCGTGCCGACTCATGATCAGATGCTTGAGGTCATGCAAGGGCAGTTCCGTCCTGAATTTCTGGCCAGGCTTACGGAGATCGTGCCTTTCTCGCCGATAACGGAAGAGATGATAAACAAGATCTTTGACATACATATTCAGAATCTTTTGAAGACACTGCGTGAGCAGAATATCTCCTTGGAGATCGATGATTCGGCCCGCGCATATGTCACCAAGGTCGGCTTCAACGCTCATTATGGGGCGCGTCCGATCCTTGGAATCATCCGCAAGGAGATTCGCCGCCCGTTGTCCAAACTCATAATATCAGGGGATGTGAACCCTGGGGACAGCGTGGTGATGAAATATGATCAGGAGAACAAGGCGATAGTCTGGGATATAGAGACTTGTGACTGAAACCATCAGATAATTAAATCATAAATCAAAATACTATGGCAAGAAAAACCGTAATTTCCAAAGTTGTGGAAGAGAACGCGCAGGATGGCGTGATCGAGTTCCCGCAGAACCGGACACTCTATGCTGACCAGTTCACAGATGCCGCGCCTAACACGGATGAGGATCGAGAAGGCTTCACCGCAAAGAGTATGAAGGATGTTTTCGAGCATTACCAGCCTTCCAAGGAAGGGGTTACCTTGACTACGGAAGAAGGCGGAGCGGTGTACGAGGATTTCAATTTCAGGCAGATCAAGGATTTTGAGGACGAACAGCTCATTGCTCAAAGCGAGATGCTCAGCGGGAAAAAAAACAAGATTGACGCCTACAATTCCGTCATCCGGCAGTTGGAGAAGAACAAGACACTGCGCAATGCCCTTAAGGATGAGTCTGCTCACAATGACTTGAAGAATGCGATAAAGGCGTTGTTGGCTGAATTGGAAGATACGGAATAGCTAACTAACTATAATTAAGGGATATGTCAACAGAAGAACAAAAAATAACAGTCCCGGCTGAGGGACAGGAGTTGCGGGAAAGGCGGGAAATAACCAATCCAGCGGAACTTCTCCAAAACAGCATTGGTGGCCTTGACAAATTTGGCGGTTTCCAATTGATCAAAGGGCTGATCAAGGGTGTCGAGAATATGGATCCGCGCAGGAAGGCTGTAAAGAATGTCTTTCTTACGGATTCGGCTTACGCCGATGCAAGAAAACGTCTTCGGAATGAACTGTCTTTGTGGGTGGATATTCTTGAGGCCGGAGGAAATGATCCGATGGAGATTATCGAAACCTGCAAAAGCGAGTGTGAAAGGGCTGAGCGTAACCTGAGCGAGAATCTGTTCGGCATTCACGATGAGATCAAGGCATTGGAGGTGACCTATCGTGGCCTTGACGCGTTCTTCGCCAACGCTGGTCAGGGAAAGGTGGATTGTATCACGTTGATGAATGTCAACAAGGAAGAGCTGGTTGACCACGATTCGGAGGATACAAAGGCTGTCCGTGATGAGCTGGAGCGCTATTTTGACCGCCTGAATCTTAAGAACAACTACAGTATGTTGGTTGTTCCTGGATATCTTGGCGACGCCGGCACTGTCAGGATGTGGGCTCAGACCGCCTATCGCGACAAAGTCATAATGGTTACGGATTTTAAGGACAGCATGAACTTTGAGATGCTGAAGGATGAGCTTGACGACGCGAGTCTGCAAGGAACGGAACCGTACCTCGGGAACATCGTGATGACAGCGAATTATATTCTTGGACGTAGAAAGTCGGAGGTCGCCGGAGAGGATGAGGATTTGTATATTCCTGCCTCAGGGGCTCTTGCCGGGCGTATGTCCAATACTGAAGAGATTGTCATCGCTCAGGCGGCCGCTGGAAAGAGGTATGGAACGCTCGATGGCGTCAAGGGAGCAAGAATGGATCTCCGGAAGTCGGAAATTGCCGCTTTGATAGATTTCGGGGTGGTTCCGATGGTCGAGGAAGACGGCAGGACAATGGCATTCTCCAACCATACCTTGTACAACGGAGCCTCGAAAGGCTTGCAGGAATATTCTATCGTACGTGTGTTTGACTGGATCGGCAAGGTCTTCGAGAACTATTGCAACGACCATGCGATGGAGATCTGGACTCCGGCCATCAAGGCGGAGATCACTCAGGACATCCATAACTTCCTCAGTGACTACAAGGGACCGGGTGGCATCATTGAGAAATATACCAACCTTAAGATCGACCAGAATCCTAAAACAAAGGACATAACCATCAATGTTGAGATCACGCCTTATTTCGCGGCTCAGAACTTCTTTATCGAACTTACTGGGCGCAATACTGCGGCGGGTGTTGACTGGGAACAGAACACAAAGAACGCATAGTGAACATAATTCACATATTATTACTAATTCTAAAATTCAAAAAATTATGGCAGAAACAAGAACTGTGACCATCAATGCCGATGGTATCCAGGAGCGCGAGGTGATGTACGTGCGCTACGAACTTAACCAGCAGACTGACGTTGAGGGTCAGCCTACCGGTCGTACACGCGGTGGCAAGATCACGGTGAAGGTGAAGTCAAAGAATGACGGCAACACCGAGATCCTTGAGTGGATGTGCGACACCTATATGAGCAAAAACGGTGTCATCTCCTTCCCTGACAAGGATGGTGGTGAGATGAAGCACCTTGACTTCAAGAACGGTTACGTGGTTGAGTACGCCGAGACCTATGATGACAAGAACGAGGTTCAGCAGTATGAGGAGTTCGTGATCACCGCAAAGGAGATCCGGGTCGGCAATGCGGTTCACAACAATAGCTGGACTATCGACAAGTAATGTTGGACAACCAGATTAACTAATGATAATTGAGGGCGGTTCTCACTGGATTGCCTTCAATTATCGTTTCCTGAAAACTTGAATATGGCACTGCAAGGACAACTTAACATTGAAGGCCGCACGTATGGCGTGGTCGAGTGTGAATATGAATTCTCACAAAGCACTGACAACACCGGCAAGCCTTCAAGTCGTCCCAGAGGCGGCCTCATCACATTTGTGATGCCGGCCACTTGCGATGACGACCAGTTTTTCTATAAATGGATGTTCTCCAAAACACTTACATATTCGGGGACATTCCGCTTTTGCGTATTCTCTAATGACAACAGGAGACGTTTCAAGACAGTGGAATTCACACAGGCTTTCTGCGTAGGCTTGAAGGACAGTTTCTGTGACAGCGACAGCAAACTGATGTACACGACGGTGGCTATCAGTGCCGGAGTCATCCGTGTCGGTACAGGTGTTATGGATTCCGCCCTGTTCTCTAATGAATGGGCCTCATTGGATGGAATGATAGATATGATGACGAAATATTAACGTCTCCTTTGTTATTCAGATATGTCCGTTTCGATTAAGAACATAACCGTTGCCATTGATGGGATGAAGTCAACGGGTTTTTGTGTGGAGCTTGATGGTGCCAAGTGGCGTTTGGATGACTTTATGCTTTGCCAGAGCCTTTTGGCAGTGTCATCGCTTTCATTCTCGATGCATAAGGAACCGGATGAACGCATAAACGAGATCTCATTTGATGTGTGCGGACAGATTATCGGCAAGGAAATCTCTGTGCTCCTGGAGACGGAAAGTGTTGAGAGGGAATCGTTTAAGGTTGAGACAGAGGCGGCATCCGACGTGAATTTCAAGGGCGTGATTGTCTCGGCTTCCGCAGCCAGAAACCGCTCGGAGTTCACGGTCAATGTCCGGGCCTGCGGCTGGGACGCTCTTTTGAATGATAATCCGAATTGCAAGTCGTACGAGAACAAGACACTTGACGAGATTGTGCAGGATGTCATCGGTGACTATGCCGATCGTATGGAAATGGAGATAAAGCCGAGATTCTCCGGAGTCGTACCGTATTGTGTGCAGTACAACGAGACGGATTACCAGTTTCTGCAGCGGCTGGCAAAACGTTACGGTGAGTGGATGTACAACGACGGCGAGCGTTTTGTCTTTGGCGTGATGCCGGACGGGGAAAGAGTGAAACTTACTTATCCAAGTCAGGATATTCCTTCCTACAATGTTGATTTGACGATCTACCACACGCAGTTCAGGGACGTGGCTTCATCTTACAATTCCAACGACGCCACATTGAAGGAAGGGCGAGAGGAAATGCTCCGGGAATACAACACCTTGAGCGAAAGAGTCTTTGCCGCATCGGAGGAGACTTTCGTCAAGCCTACGCTGAGGAATGTCCATTCGGGAGGGTTCGCTGATGACGATGGCCGGGAGACTATTTTGAACGTGTCAACCAAGACGCAGGCTCGAGGCGAGAAAGCGGGAATGCTGACATATTCCGGGACATCATATTGCTCAAGGTTGAAGATCGGCGGTATAGTTGTGATCGAGGATAATTATATGCCGGATGGATCTTCCCTTGAAAAAAGCAAGGTCGAGCAGGACGAGATTCTGATAACGGAAATCAATCATCGCTTCTCGGCTGACGAATCGTACAGCAACTATTTTGTAGGAATACCATCCGCCTGTGACTATCCGCCATATTCGGATAGTGATGTCTATCCGGTGGCTACGTCCTGCCGCGCGAAGGTGAAGGATAATGAGGATCCTAAGAACCTCGGACGGGTTCGTGTCCAGTTTGACTGGCAGGCCCGGCAGGATGATGAGATGATGACTCCGTGGCTTAGGATCGCGCAGCCGTATGCTGGAGGAGGCAAAGGTTTCAGTTTCATTCCTGAGCGTGAAGAGGAAGTGATGGTTGACTTCGAGGGAGGAAACGCAGAGCGTCCTTATGTGAAGGGAACTTTGTACAATGGAATCGAAGACCCGGACACTGCGTGGCTTCCAGACAGTAACCGCAGCAATCAGGTCAAGGCCATACGCACACGGAACGGGCACACAATCGAGATTCACGATGAAGGAGAGAACGGCTACATCAGAATCTACGATAACGAGAAAGAGAATTACATCCTAACATTTTCCACGGATGAGAAACTGATCAAGCTTGAGTCCACCGGCAACATCGAACTTTACGCCAAGAATGACATAATTATGCACGCCGGACACGACATCAACGCCAGCGCCGACAACGACATATTCATCGCCGCCTCCCATGATATGCAGCGCACGGCGGAAAATGACATCCGTGAATATGCCGGTAATGACCGTTCGACCTCCATTGACCGCAATGATTCGCTTACTGTCGAGTCGAACCAGTTCGTCAAGGTGAATGAGAACAAGGATGAGCAGATCGCCCATAAGCTGCAACTGACTGCGGAGAATATCCGGATGGAGGCGCAGGACAAACTACTTGAATATTCCAGCACACATCATCAGAAGGCTTCGGACACAATGGCAATCAACGCCGGCAGCCAGATTGATATCAAGGCTGGCAAGGTGAAAGTGAACTGATCAAATGGATAAAAACACTCCTCGACAGATATTTGGTAAGGCTGGAGTTCTCCCTGGCGATAACGATGATGAAAACGCACAGGCAGTCTCTTCCGATGCTTTGGAATTTGGGAAATCCGATTCGTATGTTTGTTCCGGTGCGACAATGAGATGCTCTTTTGGGGACAGGAGTGCGAGGTTGACGGTCTATCCTGATCGCACCGTGTTTCTTACAGGTCAACCGATGGCCAGCATCTCAGACCATACCTCCTTGTATAACATCGCCCCTTTTGGAAAATGTCATACAACAAGATATCCGGCCACGGGTGCCGCTACGGCAGCCGCACATGGCCGTCTTACCCCAATGCCGTGTGTCCCCGGCACAAAGAGTAACTGGCGGAACGGAAAGGATGACTATATCATCAAAGGCAACCCCGCTCTGCTGAAATCCTCCTACTGCAAATGCTGCTATGGCGGAATCATCCGAATCGTGAAGGATGGTCAGGTTGACACTGGCTCCGCTGATCTGAGCAAGCTATCCAAAAAGACTGCCGAAGAATGGACCGCTAAAGAGCAAACATTAACAGCAAACCCTCAGGCTTCTGAAACCACAAATGCTCCATCGGGACATCCGTTCTTGTCCGTTACAGCCAAACAGGTAACTGAGAAAACTCCAGACGATACTCCGAGATTCGGATCATTGACTATAGAAGGAAGAATGCCTGTGGCTAATAATCGATTGCCTGTGGTAGACAGTGATCTCCTTGACTCGAAACCTGTCAAAACCTCCGATAAATACATAAATGATAGTATTAAAGATATTTTTAAGTATAAAGGTAGACAACCAAAACCTAATGACTCTGCGGAAAATTTTGATTTAAGTTATTAGTGAAATCATATCGTACAATTTAGTGACTATTAAATATCTGTTGAATTTCTTATAGAAAACTATCTGAATGAGCAGTAACACCACTATGTCAAACGCTGTCAGAGTGCAGGAGAAACAAGAAACATCTCTTGTAAAATATAAACTATATATATCATTGACATTTTTGACAATGCCATTAAAACAGCAGATAAAGGCTCAAGCATATCGTCAAGGTCGTCACTTGCAAAAAAGATTGGTAGAGAATGATATAGCAGAAGATCTTTTCGGTGGTACTATTAGATATGATAATGCAGGTGATGAAGGAGACGGAGAATACATAATAAAGAATATTTCATATATTGTGTACGAAAACTCACCGAAGGCAATGAATCAAGCATCTTTGGCTCTTAGTCGATGTATCGAAGGTTATTGTAAATTGCCAAATGTGTCAGAGGTAGTCCCTTATATTGTTATTCCGTCGTTTAATTCAGAAACATATATACCAAAACTATTTTTTGAATTCTTTTCGCCAAAATGTCTGTTGCAAAACAGTAGGAAGCAATTTCAGAATTTATCCATTAATTCTGGAGGAATCTTTTTCGCAGGAATTACAGAAGCAGTCTCTTATGTTGAGGATGCGATTCATGCAGAGGTGGGAGGCAAAAATAAGAGAAAGGTGGATCCGACTTTATTGCAAATTTTTGTTTTACTTAGTTATTATGTCTATTTCTTTTTGGATATAAAAGAGCAGAAGGATTGGTCATTTTTTAAGAAAAACATATGTGATAAGGATACAATTCAGAAGTTTGTAAACAAACAAGTTATAGAAAAAGATAATTGGGTAAAGAAAACCAGTCAATTCCTTATGGGGTGTTTATTACCGATTAAGCCCTTAAGAAAGGCATTTGATTTTCTTTTTAATTATGATGGTCATCTTAAAAATCGTATTTACACGAGAATTCTTGATGTCTTGATAATAATGGGAGATGAAATCAAACCTAATGAATCAGATAAAAAAAAGGATCACGATAAAGTAAGATATAGTGAAGCGACAGAAAAAATTTATTCGATACTAAAGAAATGTTCAAATAACGAAATAATAAATGTTGAATCCTTTTTTGATGAGTGTGGCTATTGGAAATATTATGATAATGTTGAGTTGCAAGAGGAATGTAAAAAATGGGTCGTACATAAAACCGATATGGGATATCTTTCCGGATATGGAGCCATTCTTTTTACTGATGGGAAAGATTATATCTATGCGTTTAAAGGTACCGATTTTGATTCTTATGGTAGAGATTGGCTATTAACCAATGCTATACAAGGGTTAACAGGTGTGTCTGCTCAACATAATATAGCTATTGATAATGCAAAAAAAATTGATAGAGAAATAGCTGGATCTGATGCCTCTCTTTGGTTTACAGGACATTCTCTTGGCGGAGGTTTGGCAAGTTCGGCGACAATTGCAACGCAATTCCGCAATGGATATACATTTAATGCTGCAGGACTAAATGTTATAGGAACGACCCTGAATAAACTAATTAATAATCCACAAGGCCTTTTTAAACCAAGTTCATGTTGGAGTCGAGTATATCCTTATCGTATAAGAGGTGAAATTTTAGATAATGCTCAAAAGGTTGTATCAAGTCATTATGCCAAAATTGGACTGGGTTTGTTTGGTCTAAGTAATCCGATAGGTTGGTTAATTAGTCCAGTTCTATTGCTAAAACGTGCTTATGGTTTAAACTCGGTAGAAATTGATATTGATTCAAAAGTGGATTCTTGCTGTAAGAAACACGGTATCAATAATTTCTTGTTCAAAGAAGTGATGGATAACTTAAAACCATTTGAACTGATTCCTGATTATTTGGTTTGCAAGGGAAGTGCAGATAATAACAAAGTGATAAAAGCACACTTTTATGGGAAAGAATGTGACTTTATGTTTGATTCAAATTTCCAACTGTGTTAGTCTATGAGGTATCTTGTTTCAGGAAATGCGCCTTTGTTTTATCCTGTAGAAACGTTCTTTTGTTTGATGCATAACATTGATGGTTATGTTTTGGAGATACCCTATCGCTATCCGCTTTATGGCGACTGGGGAAGTCCGGTCTCTACGGTTTTTGAAGAACCACGTGATTATGAAGCGCCTAAAGCTTTGGATTTGGTTTATCTGTCCGTTGTGGAAAAGATATTCTATTCTCTGGAGGCGGAAATTAACACGGCAAAGATAATCGGACAATGGCAGCGGTTGCAAAGCGTGGTTGATTCAGATTCTTTGATACATTTGGTGGTGGGGTTAGCTCCTTATGGTTTAGTTACACTTTGGATGGTTAGTGATGTCAAGTCGATGCTGGTTTCATTGCATAAGGCAGAGAAAGTAGTAGTCAAAATGTCGGATTTTAGAGCGTCACCCAGTGCTGATATAGATAAAATCTGCAAACGCTATATAAATAACATAATTGAAGCCAAAGAAAATTTTGAGAAAAACGGTCTGCCTCCACGTGACCTTTTCGATAATTATATGAAGCCGTTCATGTACCGTTACGTGGCGAAGTTTGGGGAATGGAATGGCAGGGTGGAACAGTGGGAGGAATATGGGGAGAAGGATCAGCTTCCAGAGTTTGGGTGGATTGAGGAGGCGTTGTTTGACGGGACGCACGACAAACTGCGCGACGGGGGGCTGATGAGATACCACGAGGCGGGGAAGCCTAAGAAGCTGGCGGTGAGCTGGCACGTGGGGAAAGCGGAATATTCGGCGTATTTCTGGATTGAGGATGAGGGAATCCGGGATGTGTTTGACAGGTTTTATGGGGCGCATCCTGACACTAAGACGGATTTTATCATCCGGATTGACGCGGAGAGAAGGAAATATGAGTTGGCACTCTATCGGTACGGACTTAAAGAGCCACAGGTGATTCCGGAGGATGTGTACCAGCTGCTGGTGTTCAAGAACAAGTTCGAGGATTACCGTTCGGACAACTACAACCAGGAACGCGGCGCTTGGATCTGGTGATATGTGACTATGTAAGAATATTATAACAGTAAAAATCATAAATCATTATGGCAACAGAAGAATTGTACGAGGAAGATGAGTTCATCATCAATCTTACTATCGACGGGACGGAATTTGAGGAGGTGGAGGTCAAGGTTACGGATCCTAACAAGACAATCCGTGATCAGATCTCAAGCATTGTTTCGGTCTTTGAACTTCCTAAGATTGACAATGGCGGCAATCCTATCCAGTACCTTTTAGGACAGATAATGGGGGATGGCGAAGAGCCGGAAATCCTTGAGTTTGAGGATGAAGACGGCCGTGAGCAGGCTCTTGTCGATTATAATATCCAACCGGGTGACCATCTGCATCTGATTTCTGTACCGATCGCCGGATAAGCATTGGATTGGGCTATGAATGAAACGATAAACAATTATAATCAAAAGGAACTTTCCGGACGGGACGCCCGCCTTTGGAAAGAGTGGAAGGAGTTGGACACATTGTGCGCCAAACGCAAGGCGGCGAGTTCCAATCCGCGCCAACCGTCCATTTCCTACATAGTGCGCCGCAAGAATGCGATGGGACTGCCTACTGAATATGAGATATGGTACCGCTGCAAATCGATAGTCGGGGTCAAGGGCGAGACCGTGCCTCGTGAGCCTGTCTTTGGCTATTTGCACAAGATGAGCGTCGTCCTTCCGAACAACTATCCGTCGGCGGACGGCAATCCCATATTCACTTTCCGTACCGATGTCTGGCATCCGAACATCCGTTATTCCGGAAGTTTCAAGGGACACGTGTGTCTGACTATCAAAGAGATGGGTGTGCTCGCTTCCATCAAGGACCTTGTGCTGCGCGTCGAGCGTTACCTGAAGTACCAGATGTACCACGCCCGCAACACCTATCCGTACCCGGAGGATCAGAATGTGGCCGAATGGGTTCGGGAGGAAGGCGAGCCTAACGGATGGGTGCATTTCGCACAGGACAAGCCTGAGCCGGATGCCACTGACAGTGGAGAGGAGACAAAGAGCGGAAGGGAAATGAAGACTGGCACCGCCATAAAATCAAGGACGATATGAAAAAGACGTTTTTTCTGGCGGCAATATTGGCTCTCCTGCAATTGACACCGCTGCGGGCTGATGAGAAAAGAACGGTCAGGCTTGACAATCGGGAACATCGGAAAGTGACCATATCCTTGGATCAGTGCAACATCTTTGTCGAACTGAACAAATGTGAGGAGAAAAAGGATGTGCGTGTCACGGTGAGTGTGGAGAACGCCTTCGAGGATAAGATCCTTTGCCTGTTCAATCAGGCCTACAGCGAGAAGGCGCTTCGTAAGATGTCAGTGATCTATGATAAGAGTTTTCCTGGGCAGAGAGGAGAAAGGGATACCTACTGTTGCAAGTGGCTTCCTGAGGCTTGCATACTGCAACCATCGTCTGAACCGAGAGCACTTTTTATATTGGAAGATTTTATGAGCACGTCCTGTCAGCTCCCAATTTACATAGCGACTGCTAAAGAACTCAATCTGCTTGTGTTCAAGAAAGACCGCATCGTTTTGACAGAAAGGAATATTGTGACGCTTGAGATAGTTGTGGAACTAAAACCGGATGAGACCTATGTGGGGCTTTCTAAGGAATGTGACAAACTTATTGAGGATATCGGGAACGAGACATTCTGCACGAACGAGGGGCACATCGGGACTCCTTGCGAAACATTGACCAAGATTTATAACGCACGGATTGACAGTCTGAAAAAAGAGGTCAAGGGTGTGTTGGAGACCCGTGACTACAGAAAGTCCGGCAAGATGTACGGGATGTACTCCGCATTGGCGGAACGCCTGGACACAATCAATCTGGAAAAGCGTGTCACGGCTTCGTGCGGCAAGGATGTGGTGCGGAACAAGCATAAATGCCGTTACTGCTCCCTGACGTATGAGGCGATATACCGGAAACTCGAAGGCTATTACATTGATATTCATAACGGGTCGAAGGATAAGGCGCAGGTAATGGGTGATGTGAACGCCTTGCATAACTGTGCTGTCAAGAACAAGAAACGTTCTGGCGGCAGGAATTACAAGACCAGGATAAACACCTACTACAACAAGATAAAGGCTCTTTAGGGATGCGAATATTCCGTTTCATACAGTGTTTTGTGCTCATTATGTCGCTGGCGTTGCCGTCGCTGGCGAAAGATGTGAGGGATACGGTACGCACGACAGGAGGGGACAAGGTGATAATATCATATAACCTTTCTTATTCTGGTGACAGGGCAACCGTTCGCTTCACCGGGCAGCAGAAACGGTTGGAACATAGGAATGCCGCTAAGTACAAAGACCTGGGCAAAGTCGCGGTAATGTTTTTTGACAGAACCGGCTCCTATGGCAAGGATGTTACTGTGCTGAATGTTGTGCCTAAGGCGTTTATGATTCCGGACAATGTGGTTTACCGCAAGTCAACTGAAGGCTTTTTTCTGGTTCAGGCTGAACCGAGTCTGGAGTTTTCCGTGGAAGGTGAGGCTGACATCGTCATCCCGATTTACTTGGCCTACAAGTCAAAGAAAGGCCGGTATGAGATTTTCGGCGAAAGCGAGGGGATTACAGTGCGTCTTTCCCCGGCCAGGCCAAAGCAATCAGCGCAAAGACAGCCTGTTATGCGCGAGGTGACATCCACCTTGGAGGTCGAGGCGGACAATGCTTTGGTTGTCAAGGTCGTGGAGAGCGTGAATCTCGCCAGAAAACTGATCGCTGAGACGGAGCGTCTGCCGTTCTCTGACAACCTTTTGGATGAGATCAATTACCTGAGGCAGAAGAAAAGAGAGGTGTCAGGCGCGAATGTACTGTCTGAAATCGCTGACGTTTTGGATCGCTACGAGGAGAAGAAAACGTCTTTGGAGGAGAAGAGAATCCTTGAGAAACGCCAAGCCGAGGAGCAACGGGCCAAACAAGAGGCTGAAGAACTCAAGGCGCAGGAAGAAGCACAGGCGGCTGAGCGACAGGAAGAGGCGAAACGTGAGAAAAAACGCACCCTTTGGATGATTATCGGTGGTCTAGGCATCGCGGTTCTTGGGTTTGCCGGCAATCAGGTGATGCAGCATATTCGTAACGTCCGGAATCAAAAGAATATGATGAATATGCAGCAGTCCATCGTGGAACAGGCCGAGGCTGAGGTGAACCGCCGGGCGAGGGCCGCTGTGAGGTCACAGGAAAGAAAGGTCGTCAATTACGTGAAACGCAAGGCGACTGACACCGTCAGAAAGAAAATCCAGACGGTTAAGGTCAATGGAAAATCAAAGAAACCTTCAATATAGGATAAATGGATAGTGTTTGGAATAGTGTCAAAGCTTGGTTTTGCGATCTCTTTGGAGTGGAATCACTGTCAGAGATCTTAAGCGGAGCTTTGTCAAAGGAATATTATTATTTGATGGCTGCGGTTGGGATATTCATCCTTGTCCTGCTCTTTGCGATTGTCGCGGGAGCGAGGAGGAAGCGCCTGAAGAAAAAGGCATCCCGTAAGGTGGAAAGTGTGCCCCAGAACCCTCAAGCTGATATTATAGTGAGGCGCAAGACCACATCAATATTGAAAAAGCAAAGTCTGGAGGATGTCCTTCATAATCCTGCCTACATGCCGATCGACTGTGCGGAGTTCTGCGATGACTCGGCGGTCAGGCGGATATATCTTAAGAACACCTGTGTCAAAGAGATATACAATATGTATGCGGAGGATCTGAGGAATCCGGAGACACCGAAGGAGGACGGCTGTATGGTGTTGGGGCGTTGGGTCCACGATGAGCAAAATGATGAGTACTATGTCTCTTTGGAAGAGATAGTGAAGCCTGGGGACGATGCCGTGTTCAAGGAATATGAGTTGAATTTCGGCGGAAAGATCAAGCTGAAGGTTTCGGAGAAACTTCGGAAACTTCGTCGGGAGACCAACCTTCAGTATGATATGACGTGCTGGGTCCATTCGCACCCCGGTCTTGGCGTTTTCTTCAGCAATGCGGACAGCGGGGTGCAGATGCAGCTTAAGCATCCGGTGCATCCCAAATTCCTGACGGCTATTGTCGTGGACATCCTGACTCCTGACCAGGAGATGGGAATATTCACATTCAAACACGATTTGACCATCAACGCCAAGCCGGACCTCCGGAGAATGTATTCTTTGGAGGAACTGTACAAATGGGCGGTCAAGAGTGACAGAAGCGGTTTCAAGCCGGAAGACCATTATAATATTATGGCTTCGGCAAGGCAACATTCGGATGACTGCTTCGGGATAGAGCTGTCCAACAGCGCGATAATCGATCTTTGCCAGATAGAGGCGGCGGGTGGCTCTGGGTTGAAGGGTTGGGTATATGGTTTTGTCAGCCGGCAAGGAGAGAGGACCGAGAATGTGGTGAATGTGCTCTCGGATTCGATGCGGATCCCTGACAATGAGCTTCTTGGCTGCCTCATAATTGGCACGCATTGCAGCATTCCCACAATCAGGAAGACCTTGGTTGGTTACCCTCAGCCGTTGAGGTTCGTGCTGTTCTATTCCACATCCGATGGAACGCTTGTTTCAATCCCTATGCGGGACGGGCAGATTCTGTTGGATGAGCAATATTATGGTGAAGAGAAATTAGAAGAACTTAAGATATGGACAAGAAGAAGACGTTAGCCAGAAATATTTTAATCCTCCTCCTTTTGCACATTTCGATGGCCTCGGCGCTTGGACAGAATGTCGGGGCGATCAAATTCTGCGACAAATCCTATGAATATGGCCCAGGCAAGGATTCGGTGACCTTGTATTTTAATATCCTTGATCCGGATGACCGCCGTGTCCGTGGCATAACATCAGAGGAACTGCGTAATTATCTGGTGGTCAGGGAGGACGGCAAGCTTGTTCCGAACAGCCGCTCCAAGGTCAATCCGGTCAGCACGGGACGGCGTATCCCAGCGGAGTACACGTTCTCTGTCCTTGTTGACCGAAGCATCCCTGAGCAGGGAAAAATGCAGATTTACCAGACGGTCGGGCAGTTGGTGGAAAGCGCTCCTGAAGGCTGTGTGTATCTGTCGTTTTTTGGAGACGAGGTGTCGTCAACCGTGCTGGTGACAAAGGAAAACTTCGCGTCATTCAAGGATGAGTTCACCAAGACATCGCAACTGAAGTATTTCTATGGGGCGTTGTATGCGAAACTTGCCGAGTTCAGTGACGTGAAAGCTGATCTGGAGGATGCGATTGTCGTTAATCAGGACTATGCCAGAAATCCGGCGGTCTCCGGCAGAGCCAAGACCAATCAGGACAAAAATATCCTGTTTGTGTTCACGGATGGCAACCATAGCCCTTCGTTTGAGGAAAGCATCGGTTTCCTGGAGGTGACCGAGTACCAGCAGAGCCTTTCTCATACCGTACCTGTGGTCTATGCCTTTTATTATACTCAGGACGGAAAGAACGCTGAAATTGAGAACGTGCTTAAGGGTGTGTGTGACCCGCACGTGGAAGGCCGTGCCGGTGATTATAAGCCGGCGGACGATATGGAACAGGTCCTTGCGGATTTCCGGAAGATCGTGAATGACAGGATGTATGACTATGCGTTCGCTTACGAGTCGGATCATTCGAGGATATATTCAGGGAAGACACGCTTTTCAGCGGAATGGAAGGGGGATGTGATGGGTGAGGAGGATTTTTCCATCGGATCGGCGGAGAAACCGTGGCCGGAGCGTTCGGCGGGGACATCGGATTCTGTACTGAAATTCATTGTCGCTCTTTTGGTGACTCTGCTGACGATCGGTCTGTTCTTCTTGATAATGAAGATTCTGGTCCCATTGTGCCGGTCGAAGGCATTTGAGGTCAAGTACTATAAAAAGTATATCCCGGAGCCGAAGGTGTCTCACAGAATATGTCACTATTGCCGCCAGGAAATCCTGCCCGGGCAGACCGTGGTGACCAAGTGCCGTCACATTATGCACGTTGACTGCTGGAAGCAGAATGGTTACAAATGTGCGGAATACGGCCAGAATTGCAAGGACGGAATCCAAGAGCATCTGGAATGGAAAGGATTGTTTTCAAAGCGTTCGTTCTCGGAATGTCATCAGACAATTGCCGGAATATTCGCTGGCTTTATAAGCTGGATATTGTTTGAGCTTGGCGGAAGGGGAAGTTTCAATGGTATCTCGCAAAAGATAGCTTCGTTGTTTTACTCTCCGACGGAGGGTTTTGCGGATCTTTCTGTTGAGTGTGTGACAAAGACATCCTCCTTTATGACTATCGGACTTCTTCTGGGCTTTTTCCTGTCGCTGATATTCAGATACAACGATGAGTACCGTAAGAAAGATTGGAAGATATCCCTGAAAATCATCGGTTTGTCTCTGTTCACTGGAGTGGCTGGAATGCTTGCGTTCACCATAGGAGCCGCCATCCTTTGTCTGCTGTTGACGGCGATTCATCCTACGTTCATTCCTTGGTACTGCTCGTTCCCAGCCTATCTTTTGTTCTCGGGGTGTGTGACACTGGCGTTGACGGTCAAGTCTTCCATCCCTCTCAAAAGCGCGTTGCTTGGCGGCGGATGTTCGGCGGTGATCGGATTTATGGTTCTGTGCCTGTCGAGCCTTGCCGGCAGACGCTGGCCTTGGATGAATATGCTGTTGGACTTCATCATATACGGCGGCGGCCTCGGGGCTTCTTTGGTGACTGTCAGGATGTTGGCGGAGAAATATTTCCTGGTGATCCAGAACGGAGTGAAGGCCGGCCAGCGCATTCCTATTCATAAATGGATGAACGCTACCGGAGGAGGAAATAAAGTCTCCATTGGTATGACGGGCGACTGCGAGATTCAGATGAACTGGGAGAAGAGCAACAAGGTGGCGAAGGAGCACGCGCAGCTTTACATTGACCACGAAAGACAGTTGCCGATGATAAGGCCTCAGGCTCCGGGTATTGTCTATAACGCCCGTGTCGAATTGCCTGTCGGCAAACCGGCCATTCTGTCAAACGGAGACACGTTCAAGATTGGTGACACTGTCTTTCAATATGTTGAGACTGATTAGAATCCCTACCTATGGATGAGAGGAAATATGAATGGGGAGAAGGAGTGTACAATCTCCTTTCCTGGTTCCGTCAGGACATCGTAAAGAATGCGAGAGTGCTTGTCGCCGGAGCCGGGGCGCTGGGCAACGAGGTCGTCAAGAACCTTGCCCTGTTTGGAATCGGACATATTTATGTGTGTGATTTTGACAGGATTGAGATAACCAATCTGACCCGTTCCGTATTGTTCCGTGAGGAGGATGCCTTCAAGCATTCGTTCAAGGCCGAGGTGGTCGCCCATCGTGCGATGGAGATAAACCCTCAGATAGAGGTTGTCCCTATTGTAGGCAACTTGTTCTCGGATGTGGGGCTGGGACTTTACAAGGCCGTTGATGTTGTGATAGGGTGTCTGGACAGCCGTATAGCCCGTTATCAGTTGAACCGTATGGCGTTGCGTGCCGGAAAGACTTGGATTGATGGGAGCATCGAGAACCTTACCGGTGTCGTGAGGGTTTACTCTCCCGGAGTGAGCTGTTATGAGTGCAATCTGTCCAGAGAGGAGTTCAACAACATTATGCTGCGTACAGGGTGCGCTGATGTTGTACGGACTCAGACATCGGCCGGACGAGTGGCCACGACACCAGTCAGCGCTTCTATTGTGGGGGCTATGCAGGCGCAGGAGGCGATGAAGGTCATCCATCAACGGGATGGAGAACTGGTTCCGTTCCGGACATTGTCTGGGAAAATGTGGCGTTTCGAGGGTATGACGAACACTGTCAACACCTACAAGTATGCGGCGTGGAAGAAAAACTGCCCTGCCCACGACCAATGGGACAATGTCGTGAAATGCCGTGAAATGTCAGCGGAAATGACTGTCGCGGAAGCGATGGAAGCCTTAAGAAAATGCCTGGGGGTCAATGCTGTCGAGATCAATATGCTTAACAACAAGTTTGTGGAGAAGATAATCTCAGACAGACCAGAGAAGGAGTTTGATGTGAGGATTCCGGAGTCCCGGCTTGACGAGACCATACGTGGCGATGAAGAGCTGCGCAGACTCAGCTACAGGACGCTTTTCCACAAGATATTCATAGAAAACATTGATGAATATTTCCCGTTCAAGGAAATGAGGCTTACCCAGATAGGCATCCCTCTGTTCGATGTGATCCAGATGACTACGGACAAGGGGCTGTTTTACGTGGAACTTACCGGGGACGCAGGGCACTATGGACTATAATAATTCTCATATTGGCAACATTCCGCCCGATTTGAATGCGGAGACTCTTCTGGCCTATTATCCGGAAGGGATTGTGAAGGTTGTTTTCAAAGGATTGCATAAACGTAATTCCTATCGGGATATTCTGGAGGTTGAGAGCGGTAAAAACGGTGGGATGCTGCTGTCATTGGGGCGGAACAGTCTGTACGATTCCCTTCCTGAATATGTTTTTCATTCGATAGACAGATTCGACAACCTTACAGGACGGGATTCCAAAGAAAAATTCTCGGAGGAATATGCCCGTCAAGAAGAGGAGAAAAGGAACGCCTACCGTTTGTTTGCGCCGATAGACTTGCTGCTGCTTAGCCTGCGTCTGGATGTCCGTAAGGTTGTCGATGAATATTCCTCGGAAGACAAGGTTTTGCAGGATGTTCTCGGCGATTCCCTTACGGAAGACCAAAGGAACAACACTTTCATCAAGAAGATGATCCCGTTCCTTCCATCCTGCAAGGATATTCGTGGTGACAGGACGCTTTTGACAATGCTGCTGCGGAAGATTTTGATGGATGAGGACATCGGGATTGAGGTCGGCAGGAAGGAGTTGAGTGTCAGTGATGAGGAACCACGGTATGAAGACAGCGTTGGCGCTGCGGTCGGTTCTCTGTATGTTGGGAACGAGTTCGAGGAGACGGTCTGTGTCTATAATGTGTTCTACTGGCCGGCGGATTTCTGTGATAAGGATTTCCTGCGTTTTATGAAGGAGCTGGAGGACTTCAGGGGCTTCGTTCAGGATTATTTTATGTCCGTTGACTCGGTTCTGGTGTTCGACATCCATAACGATGATGCCCCCGCGCTCAGACTGAACGACACCGTGCTTTATAACTATCTGAACTATAATACGAATTTATAAGAATATGCCTAAAAGAGTATGCTGGAAAAAAGGGATGAGGCTGACGGACGAAATCCTTACCCTCTCGGACAGGTGTGATGAAGATCTTGTCAGGAACGCTTTCGCCTTGTCCGCCAACGGACATTTCGGATTGTTCCCGAATTCAAGGCCATTCAGGTTGTCGCTTGAGATCAGCAAGGAGACGATCGAGGCCGTGATGATAGACTGTTTGGGTCTTACAAAGGACGGAACGCTTATAGATGTCTGCTATGACACCAGCTATTCCGGTTCCTTTGACACGAGGGTGATGATCTCAGCTCTCGATATAGAGAACTCGTATCTTTTGTGCATATATTCACGGAATGAGTGGAAAGACACGAATGACGGCCTTTGTGAGCCGGAATACGTTTTCTCATTGATTGAGGAAAACTCTCCGGTTCCTCCGAACGCCTTGCCGGTCGCAAGAATTGTGTACGATGAGTTATGCTGGCGGATGGATGAGTCGGACTTTGTGCCGCCTTGTCTTTATGTGTCTTCGCATAAAGCCTACAAGGAATTATCGGCCGGATTCTCGGCAGTCTTGCGGAATATCAATGATTTGCTGCCTGAAAAGCTTCTGACGGGAAGCAACGATGCGCTGAAGATATTCTGGCCTGCCGTGCAGTGGCTGGAAATCACGATGGACAAGGAAGGAGACACGATGACTCCTATGGCGCTTCTCGGGAATATTCAAAAATTGGTGGGTGCTTTTGCCAGTGCCTGCACATTGGATGAATATGTGAACCTCGCTGAGCCCGAAAGGTACTTCTGTTTTGCGAGAGTGCCATATAACTATATGGATGTGTACTGTAAGATCCGTGAGGGGTTGGATCTTTGCCGGTTGATCTGTGACAAGGTAAGGGTGTTCGATGCCGTGGCTCCGGAGAGGATTGAGGCTCCGGTGATCGAGTCAAGCCAGCTCCGGCAGACAATAAAGTATGGCGGAGTAAAGATAAGGGTCACGAACAACACCCCCGGGGCGACCGTGTACTACACAACCGATGGCTCAGAGCCGGGCACTACTTCACGGACCGGTACGACAATCGCATTGGAGAGCGGCTTTGCTGAAGACTGGCATAAGGAGCCGGACAAGAAGTTCGTGATCAAAGTGATGGCGTATAAGGATGGGACATCGTCCCGCATTGAGACATACGATGTGCTTATCCGTAAAGGGAATCCGTTCGAGGGACGACAGATCTGACGATGACTTTCATAAAGACACCTTTGCGTTACAGTAATGACTCGGACATAGTCCGGGACATCACAGACCGTGTCGCGATGATAGACAATTTCATAGAACTCGTGGTGTTCAGTCCGCGCGGAAGTTTCGCGGCGGATCCTGACTTTGGCTTTGAGTATTGGAACCACGAATATTCAAACGTGCATTTCCGGGATTTCAACAACGGGCAGAACACGACCTTTGTGAACGGAATGTACAATGAGGTCACCCAAAAGGAATGTAAGGAAAGCATAGAGAAAAGCCTTCAAACCTATGTGCCTGAACTCAAGCAGGTGAATGTGCTCATAGAATTGAAATCTGTGGCTGACGATGTGGGGACTGGTAAGAAGGTGTCATCCAAATATCAGGTCACAATCAAGGTCTCCGGAATGTTGGATGATGGTTTGGGAATATTCCTGCCGTACCGGAAGGATATAAGTTTTTTGATGGAGCCTACTGTCAAAAGGATAAGGATATAAAGAATGGATGTTGAACTGGAAAGGGATCTGAACGAGGCGTTGGCGCGTCTGTCGGCGTTGTCCGCCGATCAGGACGGGTGTCAGATGAAGGATCCGGTCGTGAAGATGATGCTTGTCGCCTTGCTTCACGAGGTCGGAAAGATAAAGGATATGGTGGATGGTGTCGGGCAGCGGATCCTGGATCGATACTGTGAGAATTTCATCCCTAAGAATGAAGTCTCAGCGATGCCAGCCGTGGCTGTCGTGTCCCCGGTCTTCAGAAAGGGCAAGGATTCGGAGACCGTCTCATTGTCGTCGGGAGTCTCGTTTTCCTGCAAGGTCACCGGTTCAAAGACTCCGGTTAATTATCTTCCTTTGTTTCGGAACACCTTGATTCCTTGTGAGGATGTCTATGTCTTGACACATAACAAGATGCGCGGCAAGGACGATGTCGTGGACATTGAGATGGAAAACCCTGCCTCAATGTGGGTAGGGATCAGCACAAAGGCAGAGATCGAGTCCTTGGAAGGAGTTGCCTTGTATATTCAGAATGTCGTGGATGTCTATCCTGAGCACATCTTTGCGGTTGGCGGAGAAAGAACGGAGTTGTCTTTTCGCACGATGGATCGGTTGGAGGATCTTGAGATGCTGGAGCCTTTTGATTCGCAGCAGGTCTCGAATGAATTCCTTGCTATTCTTAAATACTGGAAGGAATATCTTCAGAGTCTGCCGGATGGCGTTCTGGTGTTCTTGGATGACAGCAGACAGGATCGAGACGTGTTTAGAAAAAGAGCATATCCACGCGTCTTTCAGAATTGGTTGGAAAGCGAGACATTGGATCGATTCAAGGATAACACCATCTGGCTGGAGATATCATTCCCGGAAGGTTATTCCGTAAGCGATGATTGTCAGGTCGGTGTCAATGCCGTGCCCGTCGTTAATGTTGATGTTTGCGGTGTCACGCTCACTCAGGCGGCTCCTGTGGCCAAACTTGACAAGCAGGAAGGAACATTTCTCGTCAAGGTCTTGGAGACAAGCAACAAAGCGTACAGACAAGGATTCCCGATGAATTCGGATGATTTTATTATCCGTGATTTCGATGCTGGATGCTACCACAACGGGGATCTGTACAGGGACATCCGTAACCTTTACAACCATTTTGTCGAGGATTACTATGCCTTTGTCGAGTTCAACGGATTGAAGGACGGGCAGGACATAAAGCGGCTGAAGGAGCTGGTGAACAGGATCGGCAAGAGTGTGGGGGCGCAGAACTCCAAATATAAGTTCGACAGCGGCACCTATGCGATGAAGAATATAAATAGTGGATCCTCCGCTTCGGTGACCAAGGTCTCGTACATCACAACTGACGGGGAACGTGGTAATCTGCTCAAAGTTGATGGAAATCATAGACTTGAGTGTCGGAAGATTCCTGTGATCGAACCTGATGTGCCGGTGCTTGTGTCGGCTATGGGAGGACGGGACAAGTCGGGAGCGGATGAACGGTATGAGCTGATCCGCTATTACTCTTTGACCAACGACCGTCTGTTCACCAAAATGGACATTGACGCGTTTGTGAGAAAAGAGTTGGTGGCTGTTTTCGGAAAAGAGGAATTCAAGAGAATCCGTCTGAAGGTCAATGTGGCTGGCGCTCCGGGACTTCATTCTGTACAGCGAGGTCTGCATGTGGACATTGAGTTCAAGGACAAAAAGAATTACGACAAGGCCTTGGGGGATGGATTGCAGATAAAACTTCAACGGAAAATCGAGAGCAAATCCTGCATTTCGATGCCGGTGACAGTCCGATTGTATGATTGTGATATGGCTTAGCGATGGGTTTGGTATATTCAGAAATTTCAGCAGGTTCGGTGTCAAAGCGGTACTATGACACCAGGGGGTTGTCAGACAAGTACACGGTAGTCAGAGCCGCCGACTCCCTATTTGATTTTGTGGATATTATCGGGGATTTTATGGAGGAAGAAATCCAAAATGCCAAAACGCTCGGTCAGGCGGCTCGGGGTAAATCTGCGGCCTTGGCGACTTTTCAGTCAAAAGTTTCCTCTTTCGCGACAAGATTTGATCCTGAGCTGAGGCGATTGAGAAAGATGGTTCAATCCTGTGTGGGCAGCAGGGCCGTGATTGATAAATATGAAAGCACGGCTAAAAGCAAGACGGATTCCACCACAAGTTTCCCACAGAGAATGCGTAAGCTTGATGCCCAGCGGAAAGTTTCAGAGGCTCAGCGGATTTATCGTGGGCAAGGTAAAAACGCGGAAAATCTGAGCAGGACTATTATAAATGAGTTGGGAAAACTGAATCTCAAGAAAAGAGTTGATTCCATCCTTGAGAAGATGGGATTGGCGGGCGAGATTAAGATTGAGCGGCTCAAGAAATTGAAAATTAAGGTAGGTGTAGGTACTTATTTCACGGTGTGGACATTCAAAGATATCATTGCCGATTTGGTAAACTATAAGGAATGGGGCACCGAAGTTTGGAAGCAACGTATGATACACCATATTTATGATTTGCTTGACGGTTTTGTCATCGGCTATGCGTCAACGGTTCTGGCTCAAATGATAGTCTTGGCAGGAGCAGGACTTCTTGCGGCTGCCGGTGTTTCGATTTCAGCCAGCGTGATCGCCATCATAGTGGCATCGGTCGCTGTACTTATAGGGATAGTGATCGGCTACTTGCTAAGCGAGGCCGATGTGTCATTCACCGAATATGCGGTGGAAGGATATAAGACAATAATGGATTGCGCTTTACGTTAGACCGTGACTGTGCGACTGAAAAGAATAGCCATAATAATTGCTGCGTTTCTTGTTTTGTCAGATGCGGATGCCCAGTCTTCCGCTGACATACAGGAATACATAAAGCGCTATAGCCAGATCGCTTTGGAGCACGAGAGGCTGTACGGCGTTCCGGCGACGATAACCTTGGCGCAGGGAATATTGGAGTCCGGGGCAGGGCAGAGTTCGCTGACCCGCAACACAAACAATCATTTCGGAATCAAGGCTGGACGGAGTTGGAATGGGGAAGTCTATCTTGCGTGGGATGACGAAGCGGACAAAAGCCGTTTCCGATGTTATGGCTCCGCTGAGGAATCATTCGCCGATCATTCCAGACTGCTTAAGGACAATCGGCGTTACAGTTCATTGTTCTCAAACAGCGTCTATGACTACAGGGCGTGGGCTAAAGGCTTGCAGGAGGCCGGGTATGCCACGGCGGAGAATTATGCGAGTGCTCTAATCGGCTACATAGACACCTATAAGCTGTACACCGTTAATGGAGGTGTCAAACTTCGTCCGGGAAAGACGGTTACGATCACAAACTACATTATGGTTGACCAACCGTCCTTTGATGCGGACTGCGTTATGGATGACTCAGAGGAAAGCTCGGAAGAGCAGGAGGTTACGAAGGTCCTGAAAAGTTTTGTCGTGGAGGTCAACAATGTCAGATGCACCATCTTGTACCCCGGTGAAAATCTGGCGACCATTTCCCGTAAATATGATATCCCGCAAAAGAAAATATTGGAGTACAACGAGCTGGCGAACGAAACGTCTGTCCATCCGGGTGATGTAATATTCCTGGCCAAGAAGAAAAAGAAATATTCAGGGCTTCAGGACTCTTATGTGATCCGTGACGGTGACACGTTATATAGTGTGGCCCAACAGTTCGGGATTCAAATGTCCGCACTCGCCAAACTGAACGGAATAAGTCTTTTCTCTGCATTGCGGCAAGGAGATGTCATCGAGTTGAAATAGAATGAATAATCTTGATAAATATATTTCCGGTCAGGAATTGTTTGACGGTCATTATCGTTTGCTTGAACTTCTGAGTTCAGAGGGGGGCACAGCCGATGTGTGGCTTGCTGAAAATTCCGAGTCTGTGGAGACAGAGTTCAGGGAGGCGACAGATGATGTTGTCCGTAAGGAAGGAACTGGGGTGTTGGTCGCCATCAAGATATATCGCCCGAAGAATTTGCTGGATGTGGAGGGCGAACAGGCTTTCAGGCAGGAGTTCAAGACCATATTCAATTGCCACCATACCAATCTGCTTCCGACAACGGACTATTCCATCTGTGAGGGAATGCCGTATTTGGTTATGCCTTTCTGCAAGTGTGGTTCTGCAGAAAAACTGATAGGACGGCTCAATGAGCCGGACAAGATCTGGAAGTTTTTATACGATGTCGCTTCGGGACTGGACTATCTGCATTCGGTTGATCCTCCGATTATTCATCAGGATATCAAACCGGCCAATATTCTTATAGACTCTAATGGCAATTATTGCATTTCCGACTTCGGTATCAGCGTCAAATATGGCGTGAAGGATGACCATTATTCTGATATGGAAAGCGGAGGAACGGTTGTGTATATGCCTCCGGAACGGTTTGATGAGAGCGGTGCGTCAACCTCGGCAAGTGACATCTGGGCACTCGGAGCGACGGTCTATGAACTAATAACCGGCGATATCCCGTTTGGGGGCGAAGGAGGAAAGGCGCAAAAGGAAGGCCGGAAAATCCCACCGCTTTCCACCGATGTGCCAAGAACCATAAGGAACCTGATACTTTCCTGTCTGAATCCGGATCCTACGAAGCGCCCTACCGCGAGGCAAATCGCGGGAATCGCTCAGAATAAGGGCGTCAGCAAGACTCTCCGCACTATCATCTTGTGCGTTTCGGCCACGATCGTCACTATGGTGGCGTTGTTCTCCTTGATACGACTCGATTCTGCGCCGGATGATTTTATATTGCACAAGAATATGGGTGACTCGCTTCTTCAAGAGCGGATACTTGCTCTTGAGAACGATGAATATGTTGACTACCGCATAACTGTCGATTGTTTTGACAAGGTTGTTGATGAATATTCAGCCGCATTGGAAGACAACGGCGCCGATCCCATCTTGCGCGATAGCTTGGAAACAAGACTTGGACGCATCAAAGAGATTAATCCGATGCTTGAACGTTATGGAGGAATATGTGATACCTTGGATTTCGTCCGTAATGAGAACCTTCCTGTGCAGGTGGAGATATATTCTCAAAAGAAAGCGCTGTTGTCAGACATATTAAAGAAAAAAATAGCTGATTTATGAAATTGAAACTATCGCTGTTAGTGTTGGCACTAATCACGCTTAAAACGGTCCCGCAATATGCCCAGACCTGTAAGGATTTGTATCAGGAAGGGAATATCCTCGTGGAACAAGGTAGACTGGAACAGGCCAAGGTTAAATTCCGGCAGGTGATTGAATGTGGTGACGGACTCTATGTCCCCGACAGTGAAAGACGGATAGCTTGGATTGAGCGTATTCTGAGGAAGCCAGATACGGTAAAGCCGTTTTCTTTATCAGACACAGAGGTGGTCATTCCTTATCAAGGTGGTCAGGATGTCATAACCGTCAATGGCGGCGGTTCCTGGACTGCGATGATAACTGATTCGGGACAGTCCTGGTGTCGTATCAGAAAAGAGAAAGGGAAGATATACATCATAAGTGATACAAACGGTGAGAATGAGGATCGCGTGTGCGGGATTGAAGTGAAGATGGGAAACCGCGCAAAGACCGTTGTTGTGAGGAATGAAAGGGCTCCGGAACTGCTTAGATCCTCTGTGGAGAATGTCACTTTCCCTTATGGAGGGGAGACAAATACCGTGGAAATCCAATCAAATACTGATTGGGAGGTCGGTAATGTGCCTGGATGGCTTATCTCCTCCAAGGAGGATGGCAGAATAAGACTGACGGCTCTGGCAAATGACAACAATGAGGAAAGAACCGCCGAGATAAAGATAGAGGGACGGTCCAAGACTGTCATCATCAACATCAGTCAGGTGGCGGGTTTGGGACATTTGGCTTTTTCCAAGAATGACCTGCATTTTGGCCCGGAGGGGGGCGATGAATACATCAATGTCTACACGGATTCTCCAGACTGGCGTCTTGGGGATTTTCCGCATTGGTGTCAGGTGACAAAGGTGGCAGATAATCTTCTTCGGGTGCATTGTGCGCCTAATGAACCGATTGATGTCACCCGTGAGGCCAGCGTGAATGTGACGACCGGGCTACAGACCCTTGGTGTCAATGTCAGTCAGGACGCAAGACCGTTTGTGGCGGTCATTCCAGAGTCTGGCATTGGTGGACGCGCGGTATCTTTCGGTGCTTCTTTCGGAGGTCTGTTGCCGATGGTGTCCGTTTCGTCAGGTGGGCGTTATACCGGCAGTGTCATCAACTATGCGGACGGTGGAAGCCTGGAAGAAGTGTCATATTCTTCATTGAAAGGATTGGCTTTGGGTGTTTATGCCGACATCCGTGTCTATAGGAACCTCTATCTGACAACAGGACTTGACTTCATCCATTATGGATATAATAATGAATATTCTTCTGATGCTGTCCGAAATGTGATAGTTCCCTCTGATGAATTTTATCTGAAAGGTGAGATTCTGGATAATTTCCGAGAGGACTATTCATTCAGTCTGTTGGAGATCCCGATGCTGGCATCGTACCGTTTCCCGGTGACAAAGGTCAGCCACATTCAGGTTAATGTCGGGTCTGTCATCAGTTATGGCCTCTCCGCCAGACTGAAGTTTTCCGGAAACTCGGATGGGGAGAAACTGAAAGCCTATAAGAAAAGTCGGTTCGGACTCTCGGAAGAACCGGCTTTGGGAGTCGAGGCTGAGCCGTATCACGTGCGTACTGATGGCACGCTGAATCTGTATGGCAAAAGCGTCTCATACAAGGAAACTTACGTTGAGAAGAACAACTCTGTCGTGAATAGGTCGCAAACATTCGAATCCTCTCCTTTTAAACGCTTGAATCTGGGGTTCCGGATCGGAGTCGCTTATGAATATTCAGGAATCCAGTTCGGAGTCGATTATGGCCTTATGTTGACGAATATGGCTGACAAGCGCTATTGGGAAGGTAACCGTTGGACGGTTTTCAACCAACCGGGCGACAACTTGATGGCTGGCTACAAGCAGAGGAACAATTACTTGCGAGTCCGCATCGGTTACACATTCAGATATGGAAAATAATAACAATCAATAATGAAGAAGTTTATATTTATCGCATTAGGCTTGCTGTGCCTTTCGGCCTGCACCCACGACAATGAGACAACCGTGCTTGAAATTGATCAGATGGTTGGGGAATGGGTTTATGACCATCCGGAAGAAGGCATCTGGGAAACACAGAAATTCTTGAGTTCCGGAGTATTCTATTTTTCAAACAAAGTCACTGGAGGAAGTTGGAAATTCTCCAACGACAGAAACGCCGGACGGTATTGGATAGACGGAGACAATAGAGTGACCTGCCAACTCAGTCTTGGCGGTATGTCCTGGGAGTTGAAGATGGAAATGATGGAGATATCTGAATATTCCTACACCGCTGAATTTAACGATGGTGCGTCGTTAGGTGTGTTCACATATTCAAAATTACTGTCATCGAAGCGGATAAGGCCGGGGGAACGCTTTACTCCTGAATTTTCGGAGGCGGAGAAGTCCGAGATCACCGGATTCCGGTCGCATAATAGCAGTGTGGCTGAAGTGGATTCTGACAACGGAATTGTTACCGGGGTCAATGCCGGCCATACTTACATTGATGTCGAGACCAAGCGTGGAACGGCTGTGGTTGAGGTGACGGTCTTTGATCCAGATAATATGTTTAAGGATTATTCATTCGCCTTCGGGAAAACTGTTAGTGAGATAGTTTCATTGAAAGGAGATAATTACTCCTTTAGGGATGACGAGATAGGAGTCGTCTATGTTACGGATGATTTTGTGACTGACACGGTCAAATATATTACGGGAATGTATGATAAAGCTCATATTGAATTTATCCGTCTTTCATTGAATGATAATGTGTCTTCCGATGCAATAGATAAACACTTGTCAAATAAATATGAATTGATATCCTCCAAGGATGGATGTACTTCTTATGTTACTGACAAAACCTTTGAATCCAAGCCTGTGTGTGTGGTTTATGACAGCAAGTCGTCAATGCTTTCGTATGTATTGCTGAGACCTTCAGACAGATGGACGGATTTCAAATATCTGTTTGGGTTGGATAAGAATGCCGTGAAAAGTGAGATGCAGCATTATGGGTATCCATATCTGTTTTCGGATGGCTCATATTCCAAAGATGGCTCATACTATTATCAAATCAATGACAGCGAGGATGCGGTAATGGTTGGCTTTGTATTCAATCCGGATGGCTTTGTCTGCGAATATTGGATCTATTTGTCAGAGAACTTTATGACGAACGCTTCCGCAATTCTGTCTTGGCTGAAATCCGACTATATGTTGTCCTCTACGGAAAGCTCGAACAGACAATATGTGTTCTATGATAAAGAAAAACGTCTGAGGGTCGTCTTTGACGCATCGGGCTACGTTTCCTACACAGACTCTGAGCAGAAACCGTTCACTCCTGCATTGTGATCCTTGACATTGCGAAACAATCGTTTGTATGTTAGACATTAATGATTTGGTAAAATCTGACAAACTGTTTGACGGGCATTACAAACTGCTTCGGCCTCTTAGTACGGACGGGGCGACGGCTGATGTGTGGCTTGCAATTGACACCAACACGATCGACACATCGTCGGATTCGGAATCTGATGATGACGGTGAGTCCGGGATGTTGGTGGCGATCAAGATTTACCGTCCCAAGAACGCTCTGGATGTCGAAGGGGAGCGGCGGTTCCGGGAGGAGTTCAGGATAGTCTATGAGTGCCGTCACGAGAATCTGCTTCAACCGACAAGCTTCTCCATATTCGAGGAAATCCCATATCTTGTCCTTCCGTACTGTAAGTATGGTTCCTCCGAGCAACTTATCGGAAAAAGGCTGTCCAATGACGAAATCTGGAAATTCATTTTGGATGTGTCTTCGGGATTGAACCGCTTGCACACAAATAATCCGCAGATAGTTCATCAAGACATAAAGCCAGCCAACATTCTTATTGATAACGGAAAGGATTATGCCATAACGGATTTCGGGATCAGCTCAAGAAGAGGCGGCGTGCACGGTTGCTATTTTGATGATGAGAACAGCGGAACATTGGCATATATGGCACCGGAACGGTTTAGAGAAGGGACGGAGCCGATGCCGCAAAGTGATATCTGGGCGTTCGGAGCCACCTTGTGTGAGATTCTGACCGGGAAAGTTCCCTTTGGTGAGGATGGAGGAATGGCACAGGCTTCCGGAATGGCTATGCCAGTCATACCGGAAGTCCCCGCTGATATCCAACGTTTGATCCAAGCTTGTCTCGCCAAAGATCCTGAGGATAGGCCAACTGCAGATAATCTCAGAGAAGCGGCCTTGGCCAAACGATTCCCACCGAAGTCCCGGCGTTTACTGTATGCCGGTGGGGTTGTGGCTTTCTTGCTGTTATGCGTGGCTCTTCTTGTCGGTAAGTGTGAGAAAACTGAAGAAAAGATCGCTGTGCCGGATCTCTACGAGGTCGCGTTGAAGAAGATTTCGAGTGATGATGTTGACAATATAAAGGCTGGAGTTCATTTGATGGACAGCCTGAGCAAGCTCAACTACATCCCGGCGATTTATCAGATGGCGTTCACTTATGGTTGGTACATCGACTCCACCTCGTTGAGGAGGAAGCAGGCTTTGGGAATAGAAGTCTTTGAGAGTGAGCGTGAGGGACGGTGTCTTCCTAAATTGGACCGGTACAGCAATGAGGCTGTGTCCCTATTCCTGAAGATTCTGGAACTGAATGACTCCACGTGCGCTCAGATCAATGCTCAGGCCGCCTACAGGCTGGCTTGCTATTATGTTATGCCGAACCAGATATTCAAGCCTAACTATGCGAAAGGCAAACGTTTTCTTGAGAGGTCAAGGGTATGGGCCGTCAAGGCGAAGGATGCTGATCTTTTGGATAGGATAGACAGGTCGTTGGACTCGTTTGACGAAGAATAATTAAAGATATCAACAAATATGAAACGAATTGTTATTTTGTTTATGAGCCTTGCTTTAGCCGTTTCGGCCAAGGCTCAGATCGCAGAGTGGCTGATACCACCGGTTTATGACAACATCGGTATGGCCACAGGTACGGATGCCGTTATCACTGACTCCTCCAGAGTGAAGACAGTCTGGTCCTTGGATGGGAAACGGTTGATCTCCACATACGATTACCTCTATCCGTTCCGGGAGAGGCGGGCGCTCAGCGCAAGACCGGGTTCTTCTCTGATAACAGGAGTCTATAAGGAGGATGGCTCCGTTATATTGTTGGATAACTGCTTTATCGCAAGGCAGTATCCGTATTATTCGGATGGCAAGCTGCTGGTTCAGAAGGATGGTCTCTACCGTTTTGTGGACAAGGACGGCGTTATCGGGGTCGGGAAATATTTCAAAGCCTATCCTTATTCTAATGGTTTCTCTGTCTGCGACATTTGGCTGAATTTCGAGAAGAAGAAAGACCCGAGGCATCTTCTTCTGGATCTTGACGGAGCTCCGGTTATGTTTTTCTTCAATGGGAAAGCGTTCGGTCCTGATGATCCGGAATTTATCTCGTCTGTCAATGATGAGAAAACCGGGGTGGTTGTGCTTAAGCGCAAGGTCTATTTCTTTGATGGCTCGGATCGTTCGCTTGCACCCGTTTTCGTTTCGGAGGATGAGTCCAACCTGAAGAATCAGGCGAAATTGGAGGATGACGTGGTGAGGTGTCTGGTCAGGCGGGCTGATTCCACGTGGACACTTTCAGCCAAATGTGGAAAAGTCGGAAGGGTCAGCATTCATTTCGACGCAATGTTGCGGCCGTTGTCAATCACAAGGAACGGCGAGATTGAGGAATATCCCCGAAAGGAAGAACCTAAGAAGGAATATGCTTCCCCGTTGAGATACAACTCTGTCGCAGGAGAGTTTGGAATATTCTGGGAGAAGAAGGAAATCCTGCCTCCGCAGTTTGAGGAACTCAAGACATGCTTCGGAGATTGCGCGTTGGTCAAGTTGAACGGGAAGTATGGTATGTTGAAGGTTCACAAGGATGCTGAGTTCAGGCTGAAGATGAACAAGGGGGACGACATCGCGTTCAGGCATCAGAAGTTTGAGACAACGATACGAGCCGATTTCCCGACAATCATCTCAGCTGATAATACTACATTGGAGATCAAACCGGAGACAGGTTGTGATTTGGATAGGACATCCAAGGAAGCCAAAAACACCGACAGCGGTAATTTCGTTCAATATGATTGTGTCTTGAACATCCCTTCCTCGCTGCCGGATGAGCTCACGGAGATTGAGTATCCGGTTCAGATAATGTACGATGGGTTGAAATCTCCTGTCTTCCCTTTCAAGGTCAAGGCTTGGCACTATAAATACTTTGTGGTTGATGTGGATGACTCCCAGACAACCCTTGAGAATGGAACTGTGTCTTTTGTGTTCAATATCAATGCGGAAAGGATGGCTAGTGACCGTATCTATCCGACAACCGTCAATATTCAGGCTGACACGCTGAGTTATGAATTGGAGAAGATGTCGGAGACGAGGTACAAGTGCAAGGTGTTCGCTTTGAGCGAGGGTGTGAACAACATCGTCGTACAGATTCTGGAGCAGGGATGTCCACCGGCGGCCTTTCCGTTTGAGGTGGAATACTTCAAGCCTGTCGAAAAGACAAGGAACACTCCGGCTGAAGAGGAGAGGGTTGTCATTAAGAAAAAGCCAAAATCTTCGGCTAAAAAATCGGCTCCGTTTGTTATTATGGATTAGAAAGGAGTTGTGATGAATATTAAATTGACCTCGATTTGTGACATCGGGAAAGAACGCACCAACAACGAGGATGCCGTGGCCGTATGTCCAGATTTGGCGAAGCGGAATTGGGGCGAGGGGAGTGTCTCTGAATATGTCCCCTTGGGTGAATCTGGAGCGTTGCTGATTGTCGCGGACGGGATGGGAGGTGCGAATGCCGGAGAGGTGGCTTCTTCCTTGGCGATAGATAGTGTGAGAAAGAGTTTTGACCGACCTTTGGCGCAGCCTGTCTCAGAGAAAGAAGCCTGTGGGTTGCTCCGGGACGCTGTGCTTAAGGCCAACGAGGAGATAATGAATTATGTCGCTACAGATCCGGATTCCATTGGCCTGGGGACGACAATCGTGATGCTTTGGCTGATCGGGGAGTCAGCGTACATATCCTGGTGCGGGGACAGCCGTTGCTATTGCTTTAATCCGAATGGTGGTTTGCGCCTTCTGACCAAGGATCATTCCTATGTTCAAGAACTAGTAGATAAAGGGGAACTTTCTGAGAAAGAGGCGTTTTCTCATCCTGACGGGAACATCGTCACAAGATGTCTTGGAGACGTGGAGGCGTTGACGGAACCGGAGTTCAGATCCTATACTGTGCGTCCCGGGGACATATTCCTCCTTTGCTCGGACGGTCTCTGCGGATATTGCAAGGACAAAGAGATCAATAAGGTAATGCTGAGCGACTATGAGAATCTGGAACAGTGCCGTAACGCATTGCTTGATCTCGCCCTTGGCGCTGGCGGCTATGACAATATCTCGATCGCGCTGTGCGCTACACTGCCAGACAATGGCCAGACACCGACAGTCTCGTTCGGAACCAGACTGAAGAGATTCTTCGGGAAATCATGAGTGATCCTTACGGCCGTATCGCTGGTTGTTGAACTGGCCTTTTAGGATTGCATAGAACCTTTCACCGTCAGGCATCTTTCAATGCCGGATGAAGGAGCATAAACTGGCGCTATTCAGCGCGAATATAGATTTTTGTTAGATTCCCGATAAATAGTTGGCGACTATTTATCGGGAATCTGAATTTTTGTATATTTGCCGAAAAATAAGGCGTTATGAAAATCATAGGAAGGCAAACTGAAATAAAAGAGTTGGAGAATCTTTACGGCAATGTCCATTCTGAGTTTGTTGTGCTGTATGGTCGGCGGCGGGTAGGAAAAACATTCCTTGTCAATGAACTGTTCCGTGATCGTGTTACATTCTCACACACCGCTTTGTCTCCGATAGAAATCGAGGGAAAGGAATTGATGAAAATGCAGTTGCAGAATTTCACCTATTCTCTTCTCAGCGTGAATTTAACATATTTTTGTATAATTAACTATCAAGTTTGACGGTCTTTGCCTTTGCAGGGCGTCCGCGTCGTTTCGGGGAGACCTTTCTGGATTTGTATTCAGTTCCGCAACCTTCAGGGATGT
>OJJU01000057.1_pt1 | contig 47486 bp, 46 predicted proteins | sample 1596141 | NCBI WGS metagenome assembly OJJU01 (sample SAMEA4350150, study PRJEB24818) | metagenome | biome: human; feature: gut; material: faeces | place: Denmark | collected 2013-09
GAAGCTTTCAGAAATACATATGGAAATCAGGAGGGATTTGATATGTGCCAGGCTTTAGATGAATTAATGGCGGATAAAATGAATGAGGGGATTCTTATCGGAAAACACGAAGGGATTCTCCTAGAAAAGCAGAACAGTGAAGCTAAGATCAGGACCATTATTTCCAATATGTTGGCTGGTGGTATCTCCTGTGAAAATATCTGCAGGTTTTTGGAATGTAATCCTTCTCTGGTCGAACAGGTTCAGGCAGGTATCCAATGACGATTTTGGCTGGAACAATTATATCGATCAAATAAACGAGATTTCACAGGCAAAAAGAAAAGAATCTGGATGAGATTAGATATCGATAGACATACCAAGACATATCAAATTAAAAAATTTCAATTTTCCTATAAAGTAATTTTCCCAAGTGCCGATATTATTAGTGAACGCAAGAATGCAACATTTGATTACAAAATGTTGCATTTTTTGTTGTTTCTCTTTCTGTATTCATTTCATATCTAGATAAGGAAAAGACCGGATAAACCGGTCTTTTCCTTCACAACTTATCTTTGCAATTTTACTCTTACAGAACTTACTGTAATAAGGAAAGTACGCCCTGGTTAGACTGATTAGCCTGTGCCAGCATAGCCTGACCTGCCTGAGCCAGGATGTTGTTGTTGGAGTACTTAACCATCTCTGTAGCCATATCTGTATCACGGATCTGGCTTTCAGCGCTGGTGGTATTCTCAACTACATTGTCGAGGTTGTTAACAGTGTGCTCAAGTCTGTTCTGAACAGCACCAAGTGCGGATCTCTGGGTAGAAACCTTCTGAATTGCCTGAGCTATTGTATCTATAGCATTATCAGCATTAGTACTATCTTTTCCATCAACCAGCAGCTTACCATCTTCGTTAACCAATCCGAGGCTCTTAGCACTCATAGATTCAATGCTCATTTCAATCTTATTATCAGCAGATGAGTCAGCTCCTACATGTAAACTTACATCTAATGCATCAGGTACATACGCATTATCATAGGCTTTCAGTTTTGTAACAGTATTTCCTGTTGCAGCTTCCTTTTCAGCCTTAATCGTAACTTTTACCTCGTCTCCTACTTTTAAGCCTGAATCCTTTAATTTATCTGCTGCAACGGCAGCAGCCTCTGCCTTTATGGACAATCCAGCCTGTAAATCCTTCTGCTCAGTCTGATTCCATTTCAATTGAATTGCCATCTTACCAGGAGTTGCAACTGCTGCTCCAGCCGTAATATTGACACCCATTTTTTTAAGCTGTGCCTGTGTTAAAGTTGCCACAACTGTATTTCCATCTGCGCCACCTTTAACTTCATACTGATCTGTCAGTTTAGTATTACCAGCATCTGTCTTTTGTGTGATGGTAATTTTGCCAGCCTTAGCGTCATTCAATGCATCCAGTACACTTCCACTTAAATCGCCGATAAGAGCTCCACCTGCGTTATTCTCTACCTCTGCTGTTACTTTACCAAGAACAACATCTCCTGCTACCAACTCAGAACCTGCTGCTGCATTTAGTTCAACATCTGCTAATTTACTTGTAACCTTCTGATCTGTTGCAGTAGCAGATACAGTACCTCTCGCGTCACCCTGTAACAGATAAGTTTCATTAAACTTAGTCGTAGTGGATACACGATCAATTTCTGTTACCAACTGATCAATTTCATTCTGGATATAGCTTCTATCATCTGCACTATTAGTTCCATTAGCAGATTTAACTGCCAGTTCATTCATTCTCTGCAGCATATCCTGAACTTCATTCAGCGCACCTTCAGCAGTCTGTACAGTAGAGATACCATCCTGTGCGTTTGCGGAAGCCTGTGTCAGACCTCTGATCTGCTTTCTCATCTTCTCACTGATGGAAAGTCCTGCTGCATCATCAGCTGCACGGTTAATCTTGTAACCGGATGAAAGCTTCTCGGTGGACTTTGCCTGGGTCTTTGTGGTTACGCCTAACATTCTGTTAGAGTTCATTGCTGTTAAATTGTGTTGTACTACCATAATAGTTACCTCCTTGTATTTCTGCGCAAATCCGTTTGCGTCAGTTACTTTGTTATTGGCTTTTTTTGTTGCTTTTATAGTAACCGGAAACCCGAACTTCAAAGACGGGCCCTGCCTTATGGCATTCAAAGCCTCCGGTTATTACCTTGCTCAGTCCTCCAGATTGCCATGGGTAATGACAACTCTGGACTTTTTCTTTTTCAGGTACTTGGGATCCGTTTCCGGCTCAGCATAGTATTTAGGAAGCTTTGCCTTCTCCTCCGGATCTGTGACCCTGTTCTCCAGTACGGTGCTTCTGACGATATTCACGTCCTTCGGTGCATCCACCATGATGCGGAGATGATTCTTCGTTCCGCCAAGGAACACGATCTTCACGTTGTCACCGATCATCAGGTATTCTTCTGTGCTTACTGTCAGTCTTAACATCCTTAACCTCCCTGTCTGCTGGTATCCTGCTTTGCTGCTCCATGGATCTGAAGCCTCCAGCCAAGCCTCCCTGCTTTCTGTAACAATTTGTCAGTCATGCAACGTTTTATAATGAAATGTGTCATTGTCACAGGCAGGCTGAGGGATATTTTTAAAGGAAAGTACAGATTTTCTACTGCAGATGCGATGCGAAAGCAGCTTCTGTGGAAGGCACTCCGGTAAGAAGCAGGCTGAGGAATTTACTTTGGCAATCGAGGGGGCAAATAATTTTCAAAAATTTTTCATTTCACCTCTAAAGTTTCCTGCAAACCATCCGAAATAATAATCACAAAGCAAAGATGCAACATTTCATTATAAAATGTTGCATCTTTTCGTTTTATACTATATTCTCCCTTGCATTCACCTTTTATCATGGGAAAACCATCATGGAAAAATCTCTGACGAAAAAGGAAAAAAAGTACCAACTTGTACCATTTATAAATTGACAAGCCATTAGATGTATTATAAGATCATTAAGAACATATAAATTTTTTATAAAACATATGAAGGAGGATATTCTAATGGAAGGTTATGATGCAGCTTATGCAGCAGCCGCTTCTGGAGTTTCCGCAGTTTACGCCATCTTATCTCTGGCAATTTCTGTTCTTACTTTAGTTGCTATGTGGAAGCTTTTTGTAAAGGCTGGCAGGGCTGGCTGGAAGTGCCTGATTCCCTTTTACAACACATACTGTCTGTATGATATCGCATGGGGAAATGGATGGTTATTCCTGCTGATGTTTGTTCCCTGTGTGAACGTTGTTGTCGGAATCATGATGCTCTTCAAGTTAGCTAAGGCTTTCGGTCAGGGCACAGGATTTGGTTTCGGTTTATTATTCCTGAACACCATTTTCATTCTGATTCTCGGATTCGGCAGTGCAGAGTACGTTGGTCCCCAGGTTTCTGCCAAGAACTGACGCACTCAGGTAAGGAGAGCAGCTTGTCACACGGCAGGCTGCTTTTTTAATCCAAAAAACTGCCCTGATATGATTCCTTTTACCGGAAGACCCGGCAGATACTTACATATCAGGGCAGTATATTCATACTGTTTTCTTAAATTTCAGGCCTCCTACAGTGCCTTGATCCGGTTTACTGCTTCTACCGTATTCTCATAGCTTCCAAACGCAGTCAGTCTGAAGTAGGTCTCTCCGCTCGGTCCAAAGCCTGAACCAGGTGTTCCGACCACATTGGCATTCTCCAGCATATGATCAAAGAACTCCCAGCTTGTCATGCCGTTTGGTGCCTTCAGCCAGATATAAGGGGCATTTACACCACCGGACACGGTGTAGCCGGCTTCCTTAAGGCCATTCAGGATATAAGCTGCATTCTTCATATAATAAGCAACCTGCTCCTTCAGCTGTGCCTTTCCTTCCGGTGAGTATACTGCCTCGCCGGCACGCTGCACGATGTAGGGAGCACCGTTATACTTGGTGCCATGTCTTCTTGCCCAGAGAGAATGAAGGGATACATCTCCGCTCTTTAATTCCTTCGGGATCACAGTAAAGCCAAGCCTTACGCCGGTAAAGCCTGCATTCTTGGAAAAGGAACGAAGCTCAATGGCACAGGTTCTGGCACCTTCACATTCATAAATGGAATGTGGCACATCGGCCTCTGAAATATAGGCTTCATAGGCAGCATCATAAATGATAACTGCACCAGTCTTATTCGCATAATCAACCCATTCCTGAAGCTGGGCCTTCGTGATCGTGGAGCCTGTCGGATTATTGGGGAAGCAGAGATAAATGATATCCGGTGTTTCCTTCGGCAGCTCCGGTGCGAAATTATTGTCTGCTGTACAGGGCATGTAAATAACATCACTCCAGGTTTCCCTGACCGGATCATAGGTCCCGGTCCTGCCCGCCATGACATTGGTATCCACATACACAGGATAAACCGGATCACATACGGCAATCCTGTTATCAAGGCCAAAGATTTCCTGAATATTACCTGAATCGCACTTGGCACCATCTGACACGAAGATCTCATCCGCAGAGATCTGGCAGCCTCTTGCCTTGTAATCATTATCTGCGATCGCATTTCTCAGGAATTCATAGCCAAGGTCAGGTGCATAGCCTCTGAAGGTTTCTGCATGTCCCATCTCATCTACTGCCTTGTGCAGGGCCTCGATGATCGCCGGTACAAGGGGCTGGGTCACATCACCAATGCTGAGCCTGATCACCTTTTTATCCGGATGTGCTTCCTGATAGGCTCTCTGCTTCTTTCCTACTGTTGAGAAAAGATAGCTGCCCGGAAGCTTCAGATAGTTTTCATTTACTTTAAACATGTATTCTGTCTCCTCCTGGATCTTTAGATTTCTATTTCACCTTCAAATACAGTCGTGGCAGGTCCTGTCATGTAAACACGGTTCTCTGCTTTATCCCACTGAATCTGTAAAGTACCACCTAATAGTTTAACAGTAACCGTGTCTTTCGTCAAACCATTTAAGCTGCAGGCAACCGCAGCTGCACAGGCTCCGGTTCCGCAGGCCAGCGTCTCCCCGGTTCCTCTTTCCCATACTCTCATCTCTATCGTTTCCTCATCCAGTATCTTTACAAATTCGGCATTGACCCTCTTTGGAAATCTCGGATGCTTCTCAAGCCCAGGTCCAACCTGCTCCAGCGGAAAATCCTGCACATCCTCCACGAAAACAACTGCATGGGGATTTCCCATGGATACGCAGGTCATCCGGTAGGCTTTCCCCTCTATCTCTATGGGCTCTGCGATCACCTCTCCCTTTTCATCTTCAGCAAGCACAGGGATTTCACAGGCCTTCAGGATAGGTTCTCCCATATTGACCTTCACAGTCGACACCCTGCCATTCTCTACATGAAGATCGAGATACTTGATCCTTCCCGCACTGATCACACTGATCTGCGTCTGATCCGTCAGTCCCTTATCATATACATATTTAGCCACACATCGGATCCCGTTTCCGCACATTTCTGCACGGGTTCCGTCCATATTGTACATTTCCATTTCAAAATCCGCCTGATCAGAAGGGTTGATGAAGATCACGCCATCCCCGCCAATACCAAAATGTCTGTCGCTCAGACGTCTTACGAGCTCCGGCTTCTGCTCTGCCGGGATCCCTTCCCTGGCACCATCGATATAAATATAGTCATTTCCACAGCCATGCATTTTCGTAAATTTAAGCATAGAGAAACCCTCCTGTTCCTGTATTGTAAATTTTATTATATACCATACCCAATATGAAGGAAAATAATGTTTTCTGCTAGAGGGTTTGCAAAAAATGCTATTCTTTAGCTGTAAGCTCTTCCGGACTGCCTGTGGCATTGAAATAATTCAGATCCACCTTGTCAAGGGCTGCATCTGCGATATTCACACAGCAGTTGCCCATTCTGTCAATGGCATGGAGGATATCATTTAAGGGGCCTGTCATCTCTGTGGCACATTTTCCCTTACTGACCCTGTCCATATGTCCCTTCCTCATCTCAATATCAAGATCAAGCACCTTTTCCTTTTTCTTTCGGATCTTCCTGGCACTCTCTTCGTCTCCCGTAGTCAATACCTGCAATGCCGCTCCATACATGTCTTCTATTACCTTAAGGCTCTTTTCCAGATCCTTCATGGCTTCCTTGGAATATTTCGTCTTCCTCCGGTCTCTGTCCTCGATCGCCAGTGTCACATCCACGCATAGCTCTCCCATCCGTTCCACATCCCCGAGCAGATACATAACACCCGCTGTCTGTGCCGCCTGCTCTTCTGTCAGGACACCCGCAGAAAACAGACCGGACAGATACTCTGTGATCTTACCACCTAAGCCCTTCAGCTTTTCACGCTGCTCTATCCCGGCTGCCGGCTGTCCTTCTTCCTTCCTTCTTACCATACCGGTTGTCAGATGAAGCTGTTCTCTCACAAGGAAAGCCAGATGGAGGATCTCCTTGGCTGCAAGCTGCAGTGCGGCTGCCGGCTGCGCCATCAGTCTGTCATCCAGATAAACCGGCTCCGTCGGATCTCCTTCTTCCTCCTTTTTGTCCGGTATCAGTCTCATGACAAGCTTCACCATAACGAATAAAAGTGGTGTCCAGATCAGAGTCATCACAATATTAAAGGTGGTATGTGCATTGGCGATCTGTCTGGAAATAACCTCTACCTCAGGTCCCTTTGGTGAGATCATCTGGATAAAGGCCGCAAAGGGCCTGATAAACCAGATAAACAGAAAGCATCCGCTGACATTGAAGATACAGTGCGCGGCCGCTGTCCTCTTGGCATTCCTTGGCTGTCCGATGCTGGCAAGCACTGCCGTGATCGTAGTTCCGATATTATCACCAAGCAGGATCGGGATCGCCCCTGTCAGACCGATCACACTGCTCACTCCGTCAGCTCCCGGCTGAATGGCAAAGTTCTGGAGAACGGCAATCGTCGCACTGCTGCTCTGTACTACCAGTGTCATGACCGTACCGGTCAGCACACCGAGCACCGGTATATCCGATACCTTGTCAAAAAGCTCTGTAAACACCGGGCTGTTTGCCAGCGGCTGCATCACACTTCCCATAGTATCTATGCCAAGGAAAAGTAGTCCAAAGGCAAAAATGGTAAGTCCGATATTTTTTATTCTCTCGGATCTGGAAAGAAAGGAAATCAGAAATCCCACAAAGATGATCAGGAAAATATAATCACTGATCTTAAATGCTATGATCTGTGCTGTCATCGTCGTTCCGATATTCGCACCAAAAATAATAGAGATCGCCTGTGGCAGCGTCATCAGGCCTGCGCTGACAAAGCCGATCGCCATGACTGTCGTAGCGCTGCTGCTCTGCAGTACGGCTGTTGTCAGTGCACCTGCCAGTACACCAAGCACCGGATTTTTCGTAAGCAGTGCCAGAACGGCCTTCATTTTTTCTCCCGCCGCCTTCTGCAGGCATTCACTCATCATGTTCATGCCATAGATAAAAACAGCAAGACCTCCAAACAACCCAAACAAAATCTGTACCGTGTTACTCATCTCTCTCCTCCAAACTAGATCATGTCTCTCAGAATGTAAAATCCATGTATCATCCAGTTTAGTATATCAGAGCTTTTCTCCGTTTGAGTCAAGTGGAGGTCAATTCTATGTAAAGTCTATGTAAAATCAGCCTTCAAACATTGCTGCAACCATTTTCAGATCCTCTGCAATGGGCAGATGCTGGGGACAGATCCGCTCACACTGCCTGCAGGACACACAGTCGCTGGCCTTTCCGAAGGTCTTTGTCAGGTTTCTGTAGTACCCTCTGTGGGAAATCCAGTCCTTGTCCCTTGTTTTCTGCATCTCTGCATTATAAAGTGAAAAATATTTCGGGATCGGAATATGCTTCGGACAGCCATCTGTACAGTAGGAGCATCCTGTACAGGGAATGGCAATATCCCTGTTAATGATGTCCACTGCCCTTCTGATGACCTGCTGTTCTCCATCGTCCAAGGGTTTAAAGTCCTCCATGTAGCTGATATTGTCGAGCAGCTGCTCCATGCTGCTCATGCCGCTGAGCACCAGCATGACATTGTCAAGACCTGCCGCGAAACGGATCGCCCAGGAGGGTATACTCATATCCGGATGCACGGTTTTCATTTCCTTTTCTACTTCTTCCGGTACCTTGGCAAGTGTCCCTCCCTTCACCGGCTCCATAACGATGACCGGCTTGCCATGCTTTCTGGCTACTTCATAGCATTTCCGGGACTGTACGCCTTCGCTGTCCCAGTCAATATAATTGATCTGAAGCTGTACGAATTCCATTTCCGGGTGCTCTGTCAGTACTTTATCAAGAAACTCTGCATTGTCATGGAAGGAAAATCCCATATGGCGGATCAGACCCTGCTTCTTTTTCTCTGCAATCCAGGTAAAGCAGTCCAGCTCCTTATAGATCTCATAATGATGGGCTCCCACATCATGGATCAGATAGTAGTCAAAGTAATCTGCACCTGTCTTACGGAGCTGCTCCTGAAAAATCCTGTCCCGATCCTCCTTTGTCTTAAGATATCCTGCATGCAGCTTGGTTGCCAGTGTATAAGTGCTTCTGTCATGACGCTTTACCAGTGCTTCCCTGACAGCCTCTTCACTTTTAAAGGCACAGTACATCCACGCTGTATCAAAATAGGTAAAGCCTCTTTCTATAAAGGTGTCTACCATCTGCTTCATCTGGTCAAGGTCAATGCTTGCGGCATCACCCGGATTTAAAAGCGGCAGTCTCATCAGACCAAAGCCAAGCTTTTTACTTCCACTGTAAATACTGCTGAAATCTCCCATTATCTTTTCTCCTGTTTCTCTGCTTTCTTCTGTTCTTATATATTTTTGTCCTTAGACCCATATATCATGCTTATACCTGCATCATACTCAGCACCATCTGGGCAGTTTCTACCATATTCGTGCCACTGTCCATGCTGCATTTCTGGATATATCTGTGAGCCTCCTCCTCTGACAGGTGATTCCGATCCATCAGAAGCTCCTTTGCCTGTCTGATCAGTGCTGTCTCCTCCGGGTTCCGTTCTTTCGGCTTCAGCCGCTGTCTGCGTTTCCGCCGTTCTGCTGCCTGGATCATCATATCAACTGTGCTGATCAGGTCATTTCCCTTCAGCGGCATTATCACCGAGACAATCCCTTCTTCTACAATACCACTTCCCAGGATATTCTGGGAAGCCATGAGCAGCATTTCAAACCCAAAGGGCAGATCCTCATGCAGCTGTGAATAAATCATATCTGCCAGTTTATAACCACATATGACGATTCCGTAATTCAGCCCATCCGCAAGTGCAAGTGCCTGCGCTCCAGTTGTGCATACGCCAGCTACCGGTATGCCGCTTCTGACTAACAGGTTCCGTATTCCCTGTGCAACCTCTGCCTTTTGAAGGGCGATGATCACGCTGGTCATAAGCACACCTCCTCTCGATCACAGCTTTCCTAGTACTGGTTTAAATACTGGCTGATCTCCCATTCTGTGACCTGTGCGGTATACTTTTCCCATTCCTCTTTTTTCGCCCTGATGTACTTATCTGCCATATGGACTCCAAGGACCTCCCTGATCAGTTCATCCTTCTCCAGCTCACTGACAGCCTCTCTTAAGGAAGCCGGCACTGCTTCAATGCCACGGCTCTTTCTTTCTTCCTCTGTCAGATCGAAGATATTGCAGTCCACACTTTCCGGTGGATCAATATGGTTCACGATACCATCAAGTCCGGCGCGCAGGCAGACTGCCAGCGCAAGATAGGGATTGGCTGACGGATCCGGGCAGCGCAGCTCGATCCTTGTATGCTCCCCTCTTGAAGAAGGGATCCTGATCAGCGGACTTCTGTTTGTTGCGCTCCACGCAATATAAACAGGTGCTTCATAGCCTGGCACAAGTCTCTTGTATGAATTGACAAGGGGATTGGTGATCGCTGTCATTCCTTTCATATGCTTCATGATACCGCCGATAAACCAGTAGGCCTCCCTGCTGAGTCCGTTTTTATCAGCGGAATCTGAGAAAATGTTCTTTCCGTCCTTTGCAAGAGACATATTGATATGCATACCCGAGCCATTCACACCGAATTTAGGCTTTGGCATAAAGGTAGCGTGAAGACCATGACGCTTTGCGATCGTTTTGACAGCCAGCTTGAAGGTCATGATATTATCCGCAGCCGCCAGTGCTTCATCATACTGGAAATCAATCTCATGCTGCGCCGGTGCTATCTCATGATGGGAGGATTCTACGATAAATCCCATATCCTCCAGTGTCAGGACCATATCTCTTCTTGCATTCTCGCCAAGATCCAGAGGTCCTAAGTCAAAATAGCCTGCCTTTTCATGGGTAATGGTCGTTGGCAGTCCGTTTTCATCTGTATGAAAAAGGAAAAACTCACATTCCGGTCCGACCTCAAAGGTATACCCAAGCTCTGCTGCCTCCCTGACAGCCCTTTTCAGCACATATCTGGGATCCCCCTCAAAGGGCTCCCCTCCCGGTCTCTTCACATCGCAGATCAGTCTTGCTACCTTGCCCTGCTGTGGTCTCCACGGAAAAATAGCAAGCGTGTCCAGATCCGGATACAGGATCATGTCAGCCTCCTCGATCCTGGCAAAGCCTTCAATGGAAGAACCGTCGAACATGCAGCGGTTATCCAGAGCCTTTCCGAGCTGGCTGACTGTGATCGCCACATTCTTCATCTGTCCGAACATATCCGTAAACTGCAGCCTGATAAATTCCACATCCTCATCCTGTACCAGCTCCATAATATCTTCCTTTGTATAATGCTTATGCATGGTTCATTCCTCCCACTGTTCCTGATTCTCAATAAGTAAAAACATTCTAAAAAAATAATACCAACCGCACTTTTTATTTGTCAATAGGGGATGTTTCTGTAATAAAACCTTTCCCGCACTAATACTATAGTAAAAAGAGAAAAACCGGTGAAAATCCATGAGCCCCAAGACAAAGATCGTTGTACTGCATCTGAAAGAATTAATATATACAGGTATTTTTGTTATCCTTGGCATCCTGTTCCTGATCCTGATGATCGTCATGTTCCTGCCAAAGACTGCAGCAAAGGAAACATCCGCTTCAGCAAATACCGCTGCCTATGTTCCCGGTGTCTATACTACCTCACTGATCATCAATGATAATGTTGTGGATGTAGAGGTCACGGTTGATGAGAACAATATCAATGATATCCAGATCGTCAATCTGGACGAAGCCGTTACGACCATGTTCCCCCTGATCGAGCCTGTCTTTGATGATCTGGCAGAGAAAATACTGAAAACCCAGTCCCTGGAAAATATTACCTATGCCGATGATAATAAATATACCTCCACCGTGCTTTTAAATGCGATTAAAGCTTCCCTGCAGAAAGCCTCTCCTTCACCGTCTGCCTCTGAGGATCCTGCCGGCTCCGGCAGCAGGTGACGAGGTATCTGTACAGATCAGAGAGAGCGGCCATATTCCCTTTACAGCCGCTCCCTGTCCTGACCTGCTATTTTCATTCTCTTTCCAGCACCTTCTTGAAAAGCTGCACTCTGTTATTTACCTGCAGCTTTCTGTAAATATTGAGAGAATGCTTTTTAAATGTGTTGATGCTGATCGACAGCTCCTCACAGATCTCTTCCTTATCCTTCCCTTCCATGATACACTGGAGAACCATTTCCTCCCTGCCAGTCAGGCCAAATTCCCTTGTAGCTTCCACGATCGTATATTTATGAGGTTCATAAAGACGCAGCTGTCTGTCCCTGTATAAACGGTATGACAGATGATCCTTCAGCATATCCAGCAGGAAAATATCATCATAGTCAAAATTGTCCTTCCCTATGGAACGGTATAGTGTCATGATACCAAGAAACTGTTTTTCGCTGGCAAGCACCATCAGCAGGGAATAATTCCAGTTTCCCGGCCGGTATACCTTTTTGTAATACAGGCTTTCCTGCCTTTTCTCCTCCGCGACCAGATCTGTTTCCCGGATCACAAGGCTCTTTCCCCCTTCCATAAGCTTCTTAAAGGGCGCCATATCAACAAATTCCGAAGCTGTACCTTCGCAGTTATACAGGGCAGGATCCCCCAGTACCTCTTTTCCCTCTCCTGCCAGATAAAAGTCTGCTGCGTCAAAATCTACAAGCATTTTCATCTGTTCGAGAAGATCTATGCGCATCGTCTTTTCATCCTCAGTCGTATAGATCCGGTAGATCATTCTGTTCAGAACCAGGAAATCACTGTTTTCAGGATTTTTCATACCCTTTCCCCCTGTCTTTCAAATAAAGAAAAGAAGCAGTCTCCACATAAGGATACTGCTTCTTTGCAATCACTGATATCATAATATATCATTTCCTTTTATTTTGCAAGTCTGCTGAAGCTTCTCCACCTCGGCAAGCCAGCAGGCTGCACTGGCATCAGAGGGCATCCGCAGATCTCCTCTTGGTGAAAGTGCCACGCTTCCGACCTTTGGACCGTCCGGCAGGCAGGAGCGCTTGAACTGCTGCGCAAAAAATCTCCGGTAAAAGGTCTTTAACCACTTCAGGATCACTTCGTCCTCATAGACACCTGTAAAGGTCTTCCTTGCAATCCGGTAGATCTTTTCCGGTTCAAAGCCGCACCTCAGCATATAATATAGGAAGAAATCATGAAGCTCATAGGGTCCTACCAGATCTTCCGTCTTCTGGGAAATCTTTCCCTCAACGGGAGGCAGGAGTTCCGGGCTGACCGGTGTATCCAGCACGTCCCGGAGAACTGCCGACAGGGTTTCATTTTCACAGGTATCTGCATAATAAGCCACCAGATGTCTCACCAGTGTCTTTGGCACACCGGCATTCACACCGTACATGGACATGTGATCTCCATTGTAGGTTGCCCATCCAAGCGCAAGCTCCGACATATCTCCGGTTCCGATCACAAGTGCATTCTCCCTGTTGGCAATATCCATCAGGATCTGGGTTCTCTCCCGTGCCTGTCCGTTTTCATAAGTAACGTTATGGTTCTCCATATCCTGCCTGATATCCCTGAAATGGATCGTGACTGCTTCCTTGATATCGATCTCTTCCAGTGTGGCTCCAAGCGTTTTTGTCAGCTTACAGGCATTATCATAGGTTCTGTCTGTGGTGCCAAAGCATGGCATGGTCACTGCATAAATATTTCCCCTGGGAAGCCCCAGCATATCAAATGCCCTTACGGTCACAAGCAATGCCAGTGTGGAGTCCAGGCCACCGGAAATACCAATGACTGCCTTCTGACAGCCGGTATGGGCAAAACGCTTTTTCAGTCCCATGGACTGGATCATAAGGATCTCATTGCAGCGTTCTTCCCTTTCCTTCCTGTCTGACGGAACAAAAGGCTGTCGTGCAAAGCTTCTTGTCAGTCTTGTTTCTTCTATTTTTAGCCAAAAGCCCACGGTCAGATAATCACTGCTTTTCTCCAAAGCAAAGGTATTCATCCGGCGGCGTTCCATGGAAAGCCTGTGGATATCGATATCTCCATAGATTATTTCATTCTGAAACCTTCTGCTTTCTGCCAGCACGGTTCCATTTTCTGTGATCAGGTCATGTCCCCCGAAGACAAGATCCTGTGTCGATTCTCCCTCCCCTGCACTGGCATAAATATAACCGGCAAGGAACCTTGCGCTCTCTGATCTCACAAGCAGTCTTCTGTAAGCCTCTTTTCCAATGGTTTCATTGGATGCCGAAAGATTGACTATCACAGTCGCACCAGCCAGTGCCGCCGATTGACCTGGCGAAGCAGGCACCCACATATCTTCACAGATTTCACATCCTATCGTAAACCCACCGATATTTTCCGCAGTCAGGAGAATATGTGTTCCAAACGGAACCTGCTTTTCAAACAGCTCTACAAAAACAGGCGTTTCATTCCCCCTTTGAAAATGTCTTGTTTCATAGAACTCTCCATAAGAGGGGATCCATGTTTTTGGGATCAGTGCCAGCACCTCACCGTCATGAAGAGCCGCCGCCACATTATACAGCTTCCCATCCTTTTCCAGCGGCAGTCCCACAAAAGCAATGCAGTTCTTCCCTCTGGTAAATCCGGCAATTTTCTGCAGCTGTTCTTTGCATGCCACAAGCAGTGTTTCCTGCAGGAACAGGTCATGACAGGTATAACCGGAAATACAAAGCTCCGGAAAAACAAGGAGCACTGCTCCTTCCTTCTCAGCCTCCTCTATCTTCTGACAGATCACCTGACTGTTATAAACCGGGTCTGCTACCTTAAGATCCGGTGTAATGGCTGCCGCCTTGATAAATCCATGCTTCATATGACCACCCTTATCTTGCTGCCTTCAGCATTTCTTTGAGCTCTTCTACAGAAAAGTGATAGGAATTTCCACAGAACTGACAGTTTACCTCAATGGCTTCCCCATCATTTATCATTTCTTCGATATCTTTCTTACCAATACTGATGATCGCACGCTCCATACGTTCTCTGCTGCAGCTGCATTCATACCGGCACGTCACCTTCTCTGTGATCACCGGATCCAGTCCCGCAAGCAGCTGCTGCAGCATTTCTTCCGGTGTTTTTCCTTCATCCAGTACAGTTGTGACTGTAGAAAAAGCAGCCAGGTTTTTTTCCAGTGCTCCGATCACTTCTTCTCCGGCAAAGGGCATCAGCTGGATGATAAAGCCACCCGCCTGCTTCACTGTATTATTCTTCTCCATCAGAACACCCAGTCCTACACTGGAAGGCACCTGTTCGGAGGCTGCGAAGTAATAGGTCAGGTCATCAGCGATCTCACCGGTCTGCAGGGCGGTCTGCCCCACATAAGGCTCCTTCAGTCCCATGTCCTTGATCACGCGCAGTGTTCCCCTTCCTACTGCACCGCCTACATCCAGCTTTCCAGCAGCATTCTTTGGCAGCATCACCTGTGGCTCGACTGCATATCCCTTGACTGTCCCGTTGCTTCCCGCAGTAACCGTCATGCCCCGTACCGGTCCATCTCCGCTGACCTGCAGAGTCAAAAGGTCATCTTCTCCCTTTAGCATCGTTCCCATCATCACCCCGCCTGTCAGCAGCCTTCCGAGGGCTGCCGTGATCACCGGACTGGTATCGTGGATCTGTCTTGCTTTTTCCACAAGCTCCTTCGTTGTTGCCGCAAAGGCTCTGATACCTGCATCAGCGGCCGTCGCCCTGATTATATAATCACTCATCTGTTTTCTCCTGTATTACATTCTTCCGCGGCTTTCCGCCCTTTTCCTGCCACCACATAGATCCGTTCGCTGTCTTCCGTAGGTTCCCTGTGGGTTTCCGCATCCATTACAAGGATCAGGGAAAGTCCGCTGTTTTCCACAAAGCTCTTCATTTCTTCCAGGGTATATCCCCTCTGGTAATGGGTCTCCTGAAATCTGCGGAAGGATTCCCTGTTTTTCTTCTCCCTTGCAAAGATCGTCAGGTCATACTCATTGATGTGCTCTTCCTCATGGTAGTAGTTTTCCCAGATGAAGCTGCAGTCATCCCGGTTTTCAGCGATCGTGGTATCCCCGATCACTGTTTCATATTTATAAAGCGTATTAAAATCAAAAATGAAGATCCCTCCCGGATACAGATAATTCTCAACCAGTGAAAACGTATCTGCCACATCCTCATCCTCAAGCAGATAGTTTATACTGTCGCAGACACTGACCACGGTTCCCACAGTACTGTACAGGTCAAGATCCCTCATATCCTGACAGAGATACAGGATTCTGCTTCCGGTTTTTTCCTTTTTGTCCATGGCAAGCTGCAGCATTTCTTCCGAGCTGTCTACACCGATCATGTCAAAGCCCTTCTGTGAAAGGAGCTCTGTCAGTGTGCCTGTGCCACAGCCAAGATCCAGCACCAGATTTTTCTCTTCCTCAAGGGCTTCCCTGAGGGAGGGATCTGCACTGGATCCCTGCTCTGTGCCGGTGCTTTCTGCTGTTCCTGCCGCGCAGCCTGCCTCTCCGGCTGACTGCACCGGTCTTGAAATCCCATATTTCCCGATCAGCCCTGCCAGAAAATCCGCCCACTCTTCATAGGGTGTATCATCCATAAAGGTATCATATACTTCTGCAAACCCCGTATAGGCTTCCATTTCTTCCATTTCTGTTCTCCAGTTTTATTCTCCAAGCTTCATGGCAACCACGAATCCGACAGCGAAAGTAACAAGACTGGTGATCACAGAAAGAACAGTGATCACACCAAGCTCCGAGGCCATCAGGATCGCAATGGGTGATGCCAGGATCAGTCCGATAATCGCATAGTATGCATAGACCGGAAACTTCTCAAAAATAATCTCAATCACCTTGGCAATGGCGAAAATACCGACAATAACGCCGATCCCCATTGGGATCAGGATGCCACAGCAGCGCAGGATTTCCTGCATATTGAAATGTACCAGTGCCTCTACGAATTCCTTAATAGTTGCCACAATGGGATTATAATAGCCCATGACCAGAAGCATCATGGAACCGCTGACCCCGGGGATCACCATAGTTGCAGATGCAATAACGCCAACGCCGAACAGCTTCAGTACATTTACAAGGCCAAAGCTTAAATCTGCCGCCTTGCCTTCTGTATCACCCAGCATGGCCATTCCGATCACGATGGCAAAGAAGATCAGGAACACGATCCCGTGTCCGATCCTGATCCTGCTGCCCTTTACCTTCCTGAACATAAGTGGCAGTCCGCCAACGATGAGTCCAATAAACAATCCGTTCGTCTGCAGCGGGAAATGCTCAAATGCCGGAGTGATCACAAATGACAGTCCTGCCAGTGCCACGATCATACCAAGTATGATCGGCAGTACGAAGCGGATGCTTTCCTTGAATTCCCTGAACAGATGTGTCAGGCAGTGGATCAGCTTGTCATAAATACCCATGGAAACCGCAAGGGTTCCTCCACTGACACCTGGGATGATATTGGCAAGTCCCATTACCATTCCCTTTAAAAAATTCTTAAACATAGATTACTTCCTCCTTAGTTGTTCAGATAGCTTCTTAAAAATTCCAGGAAACGATCCATCTGTTCATCTGTACCGATAGTGATACGCAGACGGTTGCTGATCCTGTCCTTGTTCCAGTATCTGACATATATGTCATTTTCTTTCAGTGCCCGGAACAGCTCTCCCGCCGGTACATTTTCATGGCCGGCAAACAGAAAATTGCTCATGGAATCTGTAAAGAAAAAGCCTAGCTTCTTCATTTCCTTTTTCACACGCTCTCTGGTTGCTATGATCTTACCTGTTGTTTCTTTAAAATACACATCATCCTTTACTGCTGCCGTCCCCATTTCGATAGACGGCAGGTTCATCGTATAGGAATTGAAGGAAAATTTTGCATCCTTCAGATATCTGATCAGCTTCTCATTTCCCATGGCATAGCCGATTCTCATACCGGCCATGGCTCTTGACTTGGAAAAGGTCTGCACAACCAGAAGATTTTCATATTTATCGATCAGGGGGAGGACGCTTTCCCCTCCAAAATCAATATAGGCTTCGTCAATGATCACGACCACATCCTGATTGGCTCTTATGATCTCCTCAATCATGGAAACCTCCTCAAGGACACCTGTCGGCGCGTTGGGATTCGGGAAAATGATACCACCATTTGGTACCAGATAATCCTCCTTCCTGATATGGAAGTCCTCTGTCAGAGGGCATGTCTTATAGGGGATCCTGTACAGATCTGCCCAGACATCATAAAAGGAATAGGTGATATCAGGGAACAGCACCGGAAGACTGCCGTTAAAAAAGGTAAGGAAGGCCATGGAAAGTACATCGTCACTTCCCACACCCACAAACACCTGCGAGGGCTTTACCCGATAATACTCTGCAAGGGCATCTACCAGCTTTTCTGCATTCATATCCGGATATAACCGGAGTTTTTCATAGTCGATCTTTCCTTCTGCCTCTTTTACCAGAGGAGACGGGGGATATGGACATTCATTGGTATTGAGTTTGATGACACCGGGATTCTTTGGCTGTTCCCCTGCCACATAGGGTTCTACCTTTCTGATATTCTGTTCAAAGCCCATGTTATTCTTCCTCCTGCGCTTCTTTTCTATATTGATCTGCCAGCTCCTGATTTCCAAGCCTTTCATAGCATTCTGCCAGCTTTTCCAGGGGAAATTGCTTCTGCATACGGATATCCAGAATCGCCCCCGTCTCATGGCAGGCATTATAATACCAGATAACAGCCTCTGTCAGAAGTCCCGCCTGTTCATAGTAATTTCCCAGTTCACAGCATACCTCACTGACGCCCTCGCTGGCAATATCCTTCATGGCATACCGGTACATTTTCAGGTAATCTCCCCGGAGCCTTGCCGCCCTTACGATCACACAGACTGCTTCCTTTAAATGATAAAGCTCCAGCTCCCCGCTGTCTGCCCTTTCTGTAAAATAATCCTCAGAAAGCAGAAGATCCTCTTCTGTTCCCGACAGATACAGCTCCCTGGCATACATAGAAAGAAGCCTGTCACTGATCGTCCCCTTCTCTGTCAGTCTCCGGAAAGCGGCAAGATCTCTCTCTGCATGGCTTTCGTGGGGCTTATGGGTGATCTCAATATCGCTGTCATAGATCACCGGCATGGTACGCACAATCTCATGGATCGGATCCTCATACTGAAATGTCCGAAGCCTTTTAAAAAGCTTGGGACGCAGTTCCCTGTCAAAGTTGTAAACTGTTCCAAAGGAAAGCTGATTGCCGTAATACATCTGCACGATCTCAATCTCAGGAAGCAGATTTTCCTTCAGCAGACGGAATTTCTCATGGTTTTCCTCATCCAGAACCTCATCAGCATCTGCGCTATAGATATAATCACAGCCTGCCATGGAAAAAGCGAAGTTTCTGGCCGCCGAAAAATCATCGATCCAGGCAAAGTCGTAGATCCTGTCCGTATACCTGGCTGCGATCTCCTTTGTCCGGTCTGCAGAGCCGGTATCTACAATAATGATCTCATCCATCAGATCCTGGACAGTATCAAGGCACCTTGCCAGATGCTTCTCTTCATTTTTTACAATCATACAAAGGCTGATCGTTGGCATATTGTTTTCCTTTTGTTGGTTGACAGTTCACCCTCTTTTTTCTATGATAGGAAAGAGGATAATCAATTTAGTATAGCATAAAATTCCGCAAGAGAACAGGAGTTATTCATGAAGGTCAACAGAAATGTAAGATTACTTATTCATATACTGGAAAGCTTCCTTACCACATGGGCGCTGATGAAGGCTGCCAGGCTGGAGCCCGGCAATATTCTGACCGGTGTTTTCTTTTTACTTTCTTTCTTCCTATACAGGCGGATCCACCACCGGATCAAGGATATGCCCTTCATGAGATCTCTGCCTGCCGCACGGAATGCACTGATCCTTTCCCTGATGTTTTCTCTGATGTATATGCTGGTGGATGGGCACCACTATATCGAGCAGCTTACAAGCCGGCTCTACCAGGGTATCATCCTGCTTTCTGTATTTGCCGGCTTTACCATTCTTTTTTACGAGCTGCTGCTGTTCCTCTATTCGTATTCCTGCAACCGGGAAATGCTACATTATTATCTGTTTGAAAACGACCATACCGGCAGACTCTTTTCCTGCCGTTTTCCACGCTTAACCAGGACAGTCAATTTTCTTCAGGAGCTGTACCGCAGAAAAACCGGTCTTTGCAGCTTCTTCCTTTGTCTGCTCTGCTGGCTTCCCTATTTTCTTTACCAGTATCCAGGTATCATGACACCAGACAGCATCAATCAGTATGAGCAGATCCTGGGACTTGTCCCTTACAGCAATCACCATCCACTTGCGCACACCCTGACCATAAAATTTTTCTACCGGATTGGCCTTCTCTTTACAAATAACAAAGTGATCGCTATCTCCTTTTATACTTTTGCGCAGATGTGCTTCCTCGCTTTTGCGGCAGCCTATCTGATCCGCACACTGAAGCAGTTTAGGGTACGTTCCCTGATCCTGTTTCTCATCACACTCTTTTATGCCCTTGTTCCCTATCATGCTGTCTTTTCCGTAACAATCTGGAAGGATATCCCTTTTGCGGGAGCTGTGCTTATCTTCAGCTGCTGCCTGCTCCGCATCTCCAGACAGATCACAATAAGGGAGCTTGTCACATTCACGCTTTCCGGGCTGATGCTCTGCCTGTTCCGTTCCAACGGCTGGTATGGCTTTTTATTCGCCCTTCCCTTCCTTCTGATCTATTACAGGAAAAAGGCACTGAAGCTCTATCCCTGTCTGGCAGTTATCGTATTGACTTCAGCAGTCATCAAATATCCCGTTATGAATGCTGCCCATGTGATCCAGCCGGATTTCATTGAATCCTGCTCCATACCTGCCCAGCAGATTGCTGCCGTGATCTGCAATGACAGAGAGATCGCTCCAGAGGATCTTGACCTGATCGAGCATGTAGTAGACCTGACTTATATCAAGGAGCTTTACAATCCTACCTATGCCGACAATATCAAAGAGCTGGTACGTGCCGGAGACCAGAGCTATCTGACGAGCCATAAGTCAGAATTCCTGAACCTGTACCTGCGTTTTTTCGCTGCTTATCCCAGTGATTATATTCAGGCTTATGTCAATCAGACCTATGGCTACTGGTATCCCGATTCCTTCTATCTGGTAGCAGAAGCAGAAGGTGTCAGTGCCACCCAGTTTGGTGTCTCCCATACACCGCTGATCGGCGGTCCCTTTGTCGTAAAAGGAAAGGAGATTGCTATCAAAATGGGCAGCATGGTTCCCATCTACAGTCTCCTCTGGAGTATGGGTGTCATCTTCTGGGCTATGCTCTTTTCTATCAGCAATGCCTTTGTAAGAAAAGAAAAAGCAAAGCTTGTCTATTACCTGCCAAGCTTTGCCCTCTATCTCACAGTCATGATCGCCACTCCCGTTGCCACCGAATTCCGCTATGTTTATTTCATGGTATTTTCACTGCCATTCTATCTGATGACTGCTGTACTGGAAATGTCAGAGCATTAAGGAAATCCTTCTGCAGTGCTGTTTACAGTACCTTGGACAGGAACTCCTTCAGACGGTCACACTGGGGATTCGCGAAGAATTCTGCCGGTGTGTTCTCCTCCATGATCCTGCCTTCATCCATAAACAATACCTTCGTACCTACTTCTCTTGCAAATCCCATCTCATGGGTAACAACTACCATGGTCATACCCGTTTCTGCCAGCTCCTTCATAACAGCCAGAACCTCTCCTACCATCTCAGGATCCAGTGCTGATGTAGGTTCATCGAACAGCATCACTCTTGGATTCATGGCAAGGGACCGCACGATAGCAATCCTCTGCTTCTGTCCACCGGAAAGCTGGCTCGGATAAGCGTCTGCCTTTTCCTTAAGTCCTACTCTGTCAAGCAGCGTAAGAGCCTTCTCTGAAGCCTCTTCCTTACTCATCAGCTTCAGCTTCACTGGCGCCAGTGTGATATTATCCATAATGGTATGGTTATTGAACAGATTGAAGTTCTGGAATACCATTCCCATATGCTGTCTGATCCTGTCAATATTTACCTTTTCATCGGTAATGAGCTGTCCGTCAAACCAAATCTCACCGCTTGTCGGTGTTTCAAGAAGGTTCAGGCAGCGGAGAAAGGTGCTCTTACCGGAACCGGAGGGTCCTACGATAACAATCTTTTCTCCCTGGTGGACATGATAGCTCACCCCTTTTAATACATGGTTATTTTCAAATGTTTTATGCAGATCCTTAACGATTATCACTCTTACGCAGCCTCCTCTCCAGCTTATCCAACAGAATAGTCAGTATCTTAATGACAGTAAAGTAGATCACTGCTGCACCGATCAGCGGCATAAATGCTTCATAGGTTCTTGATGTGATCTGGTTGGCTGCTCTTGTCAGGTCAGTCAGGCTCACATAACCTACGATCGCTGTTTCCTTCAGCAGGACAATAAATTCATTACCGATCGGGGGAAGCACATTTTTGATTGCCTGGGGGATTACAATGTAGATCATGGTCTGTGCCTTGGAAAGCCCGAGGCTTCTTCCTGCCTCTGTCTGTCCCTTGTCCACGGCAAGGATTCCTGCACGGACAATTTCTGAAACATAGGCTCCACTGTTGATTCCAAAGGAAAGGCTGGCCACTAGTACACCGTTCTGTGAATTCTTCATGACGATGAACCACATGATCAGAAGCTGTAATACTGACGGGGTTCCCCTGATAACATCCACATAGATACCGGCGATCCTCGCCCAGATCGTCTTTTTGCCGTTCCGCTTCTGTGACAGACGCATCAAGGCTACCACTGTACCGATCACCATACCCAGAATTGCTGCAAACAGAGCAATTTCCAGTGTAACACCGAGTCCCTTAAAATAGAGTTTCCATCTGTCGCCCTCCACGAACGCAAGGACAAATTTCTTTCCCACTGAATCAAACCATTCCTGCATATGTTCTCCCTCAATCATACCTTTCTGACTGAAAGAGGATAGCATAGAATGCTATCCTCTTTGATCATCCTTATTTCCTATATTGTATCTTATTTTTTATTCAGCTTCAATATAAGTTTTTACAAGTTCATCAAAGGTACCATCAGCCTTCAGCTCATCAATGGCTCCATTGACAGCATCAGCAAGTGCGGTGTCTCCCTTGGGCAGTGCAATCGCATATTCCTCTGTTTCAAATCCAAACTGTGCACCTTCGATTGCCTTTACCTTGCCTTCAAACTTGGTCTCAAATACAAGTGCAGGATTCTTGTCAATGATAACAACGTCAACCTTGCCGTTTACCAGATCGTTAACAGCATCTACTGCCTTGTTGTACTGTGCCACGTTGCTTGTATATTCCTCTGCAATAAAGTCACCTGTTGTACCCAGCTGGACACCGATTGTCTTATCCTTCAGGTCATCTGCTGTTGCGATATCAGAATCTGCAGAAACGATTACATACTGAACTGCTTCATAATAAGGATTGGAGAAGTCTACGCTTTCCTTTCTCTCATCTGTTACAGTCATACCAGCTGCTGCGATATCGATCTTGCTTCCGATAGAAGATACTAATGAAGCAAACTCCATATTCTCAATCTTAACCTCTACACCAAGCTTCTCACCGATTGCCTTGCAAAGAGCCATATCAAAGCCATCTGCCTCACCATTGTCATCTACATACTCGAAAGGCGGGAACTCTGCGTTGGTACCTACTGTCAGTACACCGTCTGCCAGTGCCTCACTCTCAGCTGCCTCTGCAACCTCAGCTTCATCTGCTGCTTCCTCAACAGGTGTTTCTGCTTCAGCTGTTTCATCTGCAGAAGCTTCTGTTGCTTCTGTTGCCTCTGTTGTCTCTGCCGCTTCATCTGTAGAAGCTGCTGTGCTTCCGCATGCAGTAAGCAGGCTCATTGTCATTGCCATTGTTACGACTGCTGCCAATACTTTTTTCATAATTTTCTCCTCCTGAAAATCTTGGGTGCATATTTATGCAACCAAATTATCTATCCTCGGGAATTATTCCCTTTGAATCATAGGTAGTCTATCACTTTCTCCAGGCAAAATCAAGTTCTTTATGCGAAACATGTGTATTTTATACAGTAATGACTATTTCCTTCTGAATCTGCACAGACACTGCCCTTTCTTCTTTCCGGACAAGCAGTTCCTCCTCTTTCTTAAACAGTCCAAACAGATCCGGTCTGATACGGTACCTGTTTGACACAGATCTTTCCACCGCAGATTCCGTGATTGTGAGCCGGTAACCATCCTCATCGAGCTTTACGGCATATCTGCCGAGATATTTCCATTTTCCCTGCCCCTGATCATTATAGACCCTTACACTCATACACAGAAAATAGATAAGAGCAGAAAGTCCCGTCAGTGTCAGTAATGCGCCAAAGGTGATACCAATCACCTTCACTGCCCCTGCTGACAGAATTTTTCCAATGATATTTCCACTGCCATTATCCTCCCTGCCGGTGATCTCCCCGGTTTCTATCTCACGGTTTGCTGCAATTTCAGGAAGCACTACGGTTTCTGTCTCTGCCAGCATATCCGGTATTTCTGTTTCTCCGGTTTCCCTCGGCCACCAGCTTCCGGTACGGCTGTCATCCTCTGTTTCTGCCCCGCTGCTTCCCTTTCCATTGCTGCCATGTCCTTTACCACCGGCAGTTTCCGGAACCCTTGAAGGTGCAGGTGTTGCTGATGGAGATGCGGAAGGAGAAGTGCCTGCGTCCTGGTCATTTCCGCCACCTCCATCGCCTCCGCTTCCATTTCCGCCATGGCTTCCATCACCATCATTCCCGCTACCGCTGCCGCCATCACCATTTCCACCACCGGAAGCCGGAACATAAATGCTGCTGATACTGATTGCTGCAGACAGATCTCCCTTGCTTACATCCTCATTGGTAATATCCACCTGAAAGCTATAATCCCCGTTTTTATCTACCACTGCTTCCAGATCATTGGATATCAGATTACCGCTTTTATCCTTCCAGCAGAAGGGATTTTCAGAAAGTGTCAGCTGCCTGCCGGTCAGATCCTCGAAAGCTGCCTTAACCGACGCTTTCTTTCTGTCCTCCATTGGCACCTCTGTCAATATGATTTTTCCTACTCTTGTCTGTTCATCCATACCACAGGCAAGCTTGTAACCATCAATGGTATCTGTCGTCTTTTGGCAGTCGAATTCATAGGAATCGATCGTCAGCCCCGGTTTCTTCTGACAGTCAAAGACATAGCTCTCCGGAGTTTCCTCTGTCTTACCGCACCCAAGGGTATATCTTTCAATGCTCCCTCCCCTGTTGCAGACCGTCACTGTATGCGTATGGGAGGAATTGGTTCCATGTATAGTCCTTCCACAGGACATCTCATAGTATTTGTAATCATGTCCCTCATAGTCTCCGTCAGAGGTGTCCCACCATCTCACTGTACTGCAGCCATATTCACTGCTTGATACCGTTTTATAGCAGCCTCCGGAATGACTGTGGTATACGGGTACAAAGCAGCCGCCTCCTTCCTGTGGATTGCCGCTGTGCTCATGGCAGATCGGTGTCTGATAGCAGATTCCTCCCTCTGCTTCACTGCCCTGATGGGCATGGTATATGGGCTTTCCATAGCAGGGACCGCCATCTTCTTCATTTCCCTGATGGGCATGATAAACAGCCCCGTGATAACAGCCGCCTTCTGCTGTCTCGTTTCCGGCATGACAGTGGTACACATAATGAATGACCTGATTCTGCGGTGTCTCAGAGCCTTCCTCCTCTGCTTTCACATTCACCGGCACCAGGACTGCCAGTGTCAGGGCTGCTGCCACTGCAACAAACCTTTTTGACAGGGCATATACTTTTTTTCTTTTGTAGCGTACGATTCTCTTTTTCATTTTCTTTTCCTTTCGATACTCACATACATAAAATTTACAGCGTGTCTTCTTTTCTGTCCCGAAAGCATTTCCCGGTCTGTCCTATAAACAGCTTTCCGGCTGCAGACAACAAAAAGACCCGCCTATGCTTTCCATAGACAGGTCACTGTTTCCTTCTTCTGTTTTCTCTAATCGGTAAGTATAGTCAGCATATCACCAGGTACCGGCTCTGTCAAGTGCGATTTCAGTGTCAATCTCTCCTGAGTCTTTCCACAGCAAAGGAGAACAGCAGCGGCAGACCGATCCCGGCAAAAAGATAGAGCCATTTGGCTGCCTCTGCACCGCCTGGCAGATATACAAAGTTAATTTCCGAAAAATACATGGCAGCATCAAACTCCTGACAGAGCGGTGTCAGCCTGGATATCCAGTAGAATACTGTTTTCACCAGAAAAAACGCAAATATATGGTGCATCATAATAGAATAGGTATAGCGTCCGATCGTCACAAGCTTTCCTGCCAGAACAGGAATATCCTGCAGGATCCTTGCTATCCGCAGCCAGAAAGCAATCCCTGTGATCACCGTCAGATAGGGAATGAAGGGACCATTGGCAAAGCTGGTCACCCAGACTGCACTGAATGCCAGTCCTCCTGAAAAAACAGAGATCAACAGCTGAATTCCCATAACAGCAGCAAAGTAAACCGCATGTGGCAGGGTATCCAGTCTTTCAAGCTTCTGCCTGTAGAGACAGCCAAGCTCATAGCCCGGCAGCATGAACAGCAGTCTCCCGGGTATCCTGTACCAGCCATATACATGACCGCCATCCGCAAGCCAGACCGTAAGGATACCGGCAAGAAGGCACAGGCTGAAAATCAGCCATTCATTGTTAAGACGGATGAGTGACAACACCTTTCTCATACAGACATTGATCACCTCGATCAGGAAGAGTACCGGCACAAACCATGCCGGGAACTGATACATAAACTGATGCCCCCCATCAAAGGGAGCCAGAACCAGTGAATAAAAAGACAGTTCCTGACCAATACTGAAGCCCGCATGATGCAGCACTGCCGCCAGCACACCATAGACCACATTGAATATATAATAAGGAAGAAGCAGTGATACCACTTTTCCGGCCAGGTAGCTTCCGATCCCTTTCTCTGCCTCCTTTTTATAAAAATAACCGGATACAAACAAAAAAATAAATACATGGAAGGAATAATAGGGAAACAGGCCTCCAACATCAAACACATTGAAGCCAAGATGTCCTGCCACAACCAGAATCATACCGATCGCCGATAAAATCCGGAATTCTTTATTTTCATAATGTCCTGTCATATGCTTCTCCTTTGATACATGCCTTTTATCATCAGTATATAAAATTTTATTGTCATAAGGAAGTAAAATCTTTATAATAGCCTTATGGAAAAGAATATGAACTACACTTACAATTTTACTGCCGGATTTTGTCATCTGATGATACTGCTTCTTCCGGTCATTTTTTTATGCACCGGGTGTGGAAAAAAGGAGGCCACCTATTTCAATCCGGATACCGATCCCTATATCCGGGAATCTGACAGGATTGATTTTGATATCTCCACCTTAAATGCAATTCCGGATAATCCAAATCCCACGTTAAGTGTCCCAACCTATATCACTAAGGTTAAAGATACCTACTTTATCGTGGACTGCTATCACAATCAGGTCATCTACAATGAAAATCTGACCGATCCACTCTATGAATGGCGTATCATGGCCTCCGGTCTTGGCATGCCGCACACCCTTGCCAGTGACGGCTTTGTCTATCTGATCGATGATACAGAGAATAACCGTGTACTTGTAATGGAAGAGGGTGTTAATGAAAACGGACAGTCTGTTTTTCTCCCAACACAGGAATTTACAGAAATCGGGGACAGACCTCATTATATTGTTTATGACGAAAAAACAAAAACCTTTTACGTCTGGAGCTCAGAAAGCGGTGAAATGTACCTGCTTCGCAGACCGGCCGATGATACCGGTCTTTATCTGACAGAGGTACGTTCCATTCCTTCGCTGAACGGTGTTTATGTAAGATCCTTCACCATAGAGGATGATACCATTTACTTTGTATCCGGTAATTCCTCCATTATCGAAGCAGAGCTTGATACCTTCAAGGTCAGGAAGGAATATCCCGTTCCCGACAGCATGTCCGGCATGGTACAGCTTACCTTTATCCGTGATTACTGCTACCTGACAATCTCAACAGATGCCACCGGCAATCAGGAATACGCGACCATGATCCGTGCCAGGAAGCTCTCAGACCTTGCAAAGGGAAGCTATGAGGATGTTTATGCTTCCTTTGTGGGTGGCGGCACTCCCTATTATATTTCCAGAATTGATGATACCTATTACCTGACAGAACACCGGCTTCCCGGCCACTCCATCTGGAGCTTTCAGGTAAATGACAAGAACGAGATCACAAATGTGACTACTATTTATTAAAGGATGCTTCTCTGCCATGAATAAAATCAAAAGCTTTTCTTTCAAACCTATGTCAGCCCTTACGGTGCAGCTTCTTCTGATCGTAGTTTTGTGCCTGTCCGGTGCTGTACTGCAGGGAAATGGTTTTCTTTCCATGACCCATTACCATCAGGTTTTCTTCCTGACGATATTGTTTCTTATCTACTTTGCCATGCTTTATAGCTTCCGGCTGAAAGGGCTGCTTTCCCACGAAGACACGGCTGTAACCATGATGATCCTGCTTGGTGTGCTCCTTCGGCTTTCCTATGTTCTTCTGTCCGGTCTGTATGACAGGCAGCATGATGCCGGTGCCTTCACCGGTATGGGTACTGACTTTATCAATCCGGGGCACATCGGCTATGTGGAATATATTTACAAATTCCATAAGCTTCCCGATATCAATCCGTATACTCTGTTTGGTTATTACCATCCACCCCTGCATCATATTCTGTCCTGCCTCTGGCTGCAGCTGAATATTTTCCTGGGGGTATCCGAGGCTCTTGCCTTTGAAAATCTGCAGATCCTGACGCTGCTGTACTCCTGTCTGTGTATGGTCGTAACATGGAGAACCCTGAAGCTTCTGAAGGTAAGTGGAAAAGGCATGTATATCGCACTTGCCTTTCTTGTGTTCCATCCTGCTACGATCATCATGGCAGGCAGTGTCAACAACGATATGCTGACGATCCTGTTTATGAGCCTGACTCTGCTTTTTTCCTTACGCTTCATCCGGGATAAAAGCCTGAAAAATCTGGTATTTCTGGCTCTGATCATCGGCTTTGGCATGATCACGAAGCTGAACAGTGCCGTACTTGCCATCCCGCTTGCGATCATCTTCCTGATGCACTTCATCTCTGTGATACGCAAAAAGGACAAAAGGGAACTGCTGACATGGATCAGAAATTATGCAATCTTTGCCGTGATCGTAATGCCCATCGGCTTATCATGGATCATCCGGAATCTTGTCCGCTTCTCAGAAAAGCCCGGTGTACCAGTACCTGGAGAAACCTCTCCCATGTATACGGAGCCCTTTTCCCTCTGGGAACGGCTTGGGATCCCTTCCCTGTCACAGCTTCATCTGGACTTTCCGTTCCATCCGATCAGTGCAAAAGCCTGCTGCAATACCTGGGCGATCATGATGCATACCTCCCTGTTTGCTGAGGAATATCCTACGGATCTGTCCGATATTCTTCTGATCCTCTGCCAGGTGGTATTTGTGCTGGCGCTGATCATGGCTGTCCTGACGGCGGTGCTTCTTATTGCTGTGCTGTTAAATAAGCAGACCTGTCTGGAAGACCGGGTATTTCTGCTGACCGGCTATGTGATCATGCTGATCTCCTTTGCAGCCTTTGTTGTGATCTACCCTTATACCTGCAGCAGTGATTTCCGCTATGTAACAATATGCCTTATGTACATTTCCATTGCCCTTGGCCTTGGTAACAAGTACTATCTGCAGGGCAGCGGGTCTTCCAAAGACCAGGGCAGTCAAAAAGGAGCCACTAAAAAAGCTGCTCCTTTCCTGATGCATCTGATCAACGGCGGCATCCTCGCCATATTACTTCTGATTCAGATCATATATCTATTCTGGGAACGCTGGTAAGCTGGCGTTCCTTTTTTTCTTCCAGGATCCCTCTGGTCTGTTCCTTCTGTCTTTCCACATCTGCCTGCAGATCCCTGGATGATAAAAGCCGGCAGCCCTCTCCCCGGATGATGATCTGTTCAAGGCCGTCAGAGGTTGCCACTGTGATCTGATATTTCTTACTGTTATCATGGGCAAAACGCTCTATATAGCGGTCTGCTGTTTCTGCCTCCTTCGTATATACCACATAAATATTGTGGTAAGCATAGGCTTCCTCCGGGTGTCCCTTTAACCGGTAGGCATCAAAGACCACGATCAGCCGGCAGCCCTTCATAGCCTGATAATCGCAGAGAATATCAAGAAGCCGGCCTCTCGCCCCATCCAGTGTCACTTTGGAAAGTGCACTCAGCTCTTCCCAGGCAAAGATCACATTGTAGCCATCCACCAGCAGATATTCCTCCTTCTTTGGCTGTCCCTGATAGACTCTCGTCGTAGCCTGCCTGGTTTCTGTACTGCGGCTCTGTCTCTGCCAGCCTTCCTTCTTTTTCTCTAGGCCTCTGCCGGCTCCTGTCGCCTGCTGCAGGATCGCATCGATCTCATCCGTTCCAAGGAAATATTCCCCGCCGGATGCGCTTCGGTTTTCTTCCCTCTTTCTGGCAGCGTCCTTGCGCTTCTCCAGTTCCTCCTGAAACGCACTCTCCTCTATTGCCTTTCTGTCACCGGCAAAGCAGCTCTCCACGTGCATATATTCCTTTACCTGATTCCATGGCACTACAAAGCCTGCTCCATGGGAGCAGAATACAGAACCGGTAGGATTCCTTAGGTCTGCCTCCGGATCATAATGCCGCTCCTCAATCACCTCATCTGCATTATGGCAGGGCATATAGCCTTTCAGTCTGACGGTCAGACTGCCCTGTCCTCTGGTGTAGGCATATACCTCCTTCTGATAGTCACGCATGGTCTCTACCGGCGCACAGCCTGTCAGCACGCAGCGCCCCTCTGCCCTTTCTGCCAGTGTAAAGTCTGCAAAAAGCTTTTCCATATCCGTCATGGCCCGTCCCGTCATTTCCTCCGGAATTTCCAGCCGGAATTCATAGTAAGGCTCCAGGAGCACACTCATGGCCTCCATCAGTCCCTGTCTGACCGCACGGTAGGTTGCCTTCCGGAAATCACCGCCCTCTGTATGCTTCTGATGTGCCCTGCCGGATACCAGTGTGATCTTCATGTCGGTGATCGCCGAGCCTGTCAGGACACCTCTGTGCTGCTTTTCCTCCAGATGGGTCAGGATCAGTCTCTGCCAGTTTCTGGCAAGGATATCCTCACTGCAGTCAGCCTCAAACTGCAGACCGCTCCCCGGCTCTCCCGGCTCAAGCAGAAGGTGTACCTCCGCATAATGCCGCAGAGGTTCAAAATGCCCTACTCCCTCTACCGTATCGGCAATGGTTTCCTTATACACAATTCTTCCTTTTCCAAAAGCAATCTCCAGTCCAAAGCGTTCCCTGATCAGTACCTTCAGGATCTCCATCTGAACCTCGCCCATGACATGCACATGGATCTCCTTAAGCTCCTCTTCCCAGGTAAAGGACAGTGCCGGATCCTCTTCCTCCAGCTCCTTCAGCTTTGGCATCACCGCCATTGGATCCGTTCCTTCCGGAAGCAGCAGGCAATAACTCAATACCGGTGTCAGAAATGGGCTTTCCAGATTTTTCTCCATGCCAAGTCCCTGTCCCGCCATGGTTCCAAGCAGTCCTGTCACCGCGCAGACACTGCCTGCCGCAGCCTCATTCACTGCTTCAAACCGTTCTCCTGAATAAATCCGGATCTGGTTCACCTTTTCTGTTTTATCCTCTGCACAGGTAAGCTCCATTTTGGCTTTCAATGTACCACCTGTGATCTTCATATGGGTCAGACGGCTGCCCTGGCTGTCCCTTGTTACCTTAAACACCCTTGCTCCAAACGCTTCCGGATACATCTTCTCCGGCGCATAGGCTTCGATAGCGGAAAGAAGTGCTTCTATTCCCTGCAGGCGCAATGCTGAACCAAACAGGCAGGGAAATACCTTCCGTTCTGCGATCTTTTCCCTGAGCTGCTCCTGACTGATCCTGTCATCTGTAAGAAAACTGTTTAACAGCTCCTCATCACATATGGCCACTGCTTCCATGGCTTCCTGCATATCCGCTTCCAGTGCTGCTCCTTTGCTTTCTGTGGCAGCCGTTCCCACAAGGGGCGTGAAATCCACGCAGTTTCCGGATAGCTGGTTCTGTATCCCTGCAAGGATCTTTTCCTGATCCGCTCCCGGCTGATCCATTTTGTTGACAAACAAAAAAACCGGCACCTGATAGCTTTCCAACAGCTTCCATAAGGTTCTGGTATGGCTCTGCACTCCGTCTGCTGCACTGATCAGCAGTACTGCTGCATCCAGTACCTGAAGGGTACGCTCCATTTCTGTGGAAAAATCTACATGTCCCGGCGTATCCAGTAACGTGATCCGAAGATCCTCATACGAAAAAACCGCCTGTTTGGAAAAGATCGTGATCCCTCTTTCCCTTTCCAGCTCGTAATTGTCAAGAAAAGCATCCTTCTTGTCTACTCTTCCTGCCTTCCTGATGGCGCCTGCAGTGAAAAGCAGCGCTTCGGAAAGCGTTGTTTTTCCTGCATCTACATGCGCCAGTATTCCCAGTGTTAATTGTTTCATGTCCGTCCTTTATCAACTGTTCTTTTCTTCAAAGGCTCTTCTTCCAAGCTCAAGAGCTCCCATGATCCCCTGATCATCATGGAGACTTGCCGGTACGATATAATGGTCAATATCCTCAAGCTCTTTGGTCTTGATATAACCGTTCAGCATTTCCTTTACATATGACCTGATCCTCGTGAAAAGCTGCTCCTGATGCATTACGCCGCCGCCAAGGATGATAAGCTGGGGCGCCAGTATCAGAATATAATCGGTCAGAGCCTGTGCCAGATAATAGGCTTCCAGATCCCAGACCTCATCTCGGTCCTGCAGCTCGATTCCCTTCTTTCCCCATCTCTCCTCAATGGCAGGACCTGCTGCCAGTCCTTCCAGACAGGTCTTGTGATAAGGACACTTGCCTTCGTAGTGATCATCCTCTCTCCTGCGCATCAGAATATGCCCGGCTTCCGGATGCAGCATACCATGAAGGAGTTTTCCTTCTGCATAGACACCGGCACCTATACCAGTCCCAACTGTCAGATAAACAATGTTCTTCTTGCCCTTCGCCTGACCAAAGGTCACTTCACCAAGCGCAGAGCCATTTACGTCCGTATCAAAGCCAACCGGACAGCAAAGCTGTTCTTCAAAAGCCCCTACAATATTGTAATCCTTCCACGCCAGCTTGGGTGTGCTGGTGATATACCCGTAGGTCGGAGAATCCTTATCCGGATCGATCGGTCCAAAGCAGCCAATTCCCAGTGCTTCTATTTTTTTTGCCTTAAACCACTGAATCATTTCTGGCATGGTTGTCTCCGGTGTCTTGGTAGGGATCGAAATCTTCTCGAAGATCTCTCCCTTTTCATTGCCAATGGCGCATACCATTTTGGTTCCGCCAGCTTCCAGTGCTCCAATTCTCATAGCTTGCCCTCCCGTTTGCCACAACACTTTTTTATTCTTTGCTGTTTTTCTTCAGCCTTTCAAGCTCTTCCTGTAATTCCTGCAGCTTATCCATAGCCTTCTGCAGATCACCGGAGGAAGCCTTTTCTTCCTCTTTCTTCTTTTCCAGTTCTTCCTCTTCCTGCTTTTTCTTCAGGTAACCGGTCACACACTCCGGCTGAGGTACCGGTTCATCTTCAAAATACTTGGGATCAATGTGAAGCTGATAATCCTCTTCCCGAAGGACATAAGGCTCACTCTTTGACTGCTTCTGCGCAGATGATTCCGGGGCTGTTTCCTCCTCTGTATCCTCTTCCCCGGCATCTTCACCGTCATCCTCTATTTCCTCTTCGTTGCTATCATCCTCGTAGTCTTCTCCGTCCTCATCGTCATCTTCGTAGTCTTCGTCCTCGTAATCTTCCTCATCTTCATCCTCGTCATCCTCATCAACTGTCTGATGCATACTGCGGATCGTAAGGAAGATCATAATAATGATGACAATGATAATAAAAACAATGGCAACCAGCTTAAGTGCACTGAAGCCTCCCGCTTTCTCCGGTAGTTCCCCGGGTGCTGTGCCATCTCCATCCTGCGGATTGTTATCAGCAGGTGGCTCTGTCTGCTGTACCGTCATATATTTCCCGTAAATATAGCCTTCCTGTCCCTGATAGGTTACTCTGTACCACCCATCTGCTGTCTCTCCGGTAACAGGAATCGTTTCTCCGACTCTTACCGTACCGATCTTGTCATAGTCGGTACTTGGCCCCTTTCGTACATTAACATCACTGGTGATCTCACCCTGCGTAGAAAGCTCTGTGACCTGAAGCTCTCCCTCCGCATGGACTGTAACCGGGAAGAGCAGAAGCAGCACTGCCAGAACCATGGCGAATGCCGTTCCTATTTTTTGTCCCCTCATCTGCAAATCCGTCTTCTTCATCGCATTATCCTCCAACCGGATCCCCTACTTACCCTCTTTATTAACATACCAGAGAGGAAGACCAAGTGTTACCATTCCTCCGATCATATTTCCAATGGTTACCGGCAGAAGATTTCCGATCAGGAAAGAGCCAACGTTCAAAGCAGCAAGCTGATCCGCCGTATAGCCATACTGTTCCATGGCCAGCTGCACGTAAGCCGGATTCAGCTTGCAGAGAAGTCCTGCTGTGATGTAATACATATTGGCAACACAGTGCTCAAAACCACAGACAACAAACAGCATGATAACGAAAAAGGAAACAAACAGCTTTCCTACAATATCTTTGGAACAGATCGCCATCAGTACGGCTACACATACCAGGATATTACACAGAATACCGGATACCAGTGCTGTGCCAAAGGAAAGGCCTGTCTTGCCGACAGCCACCTTGATCGTATAAGCGCCAAGCAGATTAGAAGAATAACCAAGCTGCCCGCTGAAATAAACACCAAGTGCCAGAAGGGCTGCGCCCACAAAATTTCCAATATAAATAAAGACCAGCTCCTTGATCATCTGTGCCATGGTATTCTTCTTCTCCACGGTCGCTACGATCATCAGGCAGTCACCGGTAAACAGCTCTGCTCCTGTCAGAATGACCATCATCAGGCCAACCGGGAATACCACACCTGCTACCAGCCTGGCAAGTCCTACATTGCCGATCGCATGACACGCCACACTACTGCCTGCCGCACCCATGGCGATCATCATACCTGCCAGCATGGCCTTGATAAACAGCTTGTCAAAGGGTGTCTTTATTTTGCCGTCACAGGAAGCACTGTATCTCTGTACGGCTTCCTTGATTGATAAAAAGTTATCCATTATGTTCTCCATTCCGGAATGCTATCTTTTCTCTTTTGCATTCTCTGCTCATATGTTCCCTATTATAATGGATAATTGCGTTTTTGTCTAATCGTACAGCAAAAAAGTAAGGAATCAGAGTACCACTCCTGCCTCTGAAAGTCTCTCATAAAATGCTTCATAAAACGCATCCCCGTAGGGCTTCTGGAAAAACTGCTGCAGCAGGAACAGATTGATTTTCTTTGGGATCTCCTCATTCTCTGCCTCTGCCAGTTTTCTTTCCGTATCCTTCAGGAAAAAGTGCCAGTTCTTTACAAACCGCTCATACCTTGCAAGCTCCGGGATCCCCAGCCACTTTTTCAGCTTGACCTTGGTTTTGTTCGGGTAGGGGCATTCATGCACCTGCAGGAAATATCGGAAATCTCCGTTTTCATAGATCCTTCCCATGGGGAACATCCGGCAGAATCCGGGACGAAAGCCATGGATCATGCAGCGTCCGGCATCGTCAAGGAAGGTACAGCCGCCCCTGCCTTCCTTCAGCTTTAAATGAGGCAGGATCACACCTTCCACAACCGAAAGTTCTATCCTGCCGCCTACAAGCAATCCCTGAAAGTCGGCTTTAAGCGCCTGGCAGAGCTGACTGATATCATAAGGATCCAAAATGATGGTATCCTCTACCACCCGGCAGCACTCAGAGCATCCGCTGCAGTCATTACAGCCGATCTTCACCATATCTGCCGAGGTATAAAGCCTTCCATCTGATACTTCCTGTAAATCGATCTCCCGTTCCATAATCCTCCTCCGGATTACAGGGTATTATCGATCAGCTCCTGATAAAACATGGCGTAATCCGTTCTTTTTTCCTTTTCAAACTGAATAGCAGAAGAAGGATGACTGTTCAAAATCCCCGTCAGAAGGTATGGAAGATCAAATCCCCAGACAGCGCCCTCCTCTTTCAGCTTCAGTATATGCTTTTCCACAAAGCTCATAACAGCAATCTTATTATACTTCGGATTACGCAGAAAACTCAACAACAATTCCATGTAACAGTTACCGGCTCCACGCCCCATGCCGCTCACGGTAGCATCCAGATAGCTGACACCTCTTGACAATGCCTCAATGGTATTCGCAAAGGCAAGCTGCTGGTTATTATGCGCATGGATACCGATCTTCTTATTATACTTGGCTGCCACGTTCAGATATTTGTCACTGAGACGTTCAATCTGCTCGGGATAAAATGCTCCGAAGCTGTCTACCAGATAGATCACATCTGCACTGCTCTGTGCCAGCAGCTCAAGTCCTGCATCCAGTTCTTCATCATTTACTTTGGAAACAGCCATAATATTTACGGTTGTTTCATAGCCTTTTTTCTTCGCATCCTCCAGCATTTCAATAGCAGCCGGAATGGTATTAATATAAGTAGCCACACGGATCAGATCGATCACGCTGTCCTTTTTATTCAGAATGTCCTTCTTGTAATCGGTTCTTCCCACATCTGCCATAACCGACAGCTTCATATCAGTCTTATTGTCCCCAACAATATCCCTGATGTCTTTTTCCTTACAGAATTTCCATTTTCCAAACTTCTGCGGATCAAAAATCTCACTGGATGCCTTATAGCCAAACTCCATATAATCTACGCCTGCCTTGATATTGGCAAGATAAAGATCCTTTACAAACTCATCCGTAAAAGCAAAGTTATTGACTAATCCTCCATCTCTCATGGTGCAGTCGAGCACCTTGATATCCGGTCTGTAGGATACCAGTGATCCCTGTCTCTGTCGACTCATTTTTGATTCCTCCTGTGTTGTCCGTCCGGCCTGTTCATATTCTCTCGTTTTCTTTACAATTCTTCTTTTATCTTGCCGGTATTTTAGTGCTTTAAAGTGTAACGCTTTAAACTGTAGCTATTATGCCATAAAATAAAGAAAAACGCAACAGAAATTCTGCTGCGTTTTCCTCTCTCAGATAGCCTGTAGTGCCTGCCTCAGATCTTCGATCAGATCCTCTTTATCTTCAAGTCCGCAGGAAATCCGGATCAGCCCTGCCGGTACGCCTGCCTCGATCAGCTGCTCCTCCGTCATCTGCCTGTGTGTGGAGGTCGCCGGATTCAGACAGCAGGTTCTGGCATCTGCCACATGCGTTTCAATGGCAGCCAGCTTCAGGTGCTTCATAAAGGTTTCCGCTGCCTCTCTGCCACCCTTTAATTCAAAGGAAACCACCCCGCACCCTCCGTTTGGAAGATACTTCTTTGCGATCTCATAATATTTGTTTCCGGGAAGTCCGGGATAATTTACATAAGCTACCTGCTCCTGCTTTTCCAGGAACTCTGCCACTGCCTGTCCGTTCTCCACGTGTCTTGGCATCCGCACATGCAGGGATTCCAGTCCAAGGTTCAGGATATACGCATTCTGGGGAGCCTGGATACAGCCAAGATCCCGCATCAGCTGGGAGGTACACTTGGTGATAAAGGCACCTTCCCTACCAAACTTTTCTGCATAGGTGATCCCATGATAGGACTCATCCGGTGTACAGAGACCAGGGAATTTCTCTGCGTGAGCCATCCAGTCAAATTTACCGGAATCTACGATCGCTCCACCAAGTGCTGCGCCATGCCCGTCCATGTATTTCGTTGTGGAATGGGTCACAATATCCGCCCCCCACTCAATAGGTCTGCAGTTGACAGGTGTCGGAAAGGTGTTGTCCACGATCAGCGGTACACCATGGCTGTGTGCTGCCTTTGCAAACTTCTCGATGTCGAGAACTGTCAGTGCCGGGTTTGCAATGGTTTCTCCAAATACGGCTCTTGTATTTTCCTGAAAGGCTGCATCCAGCTCTTCCTCCGTACAGTCAGGAGAAACAAAGGTTGCCTCCACGCCCATCTTTTTCATGGTCACATCGATCAGGTTGAAGGTACCTCCATAAATGGAAGAGGATGCCACGATATGGCTGCCCGCCTCACAGATATTGAACAGGGCAAAGAAATTCGCTGCCTGTCCTGAGGATGTCAGCATGGCTGCGCTGCCGCCCTCCAGCTCTGCGATCTTGGCTGCTACATAATCATTAGTAGGATTCTGGAGCCTTGAATAAAAATAGCCGCTGGCCTCCAGGTCAAAAAGCTTTCCCATATCCTCGCTGGTTTCGTATTTGAAGGTAGTTGACTGAATGATCGGTATCTGACGTGGTTCACCGTTTCCAGGTGTATAGCCTGCCTGTACACATTTGGTACTCATCCTGTAATTGCTCATTCTGTCCTTTCCTCCTTTGTAATGGGTTTCTTCCTGGTTACCTTTTCAATACTGCCGTCCGGTCTCTGGATCTCCATATGATCCAGCTGTCCCTGCAGATTCTTCTTCACACTGTCAATATAAGCCTGCCTCAGCTTTTTCTGTTCCTGCTTTTCCTCTTCAGAAAGCCCTTCCTTCTTCGACTTGTGGTACAGCTCGTTGATACGCTTAATGGTTTCGTCCATTGTCATGGTTCTGTTCCTAGCCTTTCAGTCCACGTGCCTGTCTGTCCATATCCTCTACAACGATGTCGTAGATCTCTCCAAGAGTAGAGCAGTACTCAAGAACCTTCCATGGCTCATTGGTATGATAATGGATCTTGATCAGATCCTCATCTCCTACTGCAAGCAGACAATCACCTTTAAAATTCTCTGTAAAATAATCACTGATCACATCTTCATCAAGATCCTCTCCTTCGATCAGAAGCTGTGTATCATATCTGAACTCTAGCATCCTTACATCCTCCTTATGGTTTTTACAGGCTCATTATACCTGTATTCAGCAGGATATGCCACTGTTTTTTCTCTATCGAGAATTCATCTCACCTTACCCTGCTGTCTGCCGGCCGGCAGCCACTTTGCCGTGCAGGCATAAATGATGATCATCACAGCCCCAAGTGCCCAGGATACCGGATACAGCAGATAAACGCCCTCGATCGTTGAAAAATGCGGAAGCACCAGCCAGATCCAGAAAATACGGAACACACACAGGGACAAAAGAAGTACCACCATGGGTGGAATGCTTTTACCGACTCCTCTGAGCGCCCCGGACAGACCATGCAGGATACTCAGGATAAAATAAAATGGGCAGAAATACTTCATAGCCAGCTTTCCGCATGTGATCACCTCTGCATCCCTTGAGAACATTCCCATGATCTGGTCATCAAAGGTCAGAAGCAGAGCTCCTGTCAGTACCGTATACACAAAACCCATCGCCAGTGTCACATACATGCCCTTCTTTACCCTGTCATAGTTTCCGGCTCCATAGTTCTGTCCGGCAAAGGTTGTCACCGCCATACTGAAGCTCATGACCGGAAGTATATTAAAGCCATCTACCTTCAGGTAAGCCGTATAGCCTGCCATAGCAGCTGCCCCAAAGCCATTGACACTGGTCTGCACCAGTACATTGGACAGGGAAATGACCATATTCTGGATTCCGGTAGGCAGTCCCACCCGGATCATGCTGCCTGCGATCCGCCTGTGGATCTTCAGCTTTTTCAGCGAAACCTGATAGCTGTCCTTTACCCGCCTCAGAAACGAAACAGACAGAATACAGGAAACTGCCTGGCTGATATCTGTTGCGATTGCTGCCCCTGCAACGCCCATGTCCAGAATGGCAATAAAAAGGATGTCCAGTACGATATTGGTGAAAGAGGCAACAGCCAGATATAAAAGGGATCTTTTGGAATTGCCTGCCGCATTTAAAATGCCTGCTGCCATATTATAAACAATACCAAAGAACATACCTGCGGAATACAGCCTAAAATAAGTAACTGCCGGCTCCATGACCTCATCCGGGGTCTTCATCCATTCAAGAAGCTGCCTGCTCAGGACAATTCCCGCGATAGTCAGCACGATACCAAGTATCCCTGCAATCACAAGCGATGTATGTACGGCATCAGAAACGCTCTTTTTGTCCTTCGCCCCAAGATACTGTGCCACGATCACACCAGCACCTACTGCTGCGCCCTGGCTGAATGCGATCAGAAGATAGATCATGGATGAGCTGGCTCCAACCGCTGCCAATGCATTACTTCCAACAAAATTTCCCACCATGATGGAGTCCGCTGTATTGTATAACTGCTGCAGCAGATTCCCCAGGATCAGTGGTATGGAAAAGAACAGTATCTTCTGGAAGATACTGCCCTCTGTCATAAGTCCGTTATTATTGTTTACTGCTGTTTTCATGCTGACTGTGTCCTTTGTGCTTCTGCTTGTTCTGACTTTATTCTATCCGTCATGACAGACTTTTGCAAGGATTTTCCTCCCGGATAAGACCGAACCACATCAATCCAGGTGAGAAGGCCACATGGAAAATTTATTGCGTACTTTTCATTCCCTGCCTCCAAATCCAATCTTCACGATCTGCATTTTCATCCCGCCGTCCCCGATCTTTGCCAGCAGCCGGAAAAAGCCGCTGACGGAAGGATCTTTCAGGTCGCTGTAACCCAGCATATATCCCCGGCTGGACACCTGCAGACGGCTGTCCCATTGGGAAATCTCGCTTTTGGCATCCGTAATAGCGAAATACGCCCCTACATCCTTGATCTTTGCAGTCTTGAGCCATGTTTTTGCGATCATCTTCACCGCAGTCCGGTTGGCAGCATCAAAGACCAGCACACCACCTGGGAAAGCATCTGCCATCCGCTGCACCAGTTCCCGGACCTGCTCCGTCAGAAAGTAATAGAACACCCCAGAGGCAAAGAACACCGCGCCGCCAGAGGCATCTATCCTGTCAAACCATGCAGTATCCTTCAGGTCACAGGAGATATTTTGCTCCCGCTCCCCGGCGGGCAGCAGCTGCTGCCGTACCGCAATGACATTTGGAAAGTCCAGATTGTAAATTTTACAGCTGCCATTGTCGCAGGCTCTGCCAGTGCCGTCAAGTCCACAGCCCAGATTGACCACCGCCGCTTTGGGGTGGTCTTTCAGATAATCCCGCACCTCATAGGCAAGATCATTCTGCCGCATAGCAACCTCAAGCGAGCCGAAACGCTGCATCAGGCTGTGGGAATTTCTCTCTGCATTTGAAAAATCGTAGTCGATCTGGTCGATCAGACGAACCGCCGTTTCGTCCCGATAAAGATTTGGGTACAATTCCGAGCACAGCTTCCGGGAATACAGCGGGAGAATCAGCGTCTCCTGCACAGTGTTTTTTTCAATTTTGTATTTCATAGGTATCTCTCACTTTCTGATAAATGGTAGCTTCGGTATTCAGTCATGCTCTACCTGCTTTTATCGTTCTTCATATAGACCTGCATTTCTGTCCCAAAAATTCATGTATTCTCGCATTGCTGTCTTTCCTTTTGCAGTTAGTTTTGACTAACCTATGTGTTTTGAAAAAGCCGCATTTCTGCGGCCTTTCAGCTTTTGTCTTCTTGTCCATATTATACCGTGCTTACTTCCTTTTTGCAATGAAATAATGCTCGGGGCGTGCACAGGACTCTTATCAAGATAGCTCCACTTTCTCAGTCGGCCAGGATTTTCTGAGTGCCGTATAGGAAACCAGGAAGTTAGCAAGCCAGCCTGCCGGCACGGCAAGCCAAACAAAATCAATACCAAAACGCGGAGCACAGATCAACGCCACAGACAAGCGAATCGCAAGGTTTACCATATTGGCAATGAGGAACGGACGCATGATTCCGAGTCCGCGAAGAACTCCATCAGTCGCCATTTTAATTCCCATAAAGATAAAGAAGTAACCAAGCCATCTCATATAATCCCCAGACACCTGATAAGCCAGGGCGGTTCCGTCTTTTCCGAGGAACAACGAGGAAATCTGCGTGTGCAGCGTTTCAATGACAAGGAAGGCAAGAGCCGCAAAACACACATCCAACACCAATGCTGCGTGATAGCCTTTTTTGATGCGCGGGATTTTGTCTGCGCCAAGGTTCTGGGAAACATACGGTGAAACCGCATTACCGATGGACACGAAAATCAGGGAAAAAACATTCTCCACCCTCATTGTTGCCGCGTACCCGGCGAGTGCCTGTGTACCGAAAGGATTTACCACCGCCTGTACGATCATCATACCGATAGATACGGTAGACTGCTGAAGAACCGATGGAACTGCAATCCGAAGCATCGAGCGCAGCTCCTGCCCATCAAACCAGGCAAAGCTACTCCTATACCGCTGCATCCGGTAAAAGAAAATCAAAAGCGAAAGCACAGCCGAAATGCCCTGTGCAATCAAAGTTGCAAGCGCCGCACCGAACACACCAAGCCCCAGACCGGCTACCATCCAAAGATCCATCACAATATTCAGGATGGATGAAAAGATCAGCAGTCCCAGGGGAATTTTTGATTCACCGATGGAAGTGAACATGGTAGAGAGAATATTGTACATGAACAAAAATGGAAAGCCCGCAAAATAGACCCGCAAGTACAGCACTGCTTCCTCCAGAATATCGGGAGGAGTCTGTAATCCGCTCATCATCACATGGGAAAAGCAAAAGCCAAAGACACCAAGGATGATACTCAGAAGCAAAAAGCTGATCAGTGATGTAGACACAATGGTTTTCATTTTTCCATACTCCTTGGCACCGAAATAGCGGCTCACAAGCACACCTGCACCAACACCGGCACCCAGTGCCACACAAATGAAAACATTAGTAAGCGCTGCACAGGCACCAACCGCCGCCAGTGCGGAGGAACCAACAAACTGACCTACGATAATGGAGTCAGCCATATTATATACCTGCTGAAAAAAGCTGCCGAGAATCATCGGCATTGCAAAAACCGTCAACGCTTTCAGCGGCACATCGGTAATTAAATACTCATCTTTTGACATGATCATATTCCTTCACGCCTTTCAACTTTTTATTCGAAAATACAAGCATAGCAAAAAACATATTTTATAATTTTGCATAAACAAGATCATATAATGCTCTCATCAGTTCCTCCCCTCAGTTACTTTTCTATACACTACCATACTCTACTTTCTATTACAAGAATAGATGATTTCTAGTATAACACTCGCCGTGCATCTGCATAGCAGATGGTTTATATTCCACACGCTTCACGAGCTCAACAGGGTCACAACCCATAAAAAGAGCAGCCGTTTTCTGGATTGAAAATAACTGCTCATGGTTAATATATTCAGTTGTTTAGTGAACGTTACCTATTTGATAAACTGGAAAATGAAAATTCCTTATTGATACTCATCTGTCTGAGAAAAATTCTGTGTTGTTCCAACAATATCTTCATGACTACTTTGAGTTACAGTGACCTCCAAATGATCACCCTTATTTTCAATATCCGCTTTTATATCATTTTCCCTATCATCTTTACCACTAAAGCTGAGAATCCCTGTTTCAGAATCATAAGTTCCAATTGCGTTTTCGACATAAAGCAAATGGGTAATGCTATATTCGATACTATATGTGCCATCATCCTTTTTAGTAATATTCAGAATTTCATCAAAATCATTACTATAATAGCCTTCTTCTGGCATTTGGAATTTTGAGGCAGCAGTATCTGACTGAGCTTTACTATTTGGCAAGTCATTTTTTTGAGTGTTTCCACATCCTGCTAATGCAAAAATTAAAAGTCCCAAACTCGCCATGCTTAATATATATTTTCCCATTTTTACCTCCAACCTTTGATCTGTCGCTTCCATCACATAAGCCACCCTCTGTATATTCGTATCCGTAGTGAAGTGGAACGATGTAGGGATAATCAGCATCAAACAAAACAAGATGCAGGACTTTCGCTTTTTTAAATTTTAAAATTATACAATCTGGAAGTTGTCACTCTGTCAGTCGATTCTCCTCGCCCCAGACACAGAGCTGATCCAGCACAGTCATCAGCGTTTTTCCTCGTTCCGAAAGTGTATATTCCACCTTCGGCGGGATCTGAGGATACTCGGTGCGGACGATCAGTTTATCCGCTTCCAGCTCCTTGAGATTCGTGCTGAGAGTTTTGTCGGAAATGGTTTTCAGATACCGTTTCAACTCATTGAATCGCACCGTCTCAAACTCCATCAGGCAGTAAAGAATGACCATCTTGTGCTTGCCGGAGATCAGCGACAACGTGTAGGCAAAGCCGGTATCTTCGAAATTGGCGTTCTCAATATGGTTCTGTATCATTCACTTTCTCCCAAGATAGTACCTGTCATAATTATCAGTACTTGAATTTACAATTTGTGTGGATATAATTATAAGCAGGATGAACAGTCCTGTCAATATGATCACAAGGAGGAGTTATCATGAGAACAAAACTGAAAATTACCGAAGGCATTTTCCCCATGCCGGTTCTGATGGTTGCAACTTACAACGAGGACGGCAGCGTCAATGTCATGAACGCCGCATGGGGCACCATGCAGGAGCGGGACACCGTTGTTCTGAACCTCACTGAGACACACAAGACCGTACAGAACATCAAGGCACGGGGAGAATTCACCGTCAGCATTGCCGATGCTGCCCACATAGTGGAAGCAGACTATTTCGGCGTAGAATCCGGCAATAAAGTCGCCGATAAATTTGCCCGCAGCGGTCTGACCGCCAGCAAAGCAGAAACTGTAGATGCCCCTGTCATCAACGAGTTCCCGATCTGCCTGGAGTGCAGGTTCATCGAGTATCAGAACAATGAATACGGATGCGGCGTCATCGGCAAGGTGGTCAATGTCACTGCCGATGAGAGCGTTATGGTGGATGGAAAAATTGATATGTCTAAGGTCAACGCCATCGCATTTGACCCCTACACCCACGGCTATTATAAAGTCACCGAGCGTGTGGGTGAAGCATTCCAAGATGGCTTAAAGCTGAAAAAGTAATGTGTGCAGAAAAGGAGCTTTCGCATAAGCGAAGGCCCCTTCTTAAAATATGTGGATTTCACAAATTCTAATTCTCTCAATCAGTTTTTAACTCCACCGTTTCTACACCTTAACAGAAAACAATCCGTGCTGATTGCAATAGAGAAAGCCCCGACCGCTCCCAGCCCAGCAGCCATAAATCCGCATCCGACTGCGCCAAGAATGCACCAGCGGATGAACTGTTTCGTTTCTTCTTTCTTCATTTTCTTCGCTTCCTGTGCATCTATTTTATGGTTTTCATGCAAAAATCGCAGCGGTCATTGCCGCGTCCCAGCGTCATGTTTCTCTCCCAGATCAGCTTCGGATGCAGCCCGGTATAGCTGATGTCGTCGCTGTCGCAAAAGCAGCGGCACAGCTCCGGGCAGCCGTATTCTGTGCAGGTGTCGTGATAGGGACACTTCATCATATCCACACGCCAGACGCCGTTGCCGGTCTGCAGCTCTTTTGGGGCAAAGCCCGCCGCCGGGCCAAAAACGCTCCGGGTGGATTCGACAAAAACGCCGGGAACAAGGCGGTAAAGCACCGGTATGTGCAGCAGGGCGGCAAGCTGTTTGTGGCTCGTTCTCGCCAGCCGCTCCACATAGTCGTGAACGGTTTGCAGTGCTTCTTCTTTCGGTATGACCCGCTGCAAGGTTTCGTAGGCCGCAATGCCCGGTAAGATTTGCCGTTTGAGGTGGTACTGCTTTTCCTTGCTTGCACCCGCGTTTTCAGCCAGCAGCGCATTCAGGCGCATATCAAAAGCGGCGTTCAGCTGCTTTGCCTGCGCAGGAAAACGTTGTGCCGCAGTCTCCCGGAAATCACGGGAAAGATAGGTTTCCTTCCTCTTCATCGTCCGTTACCCTTTCTTTTTGTACCCGCAGTCGCAGTAGGGCCCGCCGGAGGCAAGGGTGTACTGCCGCACAAAATTTGTCACACCGCTCGCTTCGCTCATGGTGTAGTCCAGATGGCACAGGGCAGGGGTCAGGTCGTACAGATCCAGCTCCTTCATCAGCACACAGATGCCGCATTTGGTAAAGCGTCCCTCGTAGCCGTTGCCATCCGGGTATTCGTAAAACTCCATGTTCCACGAATAGGGGTTGCGGTCGGCGGCTTTCAGGGCAGCGGTGGCTTTCATGGCGGCAATATCCTTTGCGGTGAACTTGCTTTTTCCGCTTTTGCGGCAGAACCACTGCATGGGCTTTGTCATCATGGCTTTTGCATAGTAATCCGTCAGCCTGTCCACCTCCGGGCGCTGCGGCATGGAAAGAACAAACGCGCCAGTCATGGCACAGTTGACCAGATTCATTTTGAAGCGGTCGGCCTTTTCAAACTCCGGCAGCCTGCGGATGATCTGCCGGTATTGTGGCTTTGCCATTTTCGTGATGGCTTTTGCAGTGTCTGCATCATAGCCCAGCACCGCAGTCAGCTGCTTTTGAAAGGAACCGGCAAACAGCGCCCACATTCCAAAGGGCATTCCAGCGTATTTCATTGCAGATACCTCCCGGCTTCCGCTTCCAGTGCCTGCCACACCGGGTAGGCTGCGCCATGCTCATCGAAAAATTTCTTAAGATCCCGGTTCAGCGCACTCATTTCGTCGATGGCGTTCATGGCATGGTCGGAGGCGCAGAGCTTGCCCAGCGAGGTGGCACACATCAGCTTGAAAAAGCGCAGGCAGGTCTTGCGGTATTTCTCCCCTTCAAAGTCTGCATCCTCCTTGGGCAGAATGGTGTGCCCGGCATCTCGGATGGCGCGGTATCCCTCGATGTTGGCATCCAGCACACGGTTCAGGTACGCGGTATCTCCCCGGAGCTTTTTCAGGTCGCCGTATGTCTTATAGCAGGCGAAGGCCGCAGGCATCACAAACGCAGCATGGCAGAGCAGATAGTCCTCCATGTTCGGCTCGTAAACAACCTTATATTTTGTGCCGTGGAAGATGCGCCTGATCAGCTGTTTATTGGAGATTGCACCCGGCAGCTGTCCGATGGTGATCTTTTTCAGGTCGATGGAGACCACCCGGTCAACCTCCCGATGCCCCGCAGAAAGCGCAAAGGCAAACAGGACGTTCTTTCCCGGCAGCTCCGCCGCCAGCGCCCTCGCCTGCACATTGTTTCCCACAAAAACGATGTTCTTCGTCCGGTTCGCCCGCAGCGTGTCCAGAACGGAATCCAGCTGTGTATAGCGCAGGACCACAAAGATCACATCGTACATTGCATCCGGTGCAAGTTCAGTCACCACCGGAATGCAGCTGACCGAGGTGCGGAGCGAAAATTTGTCCTTGATCCGCAGGCCGTTCTGCTTGATCTCCGCAGCCCAGTTTCCCCGCGCAAGCAGAGTGACATCCTTTCCGGCGCTCAGCAGATTTCTTCCCAGATTGCACCCCAGAACGCCTGCACCATATACCAGAATTTTCATAGCTTGCCTCCAAATCCGATCTTCACGATCTGCATTTTCATCCCGTTGTCCCCGACCTTGGCGAGAAATCGGAAAAAGCCGCTGACGGAAGGGTCTTTCAAATCGTTGTACCCCAGCATATAGCCCTTGCTGGATACTTGCAAACGGCTGTCCCATGGGGAAAGCTCCCTTTCCGCGTCGGAAACCGCGAAATACGCGCCCACATCCTTGATTTTCGCCGTCCTGAGCCACGTTTTGGCGATCATCTTCACCGCCGTGCGGTTGGCGGCATCAAACACCAGCACCCCGCCGGGGAAAGCGTCCGCCATCCCCTGCACCAGCGCCCTGACCTGCTCCGTCAGGAAGTAATAGAACACCCCGGAGGCAAAGAACACCGCCCCGCCGGAGGCATCGATACGGTCAAACCATGCGGGGTCTTTCAGGTCGCAGGGGATGTTTTGCTCCCGCTCCCCGGCGGGCAGCAGCTGCTGCCGCAAGGCGATCACATCCGGGAAATCCAGATTGTAGATCTTGCATCTGCCGTTGTCGCAGGCTCTGCCGGTGTTATCCAGCCCGCAGCCAAGATTGACCACCACTGCGCAGGGGTGGGTTTTCTGGGACGCCTGGACTTCAAAGGCAAGGTCATTCTGCCGCCTGGCTCTTT